>Ga0315903_10004546_pt1 | contig 18511 bp, 11 predicted proteins | sample LakEriMetagenome_7_FD_203524 | JGI IMG/M metagenome (GOLD analysis project Ga0315903, IMG submission 203524) | Freshwater fungal communities from buoy surface, Lake Erie, Ohio, United States - Buoy 2 MA119 | ecosystem: Environmental > Aquatic > Freshwater > Lake | place: USA: Lake Erie, Ohio...
CCGCGTGGTTTACCGAATATGATTCCGTGATAGCGAAATCCATGTTTCTTCAACCATCTCTCTGTTACTTCACGATGCGCTTCGGTACGTGAAGTGAAAAAATAAATTACATGCCCTTCGTCGAACCACGCATTGCACGTGGCCAATGCGTCGGCAAAAACCAAAGCATCTTCCATGCGCTCCGGCTCTTCGTTGGGGATGTCTTCACCTATTGTCCCATCAATGTCGATGAGAAAGTTCTTCATGCCTTCAGGCAGCACCGGTGAAATGCGCTTGCCGTCCTCGCTTGCCTCTAATAGTGTTGTCATGTCTGAAAAGAATTGAAATGGTTGTTTGCAAAACCCTGAGACCGCTCATCGATAATCGCTGTATGATAATCGATGCACATGGATGAAGACTCATTGATTCTCCAAGTTGCATTTCAGAATTTCTAATCAGTTATTTGTCCAGTTGGCGCGGTCCGCAGCACTCATTGCCCACGGTGCACCGTTGTTTTCTATGTTATTAAACATCACCGTTATGCTCTCGGGTGATTTACTTTCTTCCATGATTAAGTAACGACGTAAATCAACAATGATCTCTAGTGGGTTGATGTTTATCGGGCAGGCCTGCGTGCAAGCATTACAAGTGGTGCAAGCCCATAATTCCTCTTCGCTGATGTAATCGCGCAAAAGTGTTTTGCCGTCGTCCGCCCAAACCCCGTTGTTCGTATCGATGCATCGCCCAACTTCTTCTAGTCGGTCGCGCGTGTCCATCATGATTTTGCGAGGCGACAGCAGTTTGCCTGTCTGGTTAGCCGGACACTCTGATGTGCAGCGTCCGCATTCTGTGCAGCTGTATGCATTCAACAAATTCACCCACGACAAATCAAACACGTCTTTCGCTCCGAATCGGGTAGGAGTGCCATCGGTTACCGGTGGCGGCAAACTAGGGTCGAGCATTAACTTCACTTCGTTTGTCACTGACTCTAGGTTGCCTAATTCGCCCGCTGGCTGCAGCTTTGAATAGTACGTATTTGGAAATGCGAGTATGATATGGAGGTGCTTCGAGTAGGTCACATAAACGATGAATGCAAGAATGCCGATGATGTGAAACCACCAGCAACCACGCTCAATCAGTATGAGTGAACCACTTGAAGAGTTCTCCAGCATAGGAATAAGCATTTGAGAAACGGGGAAGCTGCCCGCTTCCACATAATGCTCAGCGCCGCGCGATTGGAGAATTACATCGCAGGCGTTCATGGTCAAAAAAGCGGACATCAACAAAACTTCAGCAATGAGAATTAAGTTGGCATCGGTCCGCGGCCATGATGTCATTTCACGCATCCAGAATCGCTTGATACGGACTACATTTCGTCGTGCCAAGAAAACAACGCACGCCAATAGCACTAGAAACGCGAGCACTTCGAAACTTCCTATCAGAAAATCATAAAAACCTCCCAGAAAAGAAAACAAACGGTGATGCCCTGTAATCCCGTCCAAAATAATTTCTAATAATTCAATATTGATGATGATGAAACCGGCGTAAATAATAAGGTGCATGATAGCCGCCACTGGACGGGTAAACATTTTTCCTTGACCCAATGCCACGCGGGCCATGGTGGCCCAACGCTCGCTGCTTGTTCCTGACGAGTCTGTGTTGCGGCCAATCAAGATGTTTCTTTTCACGAAAGCAAACCGCTTGTATGAGAAGAAAGAGGCAATTCCCAGTAGAAGAATGAACAGTATTTGAGCGATCATAAGTTTTCTTTTCGAGTTCGTTTCAGCATGGCGAAAAACAGTTACGCATGCACAAAGGTTTCGTTACCTGCAAAAAGAGGTCGTTCAGTCATGAATTCCATCACCTTTTTACTAACGCCGCTTAATATGCTGGCCTGCGAAGCATTCATCAATGCTTCATCGATTAGTGCGGCGATAGTTTCCATGTCCGATTCAACTAAACCGCGCGTTGTAATGGCTGGTGTGCCAATGCGAATTCCACTTGTAACCATGGGCGACTTGTCATCGAACGGCACCATGTTTTTGTTCACGGTGATGTGCGCTTGAATAAGAGCGGCGTCTGCCTCCTTACCCGATAATCCTTTATTGCGCAGGTCCATTAAGAAGCAATGGTTGTCGGTGCCACCACTTACAATTTGGTATCCTCGGTTTTGCAATGAACTGCACAAAGCACTGGCATTTCGAATCACCTGCTCTCCGTACGTTTTGAAATCGGCTGAAAGCGCTTCCCCGAAGGCAACTGCTTTTGCAGCTATTACATGCTCTAGCGGGCCACCTTGCATACCCGGAAAAACACCGCTATCGAGCAATGAGCTCATCATGCGCAATTCTCCTTTGGGTGTTTTAATACCCATCGGATTTTCAAAGTCATTACCCATCATAATCACACCTCCACGAGGTCCGCGGAGCGTTTTATGGGTAGTCGTTGTTACAATGTGACAATGCTGCATCGGATTGTTGAGTAATCCTTTCGCGATGAGGCCCGACGGGTGTGAAATATCTGCTAAGAGTAAAGCACCCACTTCATCTGCGATTGATCGAAAGCGCGCGTAATCCCAGTCGCGGCTGTAAGCTGATGCGCCGCAGATGAGCATGCGGGGTTTTTCACGTCTGGCAATCTCGGCTACTGTATCCATGTTGATACGACCGGTTTCTTTTTCTACACCGTAAAAAGTCGCTCGGTATAATTTGCCTGAGTAATTAACGGGCGAGCCGTGCGTAAGGTGCCCTCCCTGAGATAGGTCCAGGCCAAGTATCGTATCGCCCGGTTTCAGGCAGGCAAGCATCACGGCGCTGTTCGCATTCGCTCCAGAGTGTGGTTGCACATTGGCCCAGCAAGCACCAAACAATTCCTTCAGGCGGTCTATTGCTAGTTGTTCAACCTCATCTACGATTTCACAACCGCCATAATAACGCTTGGCAGGCAAGCCTTCTGCATATTTATTTGTGAGCACGCTTCCCATGGCTTGCATGACTTCGTTGCTCACGAAATTTTCGGAAGCAATCAGTTCAATGCCATGTCGCTGGCGCTCATATTCACGTTGTATTAAGTTGAAGACTGAAGTATCGCGCATGTAGGTCTTTTTGATGTTGCGAATGTAAGACTCGCCTCTTCAACACAAAAAAGACTAATTCACGAGTTACACACGGCCACAATGTATTTTTGACCAATTCATTTCTCTTTGCTATGAAGATTTTTCTGACCCGATTTACAGCTGTTTTGATATGTGTCTTGTCTTGCGCAGGTGCCTATGCACAAACTCCCATTGCAGTCAAGGTAAATGGTCTTCAGGCTCCTACAGTAACGATGATTGTTGAGTATTTCGCAGAAGACAACTGGAAGAATCTACAAACGATTAAGGATCCACAGAATGGGACCTATGCCGGTAAGGTTTCTTTTCCGCATGACGGTCAGTATAGATTCCGCTTTTCAAGTGACCCAAAGCGGTGGTGTGAGTTTCTAATTGTTCGAAATGACATTCCTGTGAACGGAATTGAACTGACTCTGGATTATACGAAGCTAATGGGCCATCCGGTGAAATTATATGAGTCGAACGAACAGAATGCCTACATGGAACTTATTCCGAAGTTCAATGAGGTTTCGCTCAATAAGGATTCGCTCGATAGGTTCGGTTTACAGTATCAGCAACGCGAGCAGGCATTTGCAAAATCGTGTTCTGAAATCGCTGTTAAGTTTCCGAACACGTTTACCGCAAATCTACTTGCCAAGGCTGCACCGGCGGTTATTTATACCGGTAATCCGGATTTTGCCCAGAATGCCGATTCTTTGACCCGTTTTACCGCATTGCATTTCATGGATAACATGCCTATTCAACATCCCGATTTGCTGCATCACATCGCTTTCGTGCGCCGTATCAATTTGGCCTATCAGTATTTCGAGAAAACGAAACAACCGGATCCATACATAGACGCATTGATGAAGAAGGCGCTCATCAGCGAAAGCATGACCACCTACGCCTTTAAGTTTTTACTGGATAAAATGATCTCATTTCGAAATGAGCCCGGCTTGAGTTACTTGATTACCTGGTATGCCGATGACTGCACAGAAGAGGGTCATATGGAAGAAAACACGCGCAACCTTCTCATTGCCTTGGATAACTGCAAGCCGGGTAAAACCATCGAGTTTCTTACACTTCCGGACGCGAACGGTAAAATGATTTCCAGTAAAAAGGTATTTGCTGAAAACAAAGTGACCATTCTACTTTTCTGGCGTGCCAACTGTTCGCACTGCAAGGAATTTGAGCCTAAGCTGGAAGAGTATTACGCGCAGTATCATTCAAAGGGATTAGGTGTCTTTGCGATAGGTACGGATAAGACGAAAGAGGAGTGGTTAGTCCAAGATAAACTGAATGAGTCACCATGGTCAAGCGTTTTCCTCGCATACGACCAGCGTAAGGATTTTAGTAAGCGTTTTCCGGTTCCAAGCACACCTACACTAATTGCTGTTGATCAAAATGGTGTTGTCCTAAAGCGGCTTATAACACGGAGTAAAATCGAAACGGAAATCAAAGAACTTCTGGGATTATGAATCGCCTTGCGCACGAGACAAGTCCTTATTTACTGCAACACAAGGACAATCCGGTGCATTGGTTTGCATGGTGCGATGAAGCTTGGGAGTTGGCGAGAAAGGAGAATAAGTTGGTGCTGGTTTCTATTGGTTACAGTGCTTGTCATTGGTGCCACGTAATGGAGCACGAAGTTTTTGAGGATTTTGAATGTGCTGAATTCATGAATATGCATTTTATCTGCATCAAGGTCGATCGTGAAGAGCGGCCTGATGTTGATAGCTGGTTTATGGATGCTGTTCATCTTATGGGAAGCCAGGGTGGTTGGCCTTTAAACGTATTCACGCTTCCCGATGGTAGGCCGATTTATGGTGGTACCTATTTCCCGAAACAACGCTGGCTTGAGTTGCTGGAAAGCCTCAATCATGTGATGAATCAGGATGTGGAACGAGCAACAGATTATGCTCAGAAATTGCAGTTTGCACTTGTGGAATTGAATGAGACTCCTAAGGCTGGCAATGAATTGGCAAGTCTCAACCAAGTGCATGATTGGATTGACAATTGGTCGAAATACTGGGACCTGGATCGAGGAGGAAATCGCAAGGCACCGAAATTTCCAATGCCCAACAACTGGGAATTGCTGCTTCATTACTCGTTTTATTTCAAGAACGAAACGGCCATGAAGCATACCAAGCTGACACTGGATCAAATGGCAATGGGCGGAATCTATGATCAACTCGCAGGAGGATTTGCCAGATACAGTGTTGATGCGGATTGGAAAGTCCCGCATTTTGAAAAGATGCTCTATGACAATGTGCAATTGGTTTCACTCTATGCACAGGCTTATCGTGCTTTTGGTGATGAAATGTTCGCGCGTGTTGTCGACGACACATTGGCTTTTATAGAAGGCGAGTGGAAATCAAGCAGCGGACTGTACTATGCGGCGCTTGATGCTGATAGCGATGGTGTGGAAGGAAAATACTATGTGTGGACAGAGGCTGAGTTTGACTCATTGTTGGGAGATGACAGTACCCTCATGAAAAAGTATTTCGGCGTCGGTAGCCATGGATATTGGGAACACGACGTTAGCATTCTTTGCTTGAACATTGTTGATGATGTTTGGTGCCATGAGCAAAATATGGAGCCTGAGGCTTGGAATGAAAAACTGAACAGAGCGAAGGTTATTCTTAACAGATACCGACTGCAGAGAACCAAGCCTGGTCTTGACGATAAATGCATTGCTTCGTGGAATGCAATGTTGATTAAAGCCTTCACAGAGGCGTCGAAAATTCACGGCAGAGGAGATTATATAGAGCAAGCCGAACAACTTGCTGAAAGCATGATTTTTCAGCTAATGCTGCCCAACGGATTACTTGCTCATGCCTATACGAAGGGTAGAATCTCGGGAGTTACTTTACTCGAAGACCAGGTGTTTTTTATCGATGCGCTAATCGCATTGTATGAACTTACGAGCGAAGAAAAGTGGTTGAAACGTGCAGCTCAACTCATGGATGACGTGGATTCCTTTTTCTCCAGCGACAATTCTTCATTCTTTGAAAATCGCTCTTCAGAAGTGAAGGATGTGTGCGGAGTAAAATTCGAAATCAATGACAATGTTATTCCTGCCGGTAATAGTGCAGCTTGTCGCTGTTTAATCAAGTTGTGGCGTTTACTGGGAATAAAGAAATATGAAGAAAGAGCGGTCAAGATGCTAACTGAAATATCAGGCTCAATCGATTTTGCGCCTGGCTTTAGTAACTGGTTGTTGGCTATACTTGAGTGGCAGACAGAGTGTGTTGAAGTCGTTTTTATTGGGCCGGATGCCACGTCGAATAGTGCTAGATTTCAAGAGAAATTCAATCCTTTCGTGCTTGTTGCTGCATCAACAGTTGAAAGTGAATTGCCGCTGTTTCAAGGTCGTGGTGGAGAGCACTCTGCTATCTATGTTTGCCGAAACCGCTCGTGTGATCTTCCTATATATCGCGTGGAGGATATTCAATTATAAATGACAAAAAGCAACACCATAAAATCCCTCTTGGCAATCTGCATTATTGCACTGCTAAATCGCGGCACTGTCCAGGCACAACTCATTGATAATCGCATCGGAAATGCATTCAATGAAGAAATGTTTTTCAGTCAGCAGTTTCTGTGGATGAATAAGATTAAGTCGATAACCGGAGTGGTGAGCATAAAACGCCCCGGTAAGCCCATTGAGCAGCGACCCGACATAAGCGTGTATCGATTCAATGAAGTGGGTTTGATGACGCGCATGGACAAGGTTACCTCCGTGAAAAATCTGATTGACAGTTTAACTATCAAATTCCGGCGCAATGATCTGGGGTCTGTTCAGCTTCGCGAGGAAACTGGCACCAGAGGCTATTACAGCACCGGCTTTGTTTACGATGATCAAGGCAGGCTAATCAGGGTAGAATATGGTACTGCTGAAAATATTTCAACACTGAAGAATAAGCTCGAACCAGGACGAACCATCTCGCTTAATGCAGAATCTGTGATATGGAATGAGCAGGACAATGGTGTCGTGCGAAAGAGCGTTTACAATAATTACGGTTTGCACTATTCTAACTGGACCATTACCAAAAACCCCAAAGGTTTTGTGGAGTCTGAAGTGGAAGAACTAATCATGAGCGGTCGGACAAAAACAAAATCGTATGTCTACAATGAGCACGGTTGGATTGCGCAAATAGAATCAACGGACAACATGTCCTCCGGTAAGAAAGCTCAAACCTTTGTTTACGATGGTATTGGTAACATCCAGAAAGTTGAGTATTTCGACGGGGTCAAAATGACTCGTGAAATTGAGGTTCTCTATTCGCCAACCATGTTGGTAGAGGCCTTCTTAGATCACAACTTGGAATCGGGCGACATTGTCATTACGAAATTCAGTTACGAGTATTACAAATGAGAGTCAGAACGGTTATTCGAATTATCTGCATTGTAGTTGCATTTGCCATTCCGGTTTCAATTGATGCGCAGAACAAGTCAGAAGGCAGCAAAGTGACCCCTCAAACCGCGCGAAAAAAGGAAGCGGAAGCTCTTGAAAAAAAGCAAAGCGAATATCAATCGCGCAAGGATCATCATTTGGATGTTCAGGACAAGGCTACCCGAAAGCGCATGAAAAAGAATTTGCGTAAGGCTCGCCGACAGTCGTGGGGAAAAAACGTTCCGTGGTATAAGCGTTGGTTTCGTCGGCAATAGTCTTCTCGTAACAATTGCGCAATATTCACGAAATCAACGATTTGCAATGTCGTTGAAAAAAAGTTTGCACGTTTTAAGAAATCCGTTGTTCTTTGCGAGCCTTTAGGGTATGCCACGACTCCGTTGTATTACGATTGAAAGTCGTTATAGTTACCTAAAATTTGACTTGTTTAACACACTTTAATCCGTCTGCTATGCAGAGAAAGTTTTACGCGCTAATTGCATTATTATTCTTATCCACTGCCGCTTGGGCGCAAACCAACTCGGGATCCCTCAAGGGTAAGGTTTCGGATAAGGACACGAAAGAAACTCTTCCTTTCGTGACAGTAATCGTCTATTTGAACGGTAACACCGTAAATGGCGGTACCACCGACATTGACGGTGAATACTCCATCAAGCCGCTTGAACCCGGTACTTATGATGTCTCCTTCCAGTTTGTAGGCTACCAGCCTCAAACCATTAAGGGCGTTGTGGTAAAAGGTGGAAAGATTACGCCGCTTGATGCTGAAATGGTGCAGGGTGCTGAATTGGGAACCGTAGAAGTTTTCGATTACAAAGTCCCGCTCATTGATAAAGATGGTGGATCTTCGGGTGGTACAATCACTCGCGAGGATTTGAAAAACATGCCTAGCCGTTCAGTAACTGGCCTCGCTCAAACTGTAGCCGGAGCAACAGATACCGGAAGTGGTATCTCTATCCGTGGTGCTCGCGAAGGGTCAACCTGGATCTACATCGACGGTATCAAAGTGCGCGGTTCATCTGCACTTCCTAAGTCAGCTGTTGAAGAAATCTCCGTTATAACAGGTGGTATTCCGGCCAACATCGGGGATGCTACAGGTGGTGTTATCAATGTAAGCTTACGAAATGCTTCGGCTAAATACACCGGTGGTGTAGAAGCTATTACCTCCGGTTTCCAAGTGGGCGACAAGGTTGTGGGTCTTGATCAATATGGATACAACCTGTTCGAAGGTTCACTTTCGGGTCCTCTTCTTTTCTCTAAGGGTGAGAAGGGCGAGCGTGGTCGTCCACTGCTGGGTTTCTTCGTTTCCGGTAACTATACGGACATCGTAGATGGCGATCCACAATATGGTGGTGTTATGCGCATGAAAGAGGATGTACGTTCTGAGTTATTAAACAATCCACTTCGTCCAAATTTGAGCGAATCAGGTGAAGCTACAGGTGTTCTTTACAATGCAGACTTCCTCACAGCAGATGATTTCGAAATCACCAAAACGCGTATGAATGCTCGCAATCGTTCTGCTAACATGGTTGCGAAAATTGATGTGAATACGTCGGAAAACGTAACACTGACATTCGGTGGTACAGCTGCATTCAACCGTGGTCGCGACGCAACTCGCGCTAATCAACTCATGAACTGGGACAACAACCAGCTCAATACCAACTTCGACTGGAGGGCCTATGCGAAGTTCAGTCAGCGCTTCAAGAATGCTGAAGGAGAAGAGGCTAGTGCTTCCAATCTAAAGAACATCTTCTATAGCGTAATGGTTGACTACTCCCGCAACTACGCGAATAGCCAGGATGAAACACACGGCGACAATCTATTTAACTATGGTCACGTGGGTTACTTCGATATTTATCGCGGTAATACTTACGAGCAATTGCCGGGCTCTTACTTCAAGCAAACCGGTTTCCAGGATATACACACCATTTTTACTCCGTCTGAGTTCAACGCTGATTTGGCGGCCATAACCAATCAGTACTACACTGGTGCAGCGCAAACTATTTTTAATCAGGCTGCTTTAGCCCAAATTACGGACGCTAATGGAAACTTCATTACGGACCGAAATCAAATCTTCCTGGATAATCCCGGAACAATTGGTTTTCTTGGTTTGAATCCTGCCGCGAACCTCAACAACCTGACGGCTGGTAATGGTTTGCGTAATGGTGATGCACCACCTGCGACCTATAACTTGTGGAGTTATCTCGGTGCTCAAAGCAATAACTACGCTGTGTTCTCGAACAACCAGTTCCGTGTCACAGGTATTGGTTCTGCTGATATTGGTGACCACGCTATTCAGCTTGGTTTCGAATTCGAACAGCGCAAGGATGCAGGCTTTAGTGTTGCTCCTGTGGATCTTTGGAATCTCGCTCGCTTGAACGCAAATTCACACATCGAAAAGGTAGACAATCAAGGTATAGGTTACGATTCTACAATCGTGTACCGCGATGGAAACTACTACGTTTACTACAACACGGCTGTCGGTGTAACCAACCAGTCTGAGTTCGATTACAACTTGCGCGAAGCGCTCGGTTTGGATCCTCGCGGTGGTGATTACCTAAACGTCGACAATCTTAGCCCTGAGTTCTTGTCAATTGACATGTTCAACTCGGATGAATTGTTGAATAGCGGTAACCAGGTTGTTTCATACTACGGATATGATTCTCACGGTAATAAACTGACGGGTAGGAAGCCAACTATTGATGAGTTCTTCGCTTCTACTTACAAAGTGGGAGATATCACTTATTTCAGTCGCCCAATTGGTGCATTTGAACCAATCTACACCTCTGGTTACTTGATGGACAAATTCGCATTCGATGACTTGATCTTCAACCTTGGTGTGCGTGTTGACCGTTACGATGCTAACCAGCCTGTATTGAAAGATCAGTTCGTAGTAGGAGAGGCTTTCACCGCGGCTGAAGTTACTCAGTTCGGTGATCACCCTGCCAACATCGGCGAAGATTTCGTTGTGTACGTGGATGACCTCAATAATCCAACAACGGTAATGGGTTACCGCGACGGTAACAATTGGTACAAGGCCGACGGTCAATTAGTTTCTGACCCTACGGTAATTGGTGGTTCAAGCAATCCGAAGCCATTCCTGAAGAATGATAAGGATGCTCCTCTTACATCAAGTGCCTTTAAAGATTACACACCAGCCGTTAACATTATGCCTCGTGTGGCATTCTCATTCCCAATTAGTGATGAGGCTACCTTCTTTGCACACTACGACGTATTGACTCAGCGTCCGACTGAATTCTCACGCTTTGATCCAACCGATTATCTGAACATGAAGTTCCAGAACGATCCGCTTATCACGAATCCTTCATTAAAGCCAGAGCGCACAGTTGACTATGCACTCGGATTCCAACAAGTGCTTTCAAAGACTTCATCTCTGAAAATCGAAGCTTTCTACCGTGAGTTGCGTAACATGATTCAGATTCGCAAATTCAATGGTGCATACCCAATTGCATATCGCGCTTTCGACAACATCGACTTTGGTACTGTAAAAGGTTTAACGTTGACTTACGATCTTCGTCGCACAGGCAACATTCGTTTGAATGCCTCTTACACCTTGCAGTTTGCTGATGGTACAGGTTCTACTTCGCAATCACAATCGGCTCTTATTAACGCCGGTATTCCAAACTTGCGTAGCATCAATCCATTCAACTACGACCAGCGTCACCGTATCATCTTGACAACTGACTATCGTTTCGCAGGTGGAACAGATTACAACGGTCCAATGATCAAAGACTTCCAAGTGCTTGCTAATACAGGTTTCAATTTCATTGCTAACCTGGGTTCTGGTACTCCCTACACGCCGCAGCAGTTTGCTACGCCAATTACTGGCGAAATCACTCCAAGCACTGAGGGTTCTATCAATGGTGCTCGCTTGCCATGGCAGTTTGGTGTAGACTTTCAGGCTGACCGCAACTTCGATTTGTATTTCGGTGAGGACAAGAACGGAAAGCCAAAGGCTAACTTGAACGTGTATGTTTGGGTGACCAACTTGCTCAATACGCGCAACGTGCGTTCGGTTCACCGTTTCACCGGTATTGCTGAAGACGATGGATACCTAGCTTCAGCTCCTGCTCAGCAGTTCATTAATCAGCAAAATGATCCGGATAGCTTCCGAAATTACTACGCGATGTTCGTGAATGATCCAAACCGCTTGGGTGCACCACGTCAAATTCGTTTAGGGGTACGTTTGGATTTTTAAGGTTTAACAGTTAAGGATATTCAAGGAAATTTTCGATATGAAAAGCATGTATAAAATAGCCGCTTTTTCTGCCGCAGTGATGCTTTCACTAGGCGCCCATGCCTACCGGTACGTAGGCTCCGGAAACTCCGGCATGGCCACTCAGAACAATGACACTCCATCGTCGACGCGTGCTGCTGCTTGCGCTCCTGCAACGGCTCTTCTTGACTTGGAGTGGAACAACGTGCGTGCACGCATTGAAACCGGAGGTAATATGTGGCAAAACCGTGCAAACGGAACAGCTGCCTACGAGGTTCCGAAGACAGAGACCGGAGTGGGTGGCGTTTCTTCTATCTACGCAGGTGGATTGTGGATGGGGGGTAAATCTCAAGACCAAACGTTGAAGCTCGCAGCTGTTCGCTTCCGCACTGAAGGTAACGACTACTGGACTGGACCATTGACCAACGATGGTACTGCGGAAATCACTGCGCAAACCTGTATCGATTATGACAAGTTTGCAGTAACACTTCGCGAAGACGCGATTCGTCATCGCACGTATTGGGATCTCGTAACCGCCGGCGCACCAGCAGAGGCGATAGCGGAAATTTTCCCCGATGGATATGCAATGCCAAGCTACTTCACTTCTTTCCCTGCTCACGGTAACACCGGCGCCGGACAAGATTTCTACCTCGGCCCATTCAAGGACTACAACAACAATGGTATTTACGACCCTGAATATGGTGACTACCCTTGGTACGATTTCTTGCGCGAAATCGATTGCGCTCAACGCCGCCGTGAAGACCAGGTTCCTTTGTTTGGTGACCAAACGTATTTCTGGATTTTCAACGACAAGGGTAACATTCACACCGAGTCACAAGGTCAAGCAATCGGAATGGAAGTGCGTGCTCAGGCCTTCGCATTCACGACCAATGATGAGGTGAACAACATGACCTTCTTAAACTATGTATTGATTAACCAAGGTTCACAAACCTTGACTGAAACGTATTTCGGTTCGTGGGTTGACCCAGACTTGGGTAATGCCTATGACGATTTCGTGGGTTGCGACGTTCAGCGTGGTTTGGGATATTGCTATAACGGTGATGCTTTCGATGAGGCTGCAACCGGTACATTAGGTTATGGACAGAATCCTCCGTCGGTTGGTGTTGACTTCTTTGAAGGTCCGTACCAAGATGAAGATGGTGAGGCTAACCCGCTCACAGAAGATATTCTTCAAGCGGAAGATGAATTGGGTATTCCCTACAAGGGCTTGGGTATCGGTTATGGTGATACCATCATCGATAACGAGCGCTTTGGTATGCGTCGTTTCGTATACTACAACAACTCAACTAACCCGATCAACGGTGAGCCTGCTTCTCCACAGCACTACTACAATTACATGCGTGGTATTTGGAAGAATGGTCAGGAAATGTTGTTCGGTGGAAATGGTGTGAGTGGAACCGGCGTTGTGTCGGGTGTGCCTGCCCAGTATATGTTCCCGGGTGATACCGACCCATATAACTGGAGCACCTACGGTGTTGTCCCTCCATCAACCGCAATTCCATGGACCGAACAAGAAGCTGGTAACGCTCCAAACGACCGTCGTTTCATCCAGTCTGCAGGTCCTTTCACCCTTCAGCCGGGTGACTATAACAACATTACACTCGGTGTGGTATGGGCTCGTTCTATTGGCGGCGACCCGTATGAAAGCGTTCAACTTCTTCGTCTTGCAGATGACAAGGCGCAGTCATTGTTCGATAACTGTTTCGAATTGGTAAATGGTCCGGATGCACCGGATGTTACCGTGCAGGAACTTGATCGTGAGATCATCCTCATGCTGAGCAACGACAATCCGTCTTCAAATAACTACCGCGAGGAGTATACAGAATTCGACCCTTCAATTCCTGAGGAGTTGTTGGATGGTACACCACTCACCGAGGAAGATCGCAGCTACCGTTTTGAGGGTTACATGATCTATCAATTACTCGATGACCAAGTCAGCAACGCTGAATTGGGTGATATCAATAAGGCTCGCCTTATTGCACAATTCGACATCCAGAATGATGTAATTGAAATTATCAATTACAATCGTGATCAAACAACCGGATTGATTACTCCATCTTTGATGGTTCAAGGTGCCAATGAAGGTATTCAGCATTCATTGCGTGTTACGACCGATGCTTTTGCATTGGGTTCACCTGCACTGATTAATCATAGGACTTACTACTTTATGGCTATCGCATATGGCTATAACGAATACCAGCCCTACGATTTGGTGACAAGCACAGGTCAGGATGATGTATTCAAGCCGTCACGTAAGAGTGCTATTGGTCAGATTCCAAAGATTGCTGCTATACCACACAATACGGCTACCGAAAACGGCGGCACCATCATCAACGCCGGTTACGGCGATGGAGTTCCATTGGTGCGCATCGAAGGAACTGGAAATGGCAGGAACTTACTCAACCTTTCTTCGAACACAGAAAATGAAATTCTCAGTGCTCCCTATTACTCCGATGCAGCAGAATACCTCCCCGGTGGTGGCCCTGTGCAGATCAAGGTGATTGACCCACTGCGTGTTCCTGCCGGTGAATTCGAATTGAGCCTGGCTGATCCGGAAGGTCAATTCCAGGAAGATGAAATGCGCTGGAAACTGGAGAACATTACCACAGGTGATGTGGACTCTTCATTCAACGCGTTCTCTGCCATCAATGAAGACTTGCTCATCGATTATGGTTTGAGTCTCACCTGGGGTCAGTACCAATACTTCAATGAAGATGGCGTTGAGGAAGCTCACAAAACAGACCTGCTCGATTCAGGAATCGAATTTGCCGACCCACTCAACCCATGGCTCACAGGTATTCCCGATGTCGATGGGTTTGATGAAATGAACTGGATTCGCGCAGGCTCGGTAGAGTCAACCGAAAACACTCCTGAAGAAGAAGCCGTGTATGACGACTACCAGGATGGTGATCCGTTTACGGATAACACCGAGACCTTCGAAAAGGTACTTGATGGAACCTGGTCACCTTATTGCTTGACTTCGTATACAACAACGCTTACTGATGGAAGCTGGGTAAACATCACCGCTCCTACTTCAGAAGAACTATCCGGCGACCTTTCACCGGCCCTTGAGTTCGGCAACATATCGAACATCAAAGGATTGAACAACGTTGACATCGTATTCACTGCCGACAAGTCGAAGTGGACACGCTGCGTGGTGCTCGAAATGCAGTCGATAGCCGACATTGCCAACGACCAGTTCGATGGTGATTTTGGTGAGCCTGAAAAGATGAAGTGTCGTCGTCATAAGTCGGTCGACAAGAACGGCCGCACAGCAGACGACGCCGGATTCAATGGCTCAGAGGGCGACCTCGTCAGCCCATGGGGTATGGGTTGGTTCCCGGGGTATGTAATTGATGTGGGTACCGGCGAACGTTTGAACTTAGCCTTCGGTGAAGACAGCTGGCTCGCAGGTGAAAACGGAAACGACATGATCTTCAATCCATCGAACCGCATGTTTGGCTCCAATGGTCAGGCGCTGTTTGGTGGTCAACACTGGATCTATGTGTTCAAGAATATCCGTGCAGAGACGTATAAGAACTTCAATGCAGCTGAGCCAGGCTTGGGTGCCGACTTGGACTACTGTCCGGGTTATGACCAGGGTGCATTCCTCTTCGAGAAACTCAGCGACGAAAACCTCACTGCCGGTGACTTGAAGAAAGTGTATCGTGCTTGCACTTGGGTAGGCTCTACCCTCAGCACAGCCACTGCGCTGAGCGATCTAGACAACGGTGGCAATGCGATGCTTTCACCTGAAGAAGGTCTTATTCCAAACACCTGCCGTGTTCGTTTGCGTGTTGCCAAGCCATATGCGAAGGCCAACCCAAGCGGCGGGGCGTTGGATGCGGAAGGTTCAATCAATGGATGGAGAAACCTCTATCGCTTCTCGACCGAGGGCATTGCCGCGGTGACCAACAGCAGCGAGACTCTGGAGAGCGAATTGGACAACATCAACATTGTTCCGAACCCATACTACGCGTTTAGCAGTTATGAAACGAACAAGCTCGACAACCGCGTGAAGATTACCAACTTGCCGGAAGTATGTACCGTCAGCATTTATGACTTGAATGGTACACGCATTCGTCAGTTCAAGAAAGGCGATCCAACCACATCACTCGATTGGGATTTGAAGAATGATCAAAACATTCCTATCGCGAGTGGTACTTATATCATCCACGTTAATGTTCCGAACATAGGCGAGAAGGTATTGAAGTGGTTCGGTGTGATGCGTCCAATTGACCTTGACTCATTCTAATTTTTAAACGACAATTTCAGCTTAGCATAATATGAAGAAGCTTTCATTGATAATAGCAGCAGTAACCACTTGGTCAACCGTTGCATTTGCAGGTAATCCTGACCGTGCCGGTTCGGCAGGTGCGAGCCAGTTGCTCATTAACCCTTGGGCACGTAACGCAGCATTGGCCAACTCGGCTATGGCTAGCGTGAACGGTATTGAAGCATCGTTCCTGAACGTTGCGGGATTGGCCTTTGTGCGCAATACGGAAGTGGTTTTCTCCAATAATCAATATTTGGTTGGAACCGGAATCCAGATTAACTCGCTTGGTTTGGGTAAGCGTCTCGGCGAAAGTGGTGGAGTACTCGGAATAAGCGTAAACAACATGCGCTTCGGAGAGATTCCAATCACTGAAACGGATTTGCCGGAGGGCGGTATTGGTAATTTCGCACCAACATTCACCAACATTGGATTAAGCTATGCGAAGAGCTTCTCGAATAGTATTTACGCTGGTATTACCGCTCGTTTGATTTCAGAGGCTATCTACAATGTGAAGGCTCAGGGAATGGCTTTCGATGCCGGTATTCGTTATGTGACCGGTGAAAATGGCAATACCCGTTTCGGAATTACACTTCGTAATGTTGGGCCGCCTATGCGTTATCGTGGTGATGGTTTATCTCTCGATGCAACCGTATCGACAGGCTCAGGTAATACCACCACGTTGAACATGGATCAGCGCTCTGAAAAGTTCGAGTTGCCTTCTATGGTTAATGTAGGTTTTGCTTATGACTTTAATTTTAGTGAGCGTTCTAAATTGACTACGAATCTCCAGTTCACATCAAACTCGTTTACTCGTGATCAGTTTGCCATTGGTGCTGAGTACGCATTCAATAACCGTTTCATCTTACGTGGCGGCTACCAGTACGAAACCAATATAACCTCTGACGAAAGCCGTACTACGGTATTTACCGGCCCGGCGGGTGGTTTCACAGTTCAAGTACCTGCCGGAAAGAACGGAACAATTCTCGGTTTGGACTACGGGTATCGCGCTACAAACCCTTTCAGCGGTGTGCACAGTATTGGTGTGCATGTTGACCTGTAATTGAAAAGAATTTACATTTGTGTTCATACTCGGAAAACCCTTTACGGGGTTTTCCCATTTTATAGACCTCAGTAAAAAAGTTATCGTTATGTCTCAATTAGCCTATTACACAGCAGAAGGACTTAAAAAGCTTAAGGACGAATTGCACCAATTGAAAATGGTCGAACGCCCTCATATAACACAGCAAATTGCCGAGGCTCGCGACAAGGGAGATTTGTCTGAAAATGCCGAGTACGATGCTGCAAAGGAGGCCCAGGGGTTGCTTGAGGCGAAGATTGCAAAAATGGAAACGCTACTAGCCAACGCCCGACTCATTGACGATAGTCAAATGGATAGCAGCAAGGTTTTCATTCTGTCGAAGGTGAAAATTAAGAATCTGGCCAACAAGGCTGAGATGGAATACACGCTGGTTGCGGAGAACGAAGCAAATCTTGCTTTGAAGAAGATATCAGTTGACTCTCCCATTGGAAAGGGACTGCTCGGAAAGAAAGTAGGTGATGTTGCAGAAGTGCAAATTCCTGCGGGTAAAGTGCAATTTGAAATCCTCGGAATATCTCGCTAATGGCTTCCATCTTCACGCGCATTATTCAGGGAGAAATTCCTTGTCATAAAGTAGCCGAAAACGATAAGTTTATCGCATTCCTCGATATTACTCCTGTTGCGAAGGGACATACATTGGTTGTGCCCAAAATGGAAGTTGATTATTTCTTTGATTTGGATAGCGACTTGTTGGGCGAGATAAACCTTTTCGCGAAGGAGGTTGCAACGAAACTTCAGCGCACTGTGCCATGCCGTCGCATCGGTGTTGCCATCATAGGATTGGAGGTCCCACATGCTCACGTGCATCTCATTCCTCTCAATACAATGGCAGATATTAATTTCAGTGCAGAACGCCTGAAAATGTCAAACGAAGAACTTGCCGCCCTGGCTAGCGAAATTCGAAACGCGTAATTCAACCTTCAACTTTCATCTGAGCATACTCCTTAGCGAAGTAGGTGAGAATGATATCAGCCCCTGCGCGCTTAATACTCAGTAACATTTCCGGCATTGCTCGGTCGTAGTTAATCCATCCTTTTTCACCCGCAGCTTTCAGCATGGCGTATTCGCCGCTCACATTATAGGCGGCTATAGGTAACGTTGAGTTTTCTTTCAAGGTCTGGATTACGTCCAGATAGCAAAGTGCAGGTTTCACCATCAAGTAGTCAGCTCCCTCTGCTTCGTCGAGTGCGGCTTCCCTCAGGGCTTCGCGTTTATTAGCGGGATCCATTTGATAGGTTTTTTTGTCACCAAATTTGGGTGCAGAATCCAATGCATCGCGAAATGGGCCATAATAGGCGCTCGCATATTTCGCGGTATAAGACATAATCGAAGTGTCGGTAAAACCCGCCGAATCCAGAGCTTCCCGGATATGCTGAACTCTTCCATCCATCATGTCG
>Ga0315903_10004547_pt1 | contig 18509 bp, 19 predicted proteins | sample LakEriMetagenome_7_FD_203524 | JGI IMG/M metagenome (GOLD analysis project Ga0315903, IMG submission 203524) | Freshwater fungal communities from buoy surface, Lake Erie, Ohio, United States - Buoy 2 MA119 | ecosystem: Environmental > Aquatic > Freshwater > Lake | place: USA: Lake Erie, Ohio...
GAGGACGTTCTCGCCGTCGTCGAGGTGACGTCCCCGCGGGCGATGCGCACCCGCAACGGCCGGTCGATGGTCGTGGCCACGGCCGTCGACGACACGGGGAGCATCGGCATCACCTTCTTCAACCAGCCCTGGCGCGAGCGTCAACTCGGCTCGGGCGGCTCATTCGTGCTGTTCGGCCGTCCCGAGACGTACCGGGGGCGGTTGCAGATGACGAACCCGACCCTCGATCCCGTCGGCGACTCCGTCGACGCGGTGGTCGCCGTGTACCCCCAGAGCGAGAAGTCGCGCATCGCGACGTGGGACATGGCCAGATGGATCGCCGACGCACTCGACAAGTGCGCACCCCGCGGTATCGCCGACCCGTTGCCGCCCGGTCTCGTCGCGGCCCACGGATTCGTCGACCGCTCGAGGGCACTGCACGACATCCACCGTCCCGCGACGATGGAGGACAGGTCGCGGGCGCGGGAGCGTCTCGCGTTCGACGAGGTGCTCCGGGTGCAGCTCATGCTCGTGGGGCGCAAGGCACGGTGGGAGCGCGAGTCGGCCGGATTCACCCACCTCGTCGACGGCCCCCTCATCGACGGATTCCTCGGGGCGCTGCCCTTCCCCCCCACGGGGGCCCAACGACGAACCATCGCCGAGATCCACGCCGACATGGCCTCGGCCCGCCCCATGCACCGACTGCTTCAGGGCGACGTCGGCGCCGGCAAGACCGTCGTGGCGGTGGCGATGATGCTCGCGGCGGTGCAGGGCGGGCACCAGGCCGCCCTCATGGCGCCGACCGAGGTGCTCGCCGACCAGCACGCCATCGGCATCCGTGCGCTGCTTTCCTCATTGCGCGTCGGCGACGACTCGCTCCTGTTCGGCGAGCGGGGACTGCGCATCGAACTGCTCACGAACAAGGTGACCGGGGAACAGCGCACGCGCATCCTCGCCGGACTGGCCTCGGGGGAGGTGGACATCGTCGTGGGAACACACGCGCTCATCCAGGACAAGGTCGTCTTCTCCCGGCTCGGAGCGGTCGTGGTGGACGAGCAGCACCGTTTCGGAGTCGAGCAACGCGCGCGTCTGCGCGACAAGGCGCTCGAGTCGGGCGACGGCCGTGTCCCCGACGTCCTGGTCATGACCGCCACGCCCATCCCGCGCACCGCTGCCATGACGGTGTACGGAGACCTCGACGTCAGCGTCCTCGACGAACTGCCGCCGGGTCGCACCCCCATCGCCACCTCGTGGGTGAACGGGCCGCTCGAGACCGCTGCGATGTGGGCCGAGGTGCGCGACCGCCTCGCACGCGGCGAGCAGGCCTACGTGGTCTGTCCGCTCGTGGAGGAGAGCGAAAAACTGGATGCCGCCTCCGCCGAAGAGACGCGCGACGAGCTCGCCGCCACGGAACTGGCCGGGATCGAGGTCGGTCTCCTGCACGGTCGCATGTCGTCGGCCGACAAGGAGGCGGCCATGACCAGGTTCCGCGAGGGGGGAACGCGCGTGCTCGTGGCCACCACGGTCATCGAGGTCGGGGTCGACGTGCCGAACGCCACCTCCATGGTCATCCTTGACGCCGACAGATTCGGCATCGCGCAGTTGCACCAGTTGCGCGGTCGCGTGGGTCGCGGTGCCGTCGCGTCGTCGTGCCACCTCGTCACCCGCACCGCCGAACCCTCGGCGCGCGTCGCGGCCCTGGTCGCCTCGACCGACGGATTCGTGCTGGCCGAGGAGGACCTGCGCCTGCGCGGCGAAGGCACGATCATGGACGTCAACCAGAAGGGCCGCAGCGACCTCGTGCTGGCCTCGCTCCAGCGCGACCTCGCACTCATCCAGTCCGCTCGCGAGGCGGCCCAGCGCATCATCGCCGCCGATCCGATGCTCGACGACCTCCCCCAGCTTCGCGACGAGCTCGACCTCTGCTTCAACAAGGAGGACGAGGAGTTCCTCTTCAAGAACTGATCGTGTTCACCGTGGAGCGGGGTACGGTCGGGGCATGGAACTCGCGAAGAGGCACGTCGTCGTCACCGGTGCGTCACGGGGGATCGGCGAGGCGCTCGCGCGCCGGTTCGCCGCCCGGGGCGCCCGCGTCACCCTCGTGGCCCGCTCGGGACCGGCGCTCGCGGCGATCGCCGCCGAGATCGGCGGCACCGCCATCACCGCGGACCTCACCGATGACGGCGTCGTCGACGACCTGGTGGCGCGCATCGAGCGCGAGGTCGGTCCGATCGACGTCCTCGTGAACAACGCCGGCGTCGAGACGACACTCCCCGTGGCGGTGGAGGATCCCCGCGCGATGCGCACGGTGTCCCGTGTGAACCTCGAGGTGCCGATGGTGCTCACCCGTGGCGTGCTGCCGGGGATGCTCGCGAGGGGTGGCGGCAGCCTCGTGTACGTGTCCTCGATCGCGGGAACGGCGGGCTTCCCGAGCATGGCCCCCTACGGCGCGACGAAGGCCGGCATCCTCAATTTCGCCGCGGGGTTGCGCCGTGAACTCCACCGGTCCCCGGTGGACGTGACGGTCGTGGCGCCGGGTCCGGTGGACACACAGATGTGGGACAACGTCGAGGACGCCAACGCCTCGCTCTCCCGCATGGTGGGTCGATTCCGCATGCTGGGACTGCTGCCCAAGACCACGCCCGAGCGCCTGGCGGTGCGCACCGTGAGGGCCGTCGAGCGTGGTCGTCCCCACGTGCGCCATCCCCACCGGTTGTTCTTCAACTTCTGGCTCAATGCCGCCCCGAATCGCATCGCCAACATCGCCGTCACCGGGGTGCGCTTCGACCCCCTCGACGGCAAGCCGGCGAGCGCGGCGACCATCGACGACTGACCAGACTTCAGTCCGCGTCGGGGTCGTCGAGGTCGTCGGTGGAGAGCTCGAGATCCCAGCGGTCGCGGCAATCCGAGCACCGGTAGGTGACGATGTCGCCCGCGAACCATGATCCGTCCTCGCGCGCCGCGCTGACGAGATGCGCGGTGCCCCCGCAGTCCACGCACACGATGGTGTCGGCAGGTCCCCGCATCCCCCTAGTCTGCCCGCGTGCGGGTCGTCGCAGGTTCTCTGAGGGGGCGAAGGATCTCGGGTCCCGACAACGAGACGACGCGTCCCACCACCGACAAGGTCCGCGAGGCCGTGTTCAATGCGCTCGGGAGCCTCGGGGTGGTCGAGGATGCGCGCGTGCTCGACCTGTGCGCGGGAAGCGGCGCCATGGGCATCGAGGCCCTGTCGCGGGGTGCCTCCCATTGCACGTTCGTGGAGACCGACCGGGCCGCCCTCGCCGCGCTCCGCGACAACATCGACTCGCTCGGCATCGCCGACCGCTGCACGGTCGTGGCGGGAGACGCCCTCTCGCGCACGGGGGACAAGGGCGAGTTCGACCTCCTCATCGCCGATCCCCCCTACGGGTTCACCGACTGGCCGGGCCTGCTCGAGGGAGCCCGCGCATCCTTCGTCGTTCTCGAATCCGACAGGTCCCCGGGAGACGTGCCGGGTTGGGAGACGGTGCGGGAGAAGCGTTACGGACGCACCGTCGTCACGTTCCTGGAGCGCCAGGCCCGAGCGTCCGCCCCCACGTGACGCGGCGGGTACCCTGATTCCCGCATGGGAACCGTCCTTTATCCGGGAAGCTTCGATCCCTTCCACCTGGGCCACCTCGACGTGGTGGAGCAGGCTCTCCATCTCTTCGACGGCGTGGTCGTGGCGGTGATGCACAACCCGGACAAGCCCACGGGGGTCCTTGGAACCTCCTTGCGGGTGGACATCGCCCGCGCGGCCTGCGCCCATCTCGGTCGGGTGACCGTCGAGCCGTTTCCCGGTCTGGCGGTGGAGGCGGCCCGCTCAGCGGGGGTCGCGGCGATCGTCAAGGGACTGCGCAACACGGGCGACTTCGAGGTGGAGCAGCAGATGGCCCACACGAACCTGGCCGTGGGCGGGGTGCCCACGGTGTACGTGCCCTGCCGGGCCGACTACAGCCACATCTCCAGTCGCTTCATCCGCGACATCGCCCAGCACGGCGGCGACGTCTCGTCGATGATCCCGTCCGCCACGGTGAGCCTGCTGGCCGCCCAATTCCCTCCACGGAGTGCCCGATGAGATACGACGACGACTACGACGACGACTTCGAGGACGACGAGTCCTATCCCCAACGAGTGCCCGTCCAGCCCCGTCTCGGGGAGACCGAGATGATCCTGCGGCGCATCATCGACCTCGTGGCCACGGCTCCGACGATGCCGTTGTCGAGCACGCCGCGAATCGACCGCGACGAGATGATCGAACTCCTCGAGGATGCGCTCATGCGCATCCCCGAGGAGATCAAGCAGGCCCGGTGGATGCTCAAGGAACGCGGTGAGTTCCTCGAGAAGACCAAGCGCGAGGCCGACGAACTTCTCGGCGCCGCGCGTCAGCAGGCCGAGCGCATGGTGCAGCGCACCGAGGTGGTGCGGTCCGCCGAATCCCGTGCGCGCCAGGTCATCGATGCCGCCGACGAGGAGGCGCGTCGCCTGCGCAACGAGACCGAGGATTTCCTCGACCAGCGACTCGGCAGCTTCGAGATCCTCCTCGACCGACTGCAGCGCCAGGTGGCCAAGGGTCGCCAGCGCCTCTCGGTCGGGGTGAACAACGAGCGTCCCGTCGACGACGAACCCGTCGAACTGCAGCGCGACGCGGGCGGCGAGCCGGCCGGCGGGTTCTTCGACCAGGATCGTTTCTGAGCCGATGGCGACGCCGCTGCTCGTCAACGTCGTCGAACTCCTGCGCCACTCGGGGACAACGAAGGAGGTCGTGGCGAGCGTGGCCGTCGAGGATCTCGCCTTCGACGACCCGCGCGTGACGGGGGCGACCGTGGAAGTCGCGCTCGTGCTCGACTCACTCACCAATGGCATCACGGTGCACGGGACGGCCCGCGCCGGCTGGCACGGGGAATGCCGTCGCTGCCTCGTACCCCTCGACGGTCCACTCGAGTGCCTCTTCGACGAACTGTGGCAGACCACGCTCGAGGATCCCGATGCCTGGCGCATCGAGGGCGACCAGATAGACCTCCTGCCGATGGTGCGCGAGGGGCTCCTCCTCGCGGTTCCCGCCGGGCCTCTGTGCCGCGAGGAATGTCCGGGTATCTGCGCCCTGTGCGGGCGAGATCTCGCCGAGGGGGAGTGTGGGTGCGATCCCGCCCCTCCCGATGCCCGCTGGTCCGCACTCGAGGACATGCGCGGGCGCCTGCCCGAGGGCGGCTGACCGTTCGGCCCGGTGGCGCGGCCCGGGCCCGGGGCTAACATCTCAGAGCCCCGCACGGGGCCCCGAGCCGCTCGAACAGGGAGACCACCGTGGCCGTTCCCAAGAAGAAGAAGTCGAAATCCAAGACCCGGATGCGTCGCGCCTCCAACTGGAGACTGGGTCTGCCCGCACGCAGCACCTGCCCGCGTTGCCGTGCCGCCAAGACACCCCACACCGTGTGCGGAACGTGCGGTTGGTACAAGGGTCGCGTCGCCGTCGACGTCGACTGAGTCGCGCCGTCCCGGTCCGATGACCATGCTTCCCGTCGCCGTCGACGCCATGGGCGGCGACAAGGCCCCCGGCGAGATCCTCGCGGGTGCCCTGCAGGCCGTCGCCGATGGCATCCCCGTCGTGCTCGTCGGACCCGAGGGTCTCGAGGGAACCGGCGACCTCCCGGTCATCCGTGCCTCCGAGGTGATCGGCATGGACGAGGATCCGGCGAAGTCCGTACGGCAGAAGCGTGATTCCACGCTCGTGCGCGCCGCCGAGGCCGTCCGTGACGGAACGGCATCGGCCATGATCTCGGCCGGCAACACCGGCGCCACGATGGCGAGTGCGCTCCTGCGCATGGGTCGCATCTCCGGTGTCGCCCGTCCCGCCATCGCCACCCCCGTTCCGGTCCCGGGGGGAACGCCCACGGTGCTGCTCGACGCCGGGGCCAACGCCGAGGTGCAGGCCGAGTGGCTCGTGCAGTTCGCCGTCATGGGGTCGGTGTACTCGCGCAAACGGTTCGGAGTGCGGAACCCGCGGGTGGGTCTGCTCTCGATCGGCGAGGAGCCGGGCAAGGGCGACTCGTTGCGCAAGGAGGCATGGGAACTCCTGTCGGCGGCCCGCGGCATCAACTTCATCGGCAACGTCGAGGGTCGCGACCTGATGACGGGCGACGTCGACGTGGTGGTCACGGACGGCTTCACCGGGAACGTCGTGCTCAAGACCCTCGAGGGCAGCCTCAAGACGGTCGTCAAGGCGCTCTTCTCCGCGTTCGGGCAGCCCGAGTACGCCGATGCCGCCAACGCCCTCATGCCCGCCCTGCTCCCGCTCTACGAGACCCTGGATCCCGACACGTACGGCGGCGCGATCCTGCTCGGTGTGGACGGAGTGTGCATCATCTCCCACGGCTCCAGCAGTGCGCGCGCCATGCTCAATGGCATCCGCTGCGCGCGCGAGATGGTCGAGACCGACATGGTGGGGGCGATCCGCGCCGCCGTCGCCGGGGAACAGGGAGATTGACCATGGCATCCATCGACAGGACGGAGGTCTTCGCGACCGTGGCCCGACACCTCGCCGAGATCCTCGAGATCGACGCGTCGACGGTGGGGGAGTCGAACTCGTTCGTCGACGACCTCGGAGCTGACTCGATCGCGCTCATCGAACTGGTCGACGCACTCGAGCAGGAATTCTCGGCGACGCTCACGGGCTTTCAGTTCGATGACGACGACCTCAAGGACCTCGTCACCGTGGCCGACGCGGTCGACTACGTCGTGCGCGCCCACGGCTGAGCCGTTCGGCCCCCGCATGGCGGATGCGCCCCTACCCCTCCGCGACGAGATCGTCGTCGCCTGTGCCCGGCGCCTGGGTCACGACTTCACCGACCCGGGTCTGCTGCGGCTCGCCCTCGTGCACCGGTCGTGGGGCGCGGAGAACGACACTGACACGAGCAACGAACGACTCGAGTTCCTCGGTGACGCCGTGCTCGGCTGGGCAGTGGCCGAGATCGCCTACGAGCGTCTCTCCGACGAGACCGAGGGGCGGCTCTCCGAGATCCGGCGTGCCGTGGTGAACGCCGCCGCCCTCGCCGACATGGCACGCGGACTCGACCTGGGATCGGCGTTGCTCCTCGGCAAGGGTGAGGACGCCGCCGGTGGTCGGGACAAGTCGTCCATCCTTTCGGATGCGTTCGAGGCCGTGGTCGGGGCCATCCACCTCGACGGGGGACCCGAGGCCTCCCGTGCCTTCCTCAGGCGGTTGTTCATCCCCGCCATCGATGCGGCCATCCCGCACCTCCATCTCTTCGACGCCAAGACCGCACTCAAGGAGATCTGCGAACAACGGGGATCCGGTCACCCGCGCTACGAGTGGACCGCCACGGGCCCCGACCACGAGAGGGTTTTCGACGTGGTCGTGCTCGTCCGAGGTCGCGCCGTGGGCCGGGGGACCGGCACCACCAAGAAGGCCGCGGAGCAGGCTGCCGCGGCCCGGGCGGTCGAGGTCCTCGACGCCGGGTCGGGGGACTGAGTGCCCGAACTGCCCGAGGTGGAGACCGTCCGCCGCGGTGTGGCCGCCCGCGCACTCGACCGACGCATCCTCTCGGTGCATGTCGGACGAGAACGGTCCGTGCGGCGGACGGGACCTGGCCCGGTCGTGGCGGGGTTGACGGGCGCGCGCATCGTCGGGGCGAATCGCCACGGCAAGTGGCTCCTCTTCCCCCTCGACAACGGCGGGGAGATGGCGGTGCACCTGCGCATGAGCGGCCGACTGCTGGTGGCGGCGCCCTCGGTGTCCCGTCCGGCCCACACCCACGTCGTGCTCGTCCTCGCCCATGGCGCCGACGACGCCGACGGTCCGACGGAACTGCGATTCGTCGATCCCCGCACGTTCGGTGAGGTGGTCGTCTACGACGCCTCGGAACGCGCGGCGGTGCTGCCCGAGGTCGCCCGGCTGGGACCCGACCCGCTCCTCCACGGCGTCGACCCGACCCGCCTCGGGGAGCATCTCGCGGGCACCGCGCGTGCCGTCAAGGCGGTGCTGCTCGACCAGGGGGTCATCGCCGGGGTGGGGAACATCTATGCCGACGAGATCCTGCACCGCTGCCAGATCGCACCCACGCGTCCGGCGCGGGTGGTCTCGCACCGCGAGGTGGACGCCCTCGCCCGCATCACCGTGGAGGTGCTCGAGCAGGCCGTGGCGGCAGGGGGTTCCACGCTCGCGGACACCCAGTACACGGGTATCGACGGCGAGGTCGGTCGTTACCAGGAGGCCCACCGCGTCTACGCGCGCACGGGCGAGTCCTGCCTCACCTGTGGAAAAGGTCCGGTGGCGCGATCCGTCGTGGCCGGTCGCTCCTCGCACTGGTGCCCGCACTGTCAGACCTGAACGCATGGGACGCCCCGTCGGGGCGTCCATTACTCTCGGGGACGCCGTGTTTCTGAAGTCGCTCACCCTCAAGGGCTTCAAGTCCTTCGCCGACTCCACCGTGCTCGAACTGGAGCCCGGTGTGACCGTCGTCGTCGGACCGAACGGATCCGGGAAGTCGAATGTCGTCGACGCCGTGGCCTGGGTGCTCGGTGCCCAGGCCCCCCGGGCGATCCGGGGTCAAAAGATGGAGGACGTCATCTTCAACGGGTCGACCAAGAGGTCGGCCCTCGGACGCGCCGAGGTGTCCCTGACCCTCGACAACTCCGGCGGCGTGCTGCCCCTCGATTTCACCGAGATCACCATCTCTCGCACCCTGTTCCGAACCGGCGAGAGCGAGTACGCGATCAACGGCGTCGATTGCCGCCTGCGCGACGTCCAGGATCTCCTGTCGGATGCCGGCGTGGGACGTCAGCAGCACGTCATCATCAGCCAGGGCCAGATCGACGCAGTCCTCACGGCCCGTCCGGAGGAGCGCCGCGAGATCATCGAGGAGGCCGCCGGTGTCCTCAAGTTCCGCAAGCGCAAGGAGAGCGCCGAGCGCAAGTTGGAGGCCACCGAGACGGCTCTCCTGCGAGTGCAGGACACCCTGCGCGAGATCCGCCGACAGCTTCGTCCTCTGGAGCGCCAGGCGGAGGCCGCGCGCAAGCACGACGCAGTCGCGGCGGAACTGCGCGCCCTGCGGCTCTTCCTCGCCGGTAGCGAGGTGTCGTCGCTGCGGGGACGACTCGGAGCCCTCGCCGGTGAACGCGTGACCCTCGAGGGAACGGAGAAGGAGGTGCGAGGCCGACTCGCAGCGCTCGACACCGAGGTCCTCTCGGCCGAGGCCGAGATGACGGCGCGCGGCGATTCGGGTCTCAACGACGCGGCCATGCGCGTCGAACAGCTGCGGGAGCGCGCCCGCGGCATCGCGGCGATCGTCGCCGAACGCCGGCGGTCGATGGAGCGGGACCACGGTCAGCTCGTCGCCGAGGACGTGGTGGCGGCGCTCGAGGCCGATGCGGCGCGCATGCGCGAGGACCTCGAGGACGTGGTGCGCAACATCGCCATCGCCACAGCCGAACAGGAGACCCTGACGACCGAGGAGGCCGCGTTCGAGGCCGAACGCGACGGAGCCGGTCTGTTCCACGTGGTAGACGGGACCGAGGCCGCCAGCGCCGCGGCCGAGGTGCGCGGCGAGCTGCGCACGCTGCGCAACTCGGTGGAGTCCTCCGAGGGCGAGGCCCGCTCGCTCACGGCATCGCTCGAGAGAGCGCGCGCCGCGGCCGAGAGCCTCGTCGACGTGCTCGCCGGGCTCCGCACGAGCATTGCGACCACCGAGGAGTCGGTGGGTCTGTTGCGCAGCGGGTTGCGCGTCGCGCGCGACGCGCGCGATGGGCTGGAAGCCGACGTCGACGTGCTGCGCGAGGAGACCGCCGCGGCCGAACGCCGCGCCGCCCGCGCCACCGCCCGACTCGAGGCGATCGAGACCGCGGCCGCCGCGGGACGTGCGCGCGTCGGAGCCCGAGCGCTGGCCCAGGTGACCGGCGTGGTCGGTGCGCTCGTGGACGTGCTCACCGTGGACGAGGGTTGGGATGCGGCCGTCACGGCGGCACTCGGGGAGTCGCTGTCTGCCGTTGTCGTCTCCGATCCGACCGCCGCCCGCCGTGCCGTGGAGGCCCTGCGATCCTCGGGCAACACCGGTGCCGTGCTCATCCTCGGTCGCTCCGTCGGCGGGGGCTCCTGGATCCCGGGCGGGGTGGATTCGGTCCGCGCCCACGTGCGACCGGCGGACGGTGCACCGGCGGGACTCGACGTGCTTCTCGATGCGCTCATCGCCCACGTCGGGTGCACCGACGACATCGTCGATGCCATCGGGATCGTCGAGGAGCATCCCGAGGCGGTCGTGGTGACGAGGGCGGGGGACAGGCTGTCCCCGTCGGGCTGGAGACTCGGGGTCGCCGACGAAGCCGGTTCGGTCCAGCGCCTGGAGGCGGCGCGCCGCGAGAAGGACGACGCGGACGCGGCGTTGTCGTCGGCGTCGTCGGCGTCGCTTGGCCACTGGGAGGAGACGTCCCGTGCGCGTGCCGAGGTCGAGCGCCTCCAGTCGGAACTGGACGTGGCACTCGGCTCCCTCGAGTCCGCGACGGCGAGCCTCGCCTCGGGGAATGCCGACCGACGCACGCACCTCGCCGAGGTCTCCGTGCTCGAGTCCGGTCTCGACACCGTGCGCGCACGGCTCTCCGCGCATCAGGCCCGCGTCGCCGAACTCGGGGCCATCCTGCCCGCACTGGAGGAGTCCGAGCGTGCCGAGGCCGAGGCGGCCCGCGCCCGATCGGATGCCCAGGCGGCGATCGAATCCCGGGCCAGTCACCTAGCCATGCGCCGTCGCGACCTCGAGGTGCGCCTCGCCGGGCTCGCCGAGCGCGACAGCATCCTTCGTCAGAGGCTCGCGGAGACCGAGACCCGTCTGCTCGCCGACGTCGACGCCCGTCGTGACGCCGCCGAGCGACGCGGCCGCGTCGAGGCCTCGCTCGTCGTGCTGCAGCGTCTCGCCGACGTCGTGGGCGAGCGTCGAATCAGGCTCGATTCCCGCCACGACGAGATCCGCGAGCAGCGCACCCGTCAGAGCGACGAGACCCGGGCGGTGCTGGCCCGCCTCGACACCGCCCGTCGGTCCCGACAGGAGGCCGAGCGCGAACTCGACGTCCTGCGTGAGCGCCAGCGTCGCATCGAGATCGAGGAGACGGAGTCCCGTACGCGCCTCGAGTCCGCCGTGGAGTCGGTGCGTCGCGAGCTCGAGGTCGAGCCCGAGACGGCCGAGGCCGCACCCCAACCCGAGGTGCCCGAGGGCAAGACCCATGCCGACCGCGCCCGCGAATTGGAACGGGAGATCCGCCTGATGGGTCCGATCAACCCGCTCGCCCTGCAGGAGTTCACCGAGCTCCAGGAGAGACTGGCGTTCTACGAGGAGCAGCTCAACGACGTGCGCAGTTCGCGTCGCGAACTCGCCCAGGTCATCGCCGCGGTCGACGAGGAGATCCGTTCGGTGTTCGCCGATGCGTTCCAGGACGTGGCCCGGAACTTCACCGAATTGTTCGCCATGCTGTTCCCCGGAGGCAAGGGCCGTCTGGTGCTCACCGACCCGAAGGACATGCTCAACACCGGCATCGACGTGGAGGCCCAGCCACCGGGCAAGACCTTCAAGAAGCTCTCCCTGCTGTCGGGCGGCGAGCGTTCGCTCACCGCCGTCGCCTACCTGTTCGCCGTGTTCCGCAGCCGGCCGTCACCGTTCTACGTCATGGACGAGGTCGAGGCGGCCCTCGACGACGTGAACCTGCATCGGTTCCTCTCGCTCGTCGCCGAGTTCCGTCGTTCGGCCCAGCTCATCATCGTCAGCCACCAGAAGCGCACGATGGAGGCCGCTGACTGTCTCATCGGCGTGACCATGCAGCCGGGAGGGTCTTCCCGGATCGTCACGGAGCGGCCCGCGGAGGAGAGCGCGACGTGAGGCTCGGCCTCGTCCTCATCCTCGCGGTCCTGCTTCTCGTCGTCGCGTGGTACGGGCGCCGGGCCGTGCTCGCGCGCCGCTCGGGCGCGCCGCTCCCCGCGCCTTCTTCGTCGCTGCAAGTGGTGGCCGCCGTGTCGGGTGAGCGAACCTCCACGAAGCCGGACCTGGTCGCGCGCACAGAACGCACGAGGTCGGTCTTCGCCTCGGCCTTCTCCGCCGTGCGTGCTCGGGCGCGCCTCGATGACGACACCTGGGAGGAACTCGAGGAGATGCTCCTGCGGGCCGACATCGGTGCCGAACTGGCGCGGGGGCTGCTGGCTCCGCTGCGCGAGCGGGTGGCGTCGGGAGACCTGCGCACGGCCGACGACGTCATCATCGCGTTGCGTGCATCGATGACCGACGCCTTGAGCGACGCCGACCGTTCCCTGTCCTTCGCCGGCGAGAAGCCCGCGACATGGATGTTCGTGGGCGTGAACGGGGTGGGCAAGACCACCACCATCGGCAAGGTGGCGGTCCAGCAGGTGGCGTCCGGTCGGTCGGTGGTGCTCGCCGCCGGGGACACCTTCCGCGCCGCCGCCGCGGAACAACTCGAGGTGTGGGCGGGACGCTCGGGGGCATCCTTCGTGCGCGGCGCCGAGGGCGGTGATCCGGCGTCCGTGGTCTTCGACGCAATCGCGAGTGCGGCCGCCCGCGGTGCGGACCTGGTGCTCGCCGACACCGCGGGACGCCTGCAGAACAAGAAGAACCTCATGGACGAACTGGCCAAGGTGCGCCGGGTCGCCGACAAGGCCCCCGGCCGGGTCACCGAGGTACTGCTCGTGGTGGACGCCACCACCGGACAGAACGGACTCAGCCAGGCCCGTGAGTTCGCGGCCGCCACTTCCCTCACCGGGGTGGTGCTCACCAAGCTCGACGGCTCGGCCAAGGGCGGGATCGTGTTCGCCATCGAGACGGGGCTCGGCATCCCGGTCAAGCTCGTGGGTCTCGGCGAGGGAGCGGCCGACCTCGCCCCCTTCGATCCGGCCGACTACGTGGCGGCACTCTTCGGGTGACGGCGGGAACCATTCGGACCCCGGGGAGCGTCACACCGGTGGGCCCGCACCCGGACCCGACACCGCCGCCGACAAGGAGACCCCTCATGCTGCGATTCCGTGCCCCTCTCGTCCTCCTCGGAGCGGGGACCCTGGTCCTCTCGGCCTGCGGGTCCGGGCTCGAGGCCCTCACTCTCGCCCGCACCGGTCGCGATGCGAGCAAGCTCGCCGCCGGTGCCAACGAGTCCGCCGATGTCATGTGGGCCCCGTACATGGAGTACACGGTCGTGGGCGACCTGCCCGATCTCGGCGACGAGGCACGGGCGTGGGAGGTGTCGGCGCCGTCGTTGTCCGCCTCCAAGGAGCGTCTCACCGACCTGGCGGGTCATTTCGGCGTGGAGGGTGAGCCGGTGGCCAACAAGGAGGACCGGGCGAACTGGACCATCGGCCTCGATCCCGAGACATGGAGCGGGATGAACATGTACGTCTCGGACTCCGAGGTGTGGTGGTCCTACACATCCGACTCCCTCTCACGCACCGTGACGGGCGGGTGCGTCGAGCCCGCGCCCGGGAGACCCGACGATGCCGGGGTGTCGACGGGATGCGCGGAGATCCCCGAGCCGAAGAAGCCCGAGAACCTTCCGAGCGCCGCCGAGGCTGAGGCCGCGATGCGCAGTCTCCTCGGTGCCGGGGGCGAGGACCCCGCCGAGTGGAGGCTGTCCGCGGCCATCGATGAATGGGGAGCCTGGGTACAGGCCATCCGTCTCGTCGGTGGTCTCGAGAGCTCGTACATGTGGTGGATGTCCCTCGGTGAGGACGCCGAGGTGACGAGCGCCAGCGGGACCTTCGTCTCGTTCCGGTCGAACGGTGCATATCCGCTCGCCGACACCGCCGCCGCCGTGGATCGTCTCGCCACGTGGATGTTCGCCGCCCGTGCCGAGGATCTGGTGGGCGGTGCCGCCATCGCCGACATCTCGGACGCCCTGACCAAGGACTCCGTCGTCGAGGAGGGCGAGCCGGTGGATCCCTCCGAGGGATCCGGTTCGGGCTCGGGTTCCTCGCCCGGTTCGGGTGGCGACGACGCTCCGGCACCCGACGAGAAGCCGGTCGAGCCGATGCCGATCGACCCCGTTGAGCCGATGGAGCCCGTGGTGGTGGAGATCACCGGCGCACGCCTCGGATTGATGGCCGCATGGCTGGAGGACGGACGGGTCATGCTCCTTCCCGCCTACATCTACACGAATGCCGACGGCGACGTCGGCAGTGTGTACGCCATCGTCGACGAGTACCTCGGATTCGCCGATCCCACCGACACGACGGTGCCCGGACCCACGGACTCGACCGAACTTCCCGCACCCCCGCCGCTCATCGACGAGGAGACCGCCGCCACGCTCGTGGGCCTCTCCGAGGATGATGCCGTCACCAACGCCGAGGCCAACGGCTGGATCGTGCGGATCGCCGAGCGCGACGGGGAGAAGTTCCCGCTCACCGCCGACTGGGTGGAGAACCGCGTGAACCTCGTCGTCGACAACGACGTCGTCATCGGCGTCACCGTCGGGTAAGGCCCATCGCGGCGGGCCGCCCGGAGGGCCCCGCTAGCCTCGCCGTCGCATGTTCGATTCACTGAGCGACCGCCTCCAGGGCATCCTCGGCCGCGTGCGCGGCCGAGGACGGCTCACCGAGGCCGATGTCGACGAGGTGCTCGCCGAGATCCGCACGGCCCTGCTCGACGCCGACGTGAGCGTGTCGGTGGTCCGCGACGTGGTGAGCCGCATCCGCGAGGCGGCGGTGGGGGCGCGACTGTCCGAGGTGCTCGACCCGGGACAACAGATCGTCAAGATCGTCAACGCCGAACTCGTGGCCATGCTCGGCGGCGAGACCCTGCGCATCACCTACGCATCCTCACCGCCCACGGTCGTGCTCTTGGCGGGTCTGCAGGGCTCGGGAAAGACCACGAGCGCGGCGAAACTCGCCCGCTGGTTCCGCGCGCAGGGCCGCCAGCCACTCCTCGTCGGGGCCGACCTGCAGCGTCCCGCCGCCGTCGAGCAATTGCGCACCCTCGGCGCCCAGGTAGGGGTGCCGGTCTTCAGCGAGCCGGGCGACCCCGTGTCCACCGCGAAGAAGGGACTGAAGGAGGCCAAGCGCCTCGGCAAGGACGTCCTCATCGTCGACACGGCTGGTCGCCTCTCGGTGGACGAGGAGATGATGCGTCAGGTGGCCGACATCTCGCGCGCGGTGTCCCCCGACTACACCTTCCTCGTCGTCGACGCGATGACGGGCCAGGACGCCGTCGGTGTGGCCGAGGCCTTCCATGCGCGGCTCGACGTGGACGGCATCATCCTCTCCAAACTCGACGGTGATGCCCGCGGAGGGGCCGCCCTCTCGGTGAAGTCGGTCATCGGCCGGCCCGTCGCCTTCGCCGCGACGGGGGAGCGCATCGACGCCTTCGAGCAGTTCCATCCCGACCGCATGGCGGGCCGCATCCTCGGCATGGGCGACGTTCTGACGCTCATCGAGCAGGCCGAGCAGGCCTTCGAGAAGGACAAGGCCGAGGAGGCCGCCGCCCGCCTCATGGAGGGGCAGTTCACGCTCGACGATTTCCTCGACCAGTTGCAGCAGGTCAAGAAGATGGGCCCGCTCTCCGGTGTCCTCGGGATGCTGCCCGGCGTCCCGAAGGACCTGAAGAATGCAGGTATCGGCGACGACGTGCTGAAGACGACCGAAGCGATCATCCGGTCGATGACCACGGAGGAGCGCCGCGACCCCTCCGTCATCAACGGCAGCCGTCGCACCCGCATCGCCAAGGGCAGCGGAACCCAGGTCAGTGACGTCAACCGTCTCCTCAAGCAGTTCACCGAGATGCAGAAGATGATGAAGCGCATGGGGGCCCTCGCCTCGGGCAAGGGGGGCAAGAAGGGGGCCATGCGCGAGCTAGAGAGCATGCTCGGGGGGCAGGCACTGCCGCCCGGATTCGGGCGCTAGAGCCCCCTTCCGGGGTCGATCGGGTTCCGCCACGGTGTGGGCCCTGCCGTTGGGGGGCGACCTCGCCCACCGATAGCCTCAGAAAGTCTGAAACACCGGGGCCCATCCCGGGCCTTCCCAGGAGAATCCACCATATGGCAGTCAAGTTGCGCCTCACCCGAGTCGGAAAGACCAAGCAGCCCCAGTACCGCGTCATCGCCGCCGACTCCCGGCGCGCCCGCGACGGCCGATTCATCGAGATCCTCGGTCAGTACAACCCCCGCACCGAGCCCTCGCAGCTCACGATCGACAACGACAAGGCCGTGGCATGGCTGCTCAAGGGTGCCCAGCCCACCGAGCGCGTGCGCAAGCTGCTGGAGATCAGCGGCGCCTGGGCCCAGTTCACGTCGGCCAAGTCGAAGTGACCGTCGTGTCCGATCGCGACCACAACAGCGAGGATGCGCCCACCGCCGTTGCGGTCCTCGAACACATCGTGCGCAGCATCGTCGACGATGCCGACGCCGTCTCGGTGTCCTCGTCCCCGGGCAAGGGCGACAAGGTCCTCCTCGAGGTCCGTGTCGGACCCGGCGATCTGGGACGCGTCATCGGCCGTCGCGGTCGCACCGCCCAGAGCATCCGCACCGTCGTGCGGGCCGCCGCGGTGAACGACGACGTCGAGGTCGACGTCGACTTCATCGACGACTGATCCGGTGGCCCACGACCCCGCTCCGACCGGGTTGCTGGAGATCGGACGCATCGGACGACCCCACGGCGTCAAGGGCGACCTCCTCGTGTCCTTCACGAGCGACGTCGAGGAGCGTCGATGTGCGGGAGCCGAGTACACCGTCATGACCGCTGGTGCCACCGCCACCCTCGTCATCGCCGCCATCCGTCCCCAAGGGGAGCGTTTCGTCGTGCACTTCGAGGACGTGGACGACCGCACTGCCGCCGAACGCCTGGTGAACAAGCTGCTCTGGGCCGCGCCGCTCGATGGGGGTGACGGCATCTGGGTGCACGAGCTGATCGGGTCGAGCGTGGTCGAGGTGTCGGGTGTCGAACGCGGAACCTGCACGTCGGTCATCGACAATCCGGCCCACGACATCCTCGAGCTGTCCGATGGCTCGCTCGTCCCAGCGACCTTCATCGTCTCGTGCGCGGAGGGAACGATCGTCATCGATCCCCCGGAGGGGTTGTTCGACCTCGCATGACCGGCACCGCCCGCACCCCGTCGCTGCGCATCGACGTCTTCACGATCTTTCCCGCGATGGTCGAGGGGTTCTGCGCGCACAGCCTCCTCGGGCGGGCGCGTTCCGAGGGTGCCGTCGATCTGCGCTGTCACGACATCCGCGACCACGCCGTCGACACCCATCGCACCGTGGACGATGCGCCGTTCGGGGGCGGCGCGGGCATGCTCATGCGGCCCGAGCCGATCTTCGATGCGGTGGAGGCCGCCGACCCGCCGCGGCCGTTGCTCCTCCTCGGTCCGGGAGGCGACCGATTCGACCAGTCCATGGCGGTCCGCCTCGCCGCCGCGGGCGGTTTCAGCCTGCTCTGCGGTCGCTACGAGGGCGTCGACCATCGGGTGCGCGAGCATCTCGTCGACCACGAGGTGTCGGTGGGGGACGTGGTGCTGGCCGGTGGGGAGGTGGCGGCGTGTCTCGTCATCGAGGCGGTCACCCGTCTCGTCCCCGGGGTGATGGGAAATGCCTTCTCGCCGATCACCGAGAGTTTCGGTGATGCGGGCCTTCTCGAGGAGCCCCAATGGACCCGGCCCGCCGAGTACCGGGGGTGGGAGGTCCCCGAGGTGCTGCGCTCCGGGGACCATTCCCGCATCGAGGCCTGGCGTCTCGGACAGGCACTCGCCAGGACGGTCGCCCGCCGCCCCGACCTCATCGAGGCCCGCGGAGGGCTCAATGAGGGCGAAAAGCGACTGTTGGAAGCCACCGACCCCGTCTCGTATCCTTCTCCCTTCGGCCCCTGAGGGTCCGCCACCGGCGGACCGGCCGCACACACGTCGCGCGAAGGACAGAACATGAAGACCACCGACATCGTTGACAACCCGAACAAGCGTGACGACGTTCCCGCCCTGCTCCCCGGCGACGAAGTGAAGGTGCACGTGCGCGTCGTCGAGTCGGGCAAGGAGCGCATTCAGGTGTTCCAGGGCGACATCATCGCCATCCGTGGCTCCGGCATCGCCGAGACCTACACCGTCCGCAAGGTGAGCTACGGCGTCGGGGTGGAGCGCACGTTCCCCCTCCACAGTCCGTCGGTGGCCCGCATCGAGGTCGTGAAGCACGGCGACGTGCGCCGCGCCAAGCTGTACTACCTCCGTGACCGCGTCGGCAAGGCCGCCAAGATTCGCGAGAAGCGCGAATCCTGAGGCATCCGGCCCGGCGGTGAACACCGACGACCTCGAGGATTTCGAGGCAGAGCGGGAGTTCAAGCTCGCGCAGGAATACCAGGACGTGGTGGGCATGTTCCGCTACGCCGTGGAGACCGAGCGCCGGTTCTACCTGGCCAACGACGTGAGGGTCGCCGTCACCGGCGATCCCGCGCGGCCCCTCATCGAGGTGGAGATGACCGACGCATGGGTGTGGGACATGTACCGCAAGACCCGTTTCATTCCCTCGGTGAGGGTGCTGAG
>Ga0315903_10004548_pt1 | contig 18503 bp, 12 predicted proteins | sample LakEriMetagenome_7_FD_203524 | JGI IMG/M metagenome (GOLD analysis project Ga0315903, IMG submission 203524) | Freshwater fungal communities from buoy surface, Lake Erie, Ohio, United States - Buoy 2 MA119 | ecosystem: Environmental > Aquatic > Freshwater > Lake | place: USA: Lake Erie, Ohio...
AGGGGCGGCTGGAGCGGATCGGCCGCCCGCGGCTCGATGCCGCCCTGGCCGGCATTCCGTTTCGCTACGATGCCGCCGACGCCCTGCAGCCGGCCACCGTGTCGACGGCGGGCGAGCCGCTCGTCAAACCGCTGCTCTACGGGCTCCTCGTGGCGCTCGTCGCCGAGCAGCTGCTGGCCCATGCCGCGAGTTACCACCCGCGGCGCCGCGGCGCCTGAAGACCCATGCCCCACGCCTCGCCACCGCCGTGCCTGTTCGCCGCCGCCGAGAGCATCCGGCATGCGGTGTCGAGCCGCCTGGTGGAAGGCTTTTCCGACTGGTGGGAGATGCCCGTCGCGGTGACGGTGGCCGGCCTCGGAGCGGCGTTCGCCGTGTGGATGGTCCGCCGCGACGCCGCCGCACTGCCCGCGGCCGTCCGCTGGCTGCTCGCCGCGCTGCGGCTCGCCACGCTCGGGGCAGTCGCCGTCGCGGTGCTCGACTTCGAGCGGACCGCCGAGCACGAGATCGTGTCGCCGTCGCGGGTGGCCGTGCTGGTCGATTCCAGCGCCAGCATGACGCTGGCCGCCGCTGCCGCAGGGCCGGCGGCCGTGAGCCGGGCCGACCGCGGCCGGGAACTGCTCGCCGCGGGCCTGCTCGACGCACTCGCCGCACGGCACGAGGTGTCGCTGTGGCGTTTCGACGTCGATGCGGAGCGGCTGGTGACCCTGCCGCTGGCGGACGTGGCGGCGAGCGGCCCCCGTGACACCCCGGCGGACTCCGAGCCGGCGTGGACGGCCCATCTCGCGCCGCGCGGCTCCGAGACGCGGCTGGGCGAGGCTTTGGCCCGGGTCGTCGATCAGGAACCGGCGGGCGTGCTGGCGGGGGTGATCGTGCTCACCGACGGGGGCAACAACGCGGGCGTGGATCCGGCCGCCGCGGCCGCCGGCCTCGCGGCTGCGGGCGTGGCCGTCCATCCGCTGGGCCTCGGGTCCGAGCAGCTGCCTGCCAACGTCCGCGTGTCCGATCTCATCGCGCCGGCGCGGGTCTTCCCCGGAGATCGGTTCGCGGTGACCGCCTACCTGCAGGCCCAGGGGATGGCTGGGCAGACCGCGCGGGTCGAGCTCGTCGCCGGAGCGGCGGCGGACGGCGCCGGCGGCACTTCGCGGCGCGACGTCGATGCGACCGACGTCGTGCTCGGCGCCGACGGCGAACTCGTCGCCGTGCGGTTCGACGTGCCGGGGCTGGCGGCGCCCGGCCGGCGGTCGCTCGTGGTGCGGGTCGCCGCTCCGTCCGCGGACCGGACGCCGGCCGACGATGCCCAGGAAGTCGAGATCGAGGTCGTGGACCGCGTGACGCAGGTGCTGCTCATGGCCAGCGGCCCGAGCCGCGAGTATCAGTTCATGCGCAACGTGCTGCAGCGCGACAAGAGCTTCGCCGTGGACGTGCTCCTTGGCACCGCGGTCGCCGGCATCTCGCAGGACGCGCGGCGCATCCTCGAGGCCTTCCCCGCGAGCGACGAAGCCCTCGCCGCGTACGATGCGATCGTGGCCTTCGACTACGACTGGCGGCTGCTCGATCCACCGGCCGTAGCCCGCCTCGACCGCTGGGTGGCCCGGGAATCGGGCGGCCTCCTCCTGTTCGCGGGCGGCCTGTTCACCGACGCCTGGCCGGCGGCACCGCACACGGCGGCGATCCGCGGCCTCTATCCGGTGGAGCTCCGCCGCGGCCCCCGCCTCGGTGCGAGTGCGCCGGCGTCCGCCGCGGCCATGCCCTTGCTGTTCACTGCCGACGGTCGTGATGCCGAGTTCCTCTGGCTGTCGGCCAGCCGCGTCGCCAACCAGACGGTGTGGGCCGAGTTTCCGGGGGTGTATGCCTGCCACGAGACCGGCGGCGCGAAGCCCGGCGCCACCGTCTACGCGCACGCGGCGGCCGGCCGCGGCGGCATCGGGCAGCAGCCGGTCTATCTCGCCGGACAGTTCTACGGTTCGGGCAGCGTGCTGTATGCCGGCAGCGGCGAACTGTGGCGGCTGCGGGCCATCGACGATGCGGTGTACGACCGGCTCGCCGCACAACTCGTGCGGCACGTGTCGCAGGGCCGGCTGCTCCGCGGCGGCCGCCGCGTCCGGTTGCTGGTGGATCGTGACCGGTTTCCGGTCGGCGCGAACGTGGCCGTGCGGGTCGTGCTGCCCGACGCCGCATCCTCCACCGGCGTCGACTGTCGGGTGGTGGGGCCGGACGGCGGCGTGATGCCGGTGACACTCGCGGCGGAGCCGGGGCGGCCCGGCTCCCTGCAGGGTGGGTTCGTCGCGTCCCGCGAGGGTGGCTGGCAGATCGAGGTCGAGGCCGCAGGGGACGAGAAACTTTCCCGGCGCATCCAGGTGCAGCTGCCCGACCGCGAGCTGGCGAAGCCGAGCCTCGATCGCGGCCTTCTCGAGCAGGTGGCCGCCGCCACCGGCGGCACGGTGGCGACGCCCGGGCCGGAGTGGACGGCGGCCGACGCCGCGCGGCTCGTGGCCACGATCCCCGACCGGTCACGCCGGGAGTACGAGGCCGGCGCGGACGACGCCGACTTCAAGCGGCGGCTGAACACCGTGCTGCTCGGCCTCGGCGTCGGCTGCCTGTGCCTCGAATGGATCATCCGTCGCTGCGTGAAACTCGCCTGACCGGGCCGCCAGCGGCGCGCACCCATCACCATGTCTTCCGCCACCATCCCCGCCGCGACCCTGACGCCCGCAAGCGGGCCGCTGCGGCATCTGCTCGCCGACGTCCGCCGCCGCGCCCGGACGTGGATCTGGATCGAGTCGCTCGCCTGGCTCGCGCTCCTGGCCGGCGGTGGATTCTGGGCGTCGCTCGCCTTCGACTGGTGCGTGGAGCCGCCGTCGTGGGTGCGGGCCGCGCTGCTCGTGGCGTCGGCGGCCTGCCTGCTGTGGGTGCTCGTGGACCGGCTCGTCGTGCGGCTCGCGGTGCCGCTCCGCGACGACGCCCTGGCGGTGATCGTCGAGCGCAGCCATCCGGAGTTTCGCGACGGCCTGTCGACCGCGATCAGCCTGGCGGGGAGGCGGCGCGAGGATGTCGATCCGACGCTCCTGGCGCGGACGACCGCGACGGCCGAGGCGTTGGTCGGCGGCGTCGATCCGCGGCGGATCTTCCGCCACCGCAGCCTCTCGTTGCTGGCGGTCGCGGCGGTCGCGGCGCTGGGGACGATCGTCGGCTTCGTGGCCTTGCGGCCGGCGGTCGCCGGCGTGTGGGTGCGGCGGGCGCTGCTGCTGCGCGAGGAGCCGTGGCCGCGGCGCACGGCCTTGGAGGTGGAAGGCTTCGTGGACGGCGTCCGCACGGTGGCCCGCGGCGCCGACGTCGATCTGATCGTCCGGGCCCGCGGTGCGGGCGGGCCACCCGCAGCGGTCGATCTGCGGATGCGTGGCCCCACGGGCTGGAAGACGGCGCGGATGGGAACCCGCGGCGGTGTCGACGGACAGAGCCAGACGTTCGGCCACGTGATCGAAGCCGTGGGCGAGGACCTGCGGCTCGAGGTCCGCGGTGGCGATGCGCGGCTGCGAAACCTCCGGCTGCTGGTCGTCCCGCCGCCGGCGGCGGAGACGATCGAGATTCGCGGTGTGCCGCCGGAGTATCTGGGCGGCCCGACCCGCACGCCGCCGGTGTCGCGGCTGGTGAGCCTGCCGCGCGGCTCCCGGGTGGCTATCGACTGCCGGGCAACGAAGCCGCTGGCCGCGGGCCGGATCACGGTGCGGCCCGTGGGCACGGCACCGGGCGCGGACACCGTGCTCGTGGGCGAGCGGCCCGCCGGCCCGTCGGGAACCCTCGTCGCGGGCCTGGTCGACGTCCTCGACCGCGACCTTGTCGTGACGGTCGAACTCGTGGACACCGACGGCCTCACCAACCGGGAGCCGATCACGTTCACGCTCCTGGCGGTGCCCGACGAGCAGCCGCGGGTGGCCGCCCGCCTGCGTGGCATTTCCACCGCGGTGACGCCGCGTGCCCGGCTGCCCCTGGAGGGCACGATCAGCGACGATCATGCGTTGGCGGCCGCGGAGGTGCGGCTGGCCGTGCAGCCGCCGGCCGCCGCTCCGGCCGCCCCGGAGTCTGCGGGCCGCACCGTCGCGATCTCCAAGGTCCGCGGCGGCCTGCCGCTCGTGGAACTCTCCGCGGACGATCCGCCGGTGGAGGTGGAGCCGTTGGGGCTCGTGCCGGGGATGCGGCTGGCGGTGACGGTCGCCGCCAGCGACGCCTGCACGCTCGACGACGGGCCGCAGATCGGCACGAGCGACACATGGACGCTCGACGTGGTCGCGCCCGAGGCCCTGCAGGCGATGCTCGAGGCCCGGGAGATCGTGCTGCGGCGCCGCTACGAGGCGGCGATCGAGGACCTCGCGCAGGGCCGGGCACGGCTGGCCCGCGACGGCACGGCCGATGCCACCGCCCGATTCGGCGAGGCCGTCGCCCGGGCGGCCGGCGAGACGGCGGAAATCGCCACGGCCTTCCGCGACATCCGCCTGGAGTTCGCCAACAACGCCCTGCTCACGGCCGAACTCGAGACGCGGCTCGTCACCCAGATCGCTGCACCGCTCACGGCGATCGCGACCACCGACCTGCCCGGGCTGGCCACCGCCTCCCGGGCCACCCCGGCCGCGGCCGTCGAGCCGCTCGGCCGGCGGGCCGACGAGGTGCTCGCGCGGATGCGGGCGGTGCTGGCGCGGATGATGGAGTTGGAGTCGTTCAACGAGCTGATCGAGCGGCTGCGCGGCGTGATCCGGACGCAGGAGGAGATCCGCGCCGAGACGCTGCGGCGGCAGAAGCAACGCGCCCGGGAGGCACTGGAGTGAGCATGCGCGGCATCGTGGCCGGGAGGAAGGCGGGGATCAGCGGCGCGGCGGCGGTCGGCCTGCTCGTCGCGGTGGCGGGCATCCTGGCCGCGGCGCCGGGCGACGCGCAGCCCGGCCTGGTAGACCGTGAGCAGGAGCTGCTGCGACAGTATCGCGATCTCGAGCGGTCGTTCCTCCGGCTCGCCGATCTGCTCGCCGCGAGCGATCCGCCGCGGGCGGCGTTGCTGCGCAGCGTGTTCGACAAGGCCCGCGAGGAGCAGGTGGGCGATCGGCTCGACACGATCGTCGATCTGCTGGAGAAGGGGCAGTTGCTCAAGGCCGGCACCAGCCAGGCCGGGGCGATCGAGCAGTTTCGGGCGCTGCTCGACCTGCTCGAGTCGGGCGACACGGATCGGCAGCAGGCCAGCACCAAGCAGGAGGTGCGGCAGTATCTGGCCCGGCTCGCCAAGGCGCTCGCCCGACAGCGGGACCTCGAGGGCTCGACCGAGGCCGGCGGGCGGGAGGCGGAACTGGCCGAGCGGCAGCGGGCCCTGGCCGAGGAGACGCGGGCCCTCGCCGAAGACATCGAGGGTTTCGCGCGGCGGATGGATGCCCGCGCGGGGTCGGGACGCTTCGGTGCGGACCGGGAGCGGCCGGCGCCGGACGAAGGCGATCCGTCCGCGGAGGGCGGCGCGGACGGCGGGAAAAGGCCGGCCGAGCGGGCCGCTGACGGTGGGGAGGCACGGGCACCCGCCGCCGGTGACGCGGCCGCGGAGGAGGCGGAACCGCAGGGCGACGACGACGCCGCCCGCGCGCAGCGTACGCGGCAGCGGCTGGCGGCGGCCGAGAAGCGGATGCGGTCGGCCCGCGAGCGGCTCGAGGAGGCCCGCCGCCAGGACGCCCGCCGCGAGCAGGAAAAGGCGGTCGAGGAACTGGAGACGGCGCGGGCCGAGTTGGAGGAGATCCTCCGGCAGATGCGGGAGCAGGAGGTGGAGCGGCTGCTGGTTCAATTGGAGACCCGCGTTCGCGAGATGCTCAAGGCCGAGCGGCAGGTGCTCGCCGGGGCCGACGCGGCGGCGGCGGGGAGCACGCCCGGTCGGGAGCGCGAACTGGAAGCGGCGCGGCTCGCTCGCGAGCAGCAGGGGATCGCCACGGAGGCCGCCCGGGCGCTCGTGCTCGTGCGCGACGACGGCTCGGCCGTGGCGATCCCGCATGCGCTGGAGAGCATCCGCGACGACGCCGCCCAGGCGGCTGGTCGCCTCGGTCGCGGCGACGTGGGGGGCACCACCCGTGGCCTGCTCACCGACCTGGTGACGAACCTGGAAGAGCTGCTCGCGGCGCTCGAGAAGTCGCAGCGCGACCAGGAGCGGCGGCAGGCCGGGGCGGGCGGTGGGCGGCCGCAGGAGATGGGTGAGCAGCCGCTGGTGGACAAACTGTCCGAATTGAAGATGATCCGCAGCCTGCAGCTGCGGGTCAATGCCCGCACGCAGCGTTTCGCCCAGCTGCTCGACGATGGGGCCGGTCGGGCGGAGGCGCCGGAGCTCCGCGCGGCGCTGGAGCGGCTCGCGGAGCGGCAACGGAAGATCGAGCGGGCCGCCCACGACATCGTCGCCGGCCGCACCGAGGATTGACTCGGATTCGATGGTCGGAGGCCGCCGTGTCTCCCGGCTTCCGCCGGGGGCTTTTTGTGGGCGTCCAAGAAGCCCCGGGTGGCAACCCGGGGACACCGGGTCTGAAAACCATCCCGCCCTCCATGCCGCACGGCGGCGTGTGATGCGGTGGTTCGCTCCTGCACAGCATGGCACCCGGGCATGCATGCGACGCGGAGTCCCCCGGCTTCCGCCGGGGGCTTTTTGTGGGCGTCCAAGAAGCCCCGGGTGGCAACCCGGGGACACCGGGTCTGAAAACCATCCCGCCATCCATGCCGCACGGCGCCGCGGATGCGACGGTCAGGGGGCTTTTTGGACAGGCAGAATGGCTTCCCCGCGAGTGCTGCGGCCGCTTTATGATGGAGGGAACGTCTACCGCCCGCACCGCACCCGTGAGCGACGCATGAGACTCCTGCCCGCAACGGCCCTGATCTTCGTCGCCGCCGCCGTCGGCGGGTGGGCCGGTGGAGCCCGGAGCGCGCCGCGTGCACCGGCCGAGTCAGCGGCGGAGTTCGCCCGCGAACCATCGTGGACCGCGCCGCAACCGCGGGACGTGCGGGCGCAGGTCGAGAAGTCGCTCGACCGCCGGCCGCCGGCCGAGGCTGCGGCACTGCAGCGGCTCGACGAGACCTGGGCCGCGGTCGCCGCCGGCCGGGGCGACATCCTCGACGCCGTGATCGAATCGATCGCCGCGCGGGAGCCGGCCGCGGCCGCGATGGTGGCCGCCATGGCCCGCAACGCCACGCTGGATGCCTCGTGGCTCGACGACCCGCAGGTCGACACGTTCCTCCGCGACGCCGTGCGGCTGTGGTGGGGCCGGGAGCTCGTGCGGCGCGACCGCTTCGACGAGGCGTTGCCGCTGCTCGGCGGGCTCGATCCGACGGCGAGCGTCGATCCGGCGACACTGCTCTTCCACCGCGCGGCCTGCCAGCACTGGCTGCTCGACGCCGACGGTGCGATCGAGTCGCTCGACCGGCTGCTGGAGCGGGAGGAGCAGCTGCCCGCGCGGTACGCCCGTGTCGCCCGGCTGCTGCGGGCCGATGCGGCTGCGATCGACCGCGATTCGCTCGACCACATCGCGCGGCGGATGCGCGACGTGGGCCGAAGGCTGGAACTCGGCCGGATGGGCGCGGGCACGCGCGAACTCCAGGATGGCGTCGTCGAGTCGCTCGACAAGCTGATCAAGAAGCTCGAAGAGCAGCGGCAACAGCAGGAGCAGGGCGGGGGCGGCGGGGGTGGCGGCTCGGCCCAGGGGGGCGAAGGCAAACCAATGGACGACAGCCGCGTCGCCGGCGGCAAGGGTGCCGGCGACGTGCAGAACCGCGACATCGGCGCCGCGGACGGCTGGGGCAACCTGCCGCCGCACAAGCGCGAGGAGGCCCTGCAGCAGATCGGCCGCGAGTTCCCACCGCATTACCGCGAGGCGATCGAGCAGTATTTCAAGCGGCTGGCCGCCGGCGGGGAGGACCGATGAAACCGGGCCGGGTGTGTGGTGGGCTGCTCGTCGCCTTGGTGACCGCCGTGGCTGCCGCCGCCGATCCGGCGGTCCTCGCGACGCTCGAGAAGACCGACGGCACCACCGTCTCGGGAACGCTCGCCGCCGTTTCCCCGACCGCGGTGACGCTGCTCGGCGCCGATCCCGTGGCCGTGACCTCCGTGCGGCGGGTCGTGGTCGCGGGGCCGGTGGCCCGTGGGCCCGTGGTGGTGGAGTGCGTCGACGGGGGCACGCTGTCCGGCACGGACTTCGTCTGGGAGGGCGCCGCGGCCAGCGTGCCGCGCGGTGATGGTGCCGTGGAACTGCCCGTGCAGCGCGTGCGGAGCGTGACCCTGCGCATGCCGCGGGCCGCAGGCGACACCCCGCCGCCCGACTGGCGGGCCGTGCTGCCGGAGTCGCCGCAGACCGATCTGCTCGTGGTTGCCAAGCAGGAGGAGCAGGGCGAGCGGCTCGACGTGGTCGAGTGCGCGATCGCCGCGGTGACCGCCGACACGGTGACGGTCGTGCTCGACGAAGAACGCATCCCGGTCAAGCGGCCCAAGGTGGTGGGGCTGTGGTTTCTGCGGGCACCGGAGGTCGGCGGCGGCACGCGGGTGGACGTCGACGGCGGCCGCCTCACGGCCCGCACGGTGTCGTGGACGCCGCAGGCCCTCGTCGTGGACGACGCGGTGCGGCTGCCCGCCGCGGTGCTCCGGTCGATCGACTACGCCGCGGGGCGGACGGTGCGGCTGGCGACGCTTGCGATGGAGCGGTCGGAGGCGGAGCCGTTCTTCGGCACCCTGGGCCGCATGGAGGGGCTCGGCCCATACTTCGCCCCGCGGTTCGTGGGTGGGGAGCCCGCGGCGCTCGTGCTCCGGCCGCGGAGTCATGTCGTGTGGCGGGTGCCGGCCGATGCCCGTCGCTTCCGCACGACCGTGGCCGCCGCGCCCGGAAAACTGCCCGCCGGCGTCGGGGTCATGGTGCTGCTCGACGATCGCGAGGTGTTTCGCCGCCGCATCGACGACGCCACGGCAAGTCCCGTCGATGTCGACGTCTCCGGCGGCCGCCGCCTGGCGATCAAGGTGGAGTTTCCCGCGGGGGGCGGCATGGGCTGCCCGCTGCGGTTCACCGATCCGGTGTTCGACAAGTGATGCCCGTCCCATCCCTATCGCCGCGCGTGTGGATCGCCTTCGGCGCAGCGCTGGCCTGCGTCGGCTGGGCCATTTCCGCGTGGGCGGCCGGCGATGCGGAGGTGCGCGCGGCCGAGCGGCGCCGGGTCGAGACGATCCGCCGGGCCTCGGCCGCGGCGGTCTCGATCTTCGCGGGCGCCGCCGGCGGCGGCTCGGGGGTGCTGGTCAGTCCCGACGGCTATGCACTCTCCAACTTCCACGTCACGCAGCCCGCGGGTCTGGCGATGAAGTGTGGGCTCGACGATGGCCGGCTCTACGACGCGGTGCTGGTGGGCCTCGATCCCACGGGCGACGTCGCCCTCGTCAAGCTCCTCGGCCGCGACGACTTTCCGTTCGTGACGCTGGCTGACAGCGATCTCGTCGAGCCCGGCGACTTCTGCTTCGCGGCCGGCAACCCGTTCCTCCTGGCCACCGACCTGCGGCCGTCGATCAGCGTGGGCATCGTGTCCGGCGTGCATCGCTACCAGTTCCCCGCCGGCACGATCCTCGAATACGCCGACTGCCTCCAGGTCGATGCCGCCATCAACCCTGGCAACTCCGGCGGCGGCCTGTTCGATGCGGCCGGCCGGCTGATCGGCGTGAACGGGCGGGCATCGTTCGAGAAGCGCGGCCGCGTGAACGTGGGCGTGGGCTATGCGATCTCGGCCAACCAGTTGCGGAACTTCATGGGCCAGCTGCGGGCGGGCCGGATCGCGGATCATGCGACGCTCGGCGCGGTCGTGGCGACGAGCGCCGACGGCCGGGTGGTGGTCTCCGACATCCTCGATGCGTCCGACGCCTGGCGACGCGGACTGCGACACGACGACGAGATCGTGTCGCTCGCGGGGCGGCCGGTGCGGACCGTGAACGCCTTCAAGAACATCCTCGGCACGCTGCCGGCCGGCTGGCAGGTGCCGCTCGTCTCCCGCCGGGGCGGCCGCCGGTACGAGGCGCTGGTGCGGCTTGCGGCGGTGCACACACCGGCCGAACTGGCCGCGATCCTGGCGGGCGACGCGCCGGAGCGGGGGCAGGAGCCGGATCGTGACGGAGGGCGTGAAGGCGGGCCGGAGGGGCGATCGGCCCGAAAGGCGCCGCCCGCGGCGGGACAACCCGCCGGCCTGCCAGCAGCGGTCCGCGGCCTCGTCGATCCCCGCCCCGGGTTTGCCAACCACCACTTCAACGTCGTGGAGCGGGACCGTGTGGCGAAGGCCCTGGCGGCCGGCGCGATCGCCAAGGCCGACCGCTGGGTGCTGGCAGGCACGCTCGCCGCGGGGGGAGACTTTCGCATCGAGATTGCCGACGACGCGGCCACGATCGACCTGCCGACCGGACGGTCGACGATCGACCCGCGGGCCGATCTCGACGTCCGGCCGGAGCCGCCGGGGAGTGGCGGGCTCCTGGCGGCGTTGGTCGTTTGGCGGCGGCTCGTCCGCGCGGGTCCGGCGGCGACGGGCCGGACGACGTATTGGGGAACGGCGCCGGCCGATCCAGCCGCGCTCGGCGCGGTCGCGATGCCGCCGCTCGTGGACGTGCTCGAGTCGGTGGTCGCCGGCATCGAGGCGCGGCTGTTCGTGGATGGCGCCGGCCGCGTGGTGGGCATCGATTTGTGGACGGCGCCCGATGCCGATCCGTGCGAGGTGCGGTTCGCGGGTGACGTGGACGGCCTGCCGGCGGTGATCGACGTGCGGCGCGGCACCGTGCCGTTCGCGACGTTGCGGGTGGCGGCGCACGCCGCGGGAGACCGGCCGTGACGACCGCATTCCGTCGCCTGCTCGTCGTGACGCTGCTCTTCGGCCTCGGCCTCCCGGCCGCGGCCGCCGGGGATACGCCGCAGCAAGTGATCGCCGCCGCCGCCCGCAAGGTGGTGAAGATCTACGGCGCCGGCGGGCTGCGGGGGCTCGAGGGCTATCAGTCGGGGATTATCGTCGCGGCCGACGGCAAGATTGCCACCGCGGCCAGCACGGTGCTCGACTCCGACGAGATCGACTGCGTGCTCGACGACGGCCGCCGCTTTCGCGCGCGGCTCGTGGGCGTCGACCCGCGGCGGGAGCTCGCGCTGCTCGCCATCGACGCCGAGGGCCTGCCCGCCTTCGCGCCGGCCGCGGCGGAGCGGGCCGCGCCCGGCACCCGGGTGCTGGCGCTGTCGAACCTGTTCGGCGTGGCCGTGGGAGATGAGCGGGTCAGCGCTCAGCGGGGCGTCGTCTCGGCCGTCGTGCCGCTCGCAGCCCGCCGCGGGGCGGCCGAGGCGCCGTACCGCGGCGCCGTGTACGTGCTCGACTGCACGACCAACAACCCGGGCTCTGCCGGCGGGGCCCTGGTGGACGCCCGGGGCCGGCTGCTGGGCATGCTCGGGAAGGAGCTGCGATCGACGGCCAGTGGGATCTGGCTCAACTATGCTCTACCGACGGATGAGCTCGCGCGGGGGTGCGCCGAGATCGAGGCGGGCACGGTCGCTCGTCCGGCGGCCGTCGAGGTGCGGCCGTTCGACCCGCGGCGGCTGGGCATCGTGCTCGTGCCCGACCTGCTCGACAGCACGCCCGCCTACGTCGAGTCGCTGGTGCCCGATTCGCCCGCCGCGCGGGCCGGGCTCGTCCGCGACGACCTTGTGATCGCCGTCAACGGCCGCGCCGTCCCGTCGCGGGCCGCGGTCGAGCGGGCGCTCGGGGAACTGGCGGCCGGCGATCCGGTGCGGCTCGCGGTCGTTCGCGACGGCGCCGTGGTCGATGTCGACCTGGGCCCGCGACCGCAGGACAAGGAGACGCGATGAAGGGAGCGGGGCGTGGGACTTGGCTGTGGCATGAAGCGGGAGCGGCGCTCGTCATTGCCGTGTGCTGCATGACGCGGACGGTGTGCGCGGCCGACCCGGGCGAGCCGACGCTCGCCGAGGAGGCGGCGTTTCGCGCCGCCGTGGACCGGGTGGCCGCCGCGGTGGTGCGGATCGAGCCGACCGCTTCGGCTGCCGCTGCGGGCGGAGGCGAGGTGGCGGTCGGCTCCGGCCCATCGACCGGGCTCGTCGTCGCCGCCGCAGCGGACTCGGCCTGGATTCTGACCACGGCCTTCGCCGTGCCGGGCGATGTGGCGGAGGCCGTGCTCGTGCGTGCCGATGGCGGCCGGCAGGCGGCCCGGGTCGCGGGCCGCGACGAGTCGCGCGGCCTCGTGCTGCTGCAGACGCAAGCCATCGCCGACCTGCCGGCTCTCGAGCCGGCGCCGCGCCGCGAGTTGGCTGCGGGCCAGTGGTCGATCGCCGTGGGCCGCGGCTGGGACCAGGCGGCGCCGAGCGTGGCGGTGGGTGTCGTCTCCGCCGTCGATCGCGCCTGGGGGCGGGCGGTGCAGACCGACGCCTCGGTGTCGCCCGCCAACTACGGCGGGCCGCTCGTCGACATCGCCGGCCGCGTGATCGGCATCCTCGCGCCGCTGCCGGCCGACACCGCGGGCATGAACCTCGGCACCGAACTCTACGATGCGGGCATCGGCTTCGCGGTGCCGCTGGAGGACATGCTCGCCGTGCTGCCACGGTTGCAGCGTGGGGAAAACCTGGCGGCGGGCGTCCTCGGAATCACCTGGCGGTCGCGGGACGTGATCAACGGGGAGCCGGTGATCGCCTCCTGCCGCCAGGGCTCTCCGGCGGCGTTGGCCGGCCTGCGGCCGGGCGATCGGTTCGTGCAGATCGGCGACCGCCCGATCACGCGGATCGGTGAGGCCCGACACCAGATCATGCCGCGCCGGGCCGGCGAAGAACTGGCGATCGTGGTGGAACGCGGCGCCGATCCGCGCCGCATCGAGGCCCGGGTGACGTTGGCCGATGCGTTGCCACCGTGGCGGGCTGCGGTGATCGGCGTGCTGCCCGCGGCGGCGCCGGCGGGTGCCGAGGGAGTGACGGCCGAGTGGCTTCTGCCGGCGGGGCCGGCGGCCACGGCCGGCCTCGGTGCAGGGGAGATCATTCGCGCCGTCGTGCTCGGCGGTGACGCGGAGGGTGCGGGCCGCGTGGTGGTCGATGGGCCGAACGGGCTGGCCGGAGTTTTGGCGGGTGTCGCTCCGGGCGAGACCGTCGGGCTGGAAGTGATGCGGGATGGCATGCCGCGGACGCTGCCGGTGACCACCGCCGGCGCAGCGGCGGAAGTGCCGCCCGTGCTCGAAGGCCGGCAGCCCCCCGCCCGAGATCCGCTCCGCGGTCCGGTCGATGCGGCCGTCGTGAAGCTCGCCTCCCCCGAGGAGCCGCGGCCGCCGCTGGCGGTGATCCCGCACGCCGGCCGCAAGGAACCGGTGGGAGTGGTGCTGTATTTCGGGCCCCCGCACGGGCCGGTGACGGAGGCCGAGGCGGCGCCGTGGAAGGCGGCGGCCGTGGCCTGGGACGTGGCCGTGATCCTGCCGGGCTCGGTTGATCCGCGGCTCTGGAGCGGCGACGACCTGCCCGCGATCCGCCGCAGCCTCGCTGCCCTCGACGCCAAGCGGCCCATCGACCCGGCGCGGATCGCCGTCGCGGGCCGCGATGGGGGCGGCGGCTTCGCCTGGTTCGTGGCCGACAGGCTCGGCGCCGCCGTCACCGGTGTCGCCGTCATCGACGCGGCCTTGCCGCGGGCGACGAAACTCGAACCGCCCGAGCCGGGCCGGTCGCGCTGGGTGCTGATGGGGCAGGGGGGTGAGGGTGACGTCGCGCGACGCATCGCCGCCGACCGCCGCCGCCTGGAGGCGGCCGGGTTTCCGGTGGGCACGGTCGCGGCCGATGGCGCCGCGCCGCCGGCTGACCTGCTCTGCCGGTGGAACGTGCTGCTGGGACTCCTGTGACCGTCGGGGCCGCGGTGCGGATCGTCTCCGCCGACCCGCACATCGTGATCGTCGACAAGCCGGCCGGGATGCCGAGCGTGCCGGCGCGGACGCCACTCGATCCGCCCGCCGTGGCCGCCGTCCTGGCGGCGGAGTGGGGGCCGCTCGAAGCCGTGCATCGGCTCGACCGCGACACGTCCGGGCTGCTCGTGCTCGCCCGCACCGCGGCCGCCCGCGCCGCCCTCGGCAGGGCGTTCGAGTCGCGGCAGGTGGCGAAGCGATATCTGGCCGTCGTCACGGGCGGGCCACCGACAACCGCCGGCACGATCCACCTCCCGCTGGCCGACGATCCCCATCGACCGCCAGCCAAACGCGTCGATCCGATCCTCGGCCGGCGGGCCACGACCCGGTGGCGGGTCGTCGCGACGCGTCGTGCGGGTGACGCCGTGCGGACGCTCGTGGAGCTGGAGCCCGTCACCGGGAGATCGCATCAACTGCGGGCGCATCTGGCATGGCTCGGCTGCCCGATCAGCGGCGACCCGCTGTATGGCCCGCACGGCGGCGCAGGGCGGCTCGCCCTGCACGCGGCGACGCTCGAGTTTCCGCATCCCAACGACGGCCGCGTGCTGCGGCTCGCGGCGCCGCCCGCGGCCGTGCCCTGGGCCGACTTCGACGCGGTGATCGCCACCTGGTTCACGAACCCGTGGGCCGCAGGGCCGATCGACTGACCCGCTGCCAATATCGCGAGAAGCGGCCCAGGTCATCGACCCGCGAGGCGTCGCAAAAGGGGGGGCAGGCGACGACGTGCACCGGCAGCGTGGCGGATAAAGCCGCCGCGGCGCGGCGGACATGCGGGCAGGGGGATTCGGCGACCGCGACGGCATCGCAGCCGTACGCCGCCGCGCGGGCGGCCACAAGCACGGCCGCATCGCCGACGCGGACCTCCACGCCTTGCACATCGGCGAGGCACTCGCAGAGGAATGCGAGCCGACCGAGCGCCGGCCGCTCGGACGCGAGCCACCGCCGGTCGATCACGAACAGTCGCGGAGCGTCGGGGTGGGCCGTCGCGGCGGGGCTCGTCGCGGCGGCGGAGTCGAGCGTCAGCCAGACCAGTGGCCGGCGGTGATCGTGCGTGGTCGCCGCAGATGCCCATGGCGTCGCGGGCCGGATGCGGAGCGGCGGTCGCGGCGGCGTGCCGGGGCTGAAGAGACGGGCGTCGAGCGCCTCGTACGAGCCCTCGACGTCGCAGCGGCCCAGTAGCGGGCAGTCGCGGCAGTGGCGACCGGACGTGTAGGTCTCGAGATTCTCCCGGTTGAAGAGGTACGGCTTCGCGGAGAAGGTGCCGGCCACCCACTGCCAGGAGAGATGGTTGCTCGCCGGATCGCCGTCGAGGAGGTGCGTGAGAAACCAATCGGCGCCCGCCCGCCAGTGGACACCGCGGACGTGCACGAGCCACGACGCCAGCCACATCCGCTCGTGATTGTGGAGCCAGCCGGTGTCGTGCAAGGCGCGGACGAACGCGTCGATGCAGGCCATGCCGGTGCGGGCCTCGAGGACGTCGGCCGGCATGGCCGCGAGCGGCTGCGGGCGGCGTGCGGTCCGCGCCGGCGATTCGATGTCGGTGAAAATGCCGTCACCGAGGGCGGCCTGCACGCGGCGCCAGTAGTCCCGCCAGCCGAGCTCCGAGACGAACTTCTCCGCGTCCTCGGGCCGGGCGACGCGAGCCAGGGCGGCATCGCGGACTTCCGCCAGGGACAGCACGCCATGGCGGATCCAGGGGGAGAGCCGGCTCACGGCGCCATCCACGTGGTTCCGCGATCGGGCGTAGGCCGGCGGATCAACGGCCGCCAGCCTCGCGACCGCGGCGGCCCGGCCGCCGCGCAGGGCCGGTGGCTCCGCGGCCAAGCGACCCGCGCTCCCTGCTGCGGCCGGAAAGATCGCTGCCAGACGCGTGATCAATGCCGCGCGGGGCAGGGTGAGGAGCGGGCTGAGATCGACGTCTTCGCCCGCGTGGACCTCGATCGGCGGGGGATCAGCTGCTGCACTCATGGGCAGGATGTGCTTTCAAAACGCGCGTGCCGGGATGGAAGACAGCATGGCGAGACGAGGGCGAAAAAAAAGTGCGCCTGTCGCTAGCGGCGGCAAGGCCCTGGAAAACAAGGGATGTTAGACGTTTCGCGGGGGTGGGGCAGGGGCGATGGCGGCGGCGCGTCGCCCGTGTGTGGCACGTGCTTTGCACCTCGTGCGAACCGGTGTGCGTGGTTCGTTTCCTGCCACCCGAATGAGCAACCGCTGCGGAGGCGGCCCCGTTCGGCTCTTCCTTCCTTCTGGAGTTGCACGATGCGATTCTTCGAGTTGGCCCCGCGTGGGCCACGGTTGTTTTCTGCGCCGGGGGCCTGTTGCCTCCTGCTCGCGTTCCTGTGCCTGGGCCTGTTCGGCGTCGCCGGGGCGGAGGACGCGGTCGTCGATGCAGCGGCAGCCGCGGCGCCTGCGGCGCCGGCGCCGATCTCGGTCGAGGAGATGGTTCCCAAGTTGTGGCTGGCCGCCGACACCGTGTGGGTGCTCGTCTGCGGCATGCTCGTGTTCTTCATGAACCTCGGCTTCGGCTGCGTCGAGTCGGGATTCGCCCGGGCCAAGAACTGCGTCAACATCCTCTCGAAGAACTTCGTGGTGTTTGCGGCGACGGTCATCGGATTCTGGTTGTTCGGCTGGGACTTGATGTTCGGTACTGATGCGGGCGGATGGATCGGCCAATCAGGGACGTGGATGGTCGGTGGCTTCAAGCCGGAGTTCGACAACAGCCCGGCGATCGGCGACCAGTACAAAGGCGTGTACCCGGCGATCAATTGGGCCGGCGTTCCGCTGTACGCGAAGTTCTTCTTCCAGCTCGTGTTCGCCGGAACCGCCGCCACGATCGTGTCGGGCGCCGTCGCCGAGCGGATCAAGTATCACGCCTTCATCCTCTTCAGCTTCCTGATGGCGCTGGTGATTTATCCGGTTTCCGGCCACTGGGTCTGGGGCGGAGGGTTTCTCGGGCAGAAGGGCTTCTGGGACTTCGCCGGTTGCACGGCCGTGCACTCCGTGGGCGGCTGGGCCGCCCTCACCGGCGCGGCGATTCTCGGGCCTCGGATCGGCAAGTATGGGGCCGACGGCAAGCCCCGGGCCCTGCCCGGCCACAACATGACGGCCGCCTTCATCGGCTGTCTCGTGCTGTGGTTCGGCTGGTTCGGGTTCAATCCGGGCAGCACCATGGGCGTGGCTGGTGACGGCGGTGTTGCGGCAGCGAGTGTCGCCGTGAACACGAACTTCGCCGCCGCTGCCGCGACCCTCACGGCCACACTCACGGCGTGGCTCCTGCTCGGCAAGCCGGATATCGGCATGACCCTCAACGGCTGCCTGGCGGGGCTCGTCGGCATCACGGCGAGTGCCGCCTACGTGACGCCGGCCGCATCGGTGCTGATCGGTGCGATTGCGGGGGTCATGGTGGTGTTCTCGGTGCTGTTCTTCGACCGCATCAAGATCGACGATCCGGTGGGGGCGACGAGCGTGCACCTGGTGTGCGGTGTCTTCGGCACGCTGTGCGTCGGGCTGTTCACGGCCACCGACTTGTCGGGGAGCGTGCTCACCGGGCCGTTCGGCACGTCGAACTGTGGTGGGCCGAAGCTGGGGCTGTTCTATGGCGGCGGCTTCGAGCAGTTGTGGATTCAGTTGATCGGTGTGCTCGCCGTGGCCGCGTACGTGGTGCCGGTGTCGGCGATCTGCTGGCTGATCATCAAGGCGGTCGTCGGCCTCCGGGTCTCCCCGCACGAGGAGGTCGAGGGCCTCGACATCGGCGAGCACGGTAACGAGGCCTATCACGGCTTCGTGTTGGTGCGGACCGAGTAGTTCCGTCCAGAAGGATGCCCCAACGGCTTGGGTGGGCACTCCGCCTAGCTCACCCAGGCCGGGGCATCCTGCCTTAAGCCCGCCGGGGCATCCATGCCCCCGGCGGGCTTTGGCCGTCGCGGCGAACGCCACGGGTTCGCCGGGCGGTCGCACCTCCGGGCGACCGTGGCCGCCGCGGAGCGGCGGCAGCGTGGCGGCTCGACGCGGCGTCGAGCCGCGACGCGCCGGGGCGGTAGCGTGAGGGCCACGGCTCCACGACTCGCATTCCGATCTGGAGCGGCGGTCTCTGAACGTCGTGTCCCACTGGCGCGGTGTCCGACGTCGACTGGCTGCCCTTCCGGCTACAATGGAGGGCTGCGTCAGCCTCCCATCGCCGGCCGCACCGTGAAACTCATCATCGCCATCATCCAGCCGAACAAGCTCGAGAGCGTCAAGCAGGCGCTCTCCGAGGTCGAGGTCTTCCGGCTCACTGTCCTCGACGTGCAGGGCTTCGGCCGGCAGCGCGGCCACGCCGAGACCTATCGCGGCCACGAGATCGCCGTCAACCTGCTCCGCAAGGTGCAGCTGCAGATCGCCGTCAATGACGACTTCGTCGAGCCCACGATCGCCGCCATCGTCAAGGGGGGCCGCTCGGGAGAGACCGGCGAGATCGGCGACGGCAAGATCTTCGTGCTGCCCATGGACGAGTGCGTGCGCATTCGCACCGGCGAGCGCGGTCGCGAGGCGATATAATTGGGGACGGGAGCGGATTACACCTCCGCCG
>Ga0315903_10004551_pt1 | contig 18502 bp, 17 predicted proteins | sample LakEriMetagenome_7_FD_203524 | JGI IMG/M metagenome (GOLD analysis project Ga0315903, IMG submission 203524) | Freshwater fungal communities from buoy surface, Lake Erie, Ohio, United States - Buoy 2 MA119 | ecosystem: Environmental > Aquatic > Freshwater > Lake | place: USA: Lake Erie, Ohio...
TTGAAGTCGGGGTCCCATGCGGGTGCCCCCAAAATTTTGGCACCCAGTCTTAAATAGCCTCTGATTAATGCGGGCGGCTCTACCGGCAAGTCTGAGTCGAGTTCTTCGATCGGAAGTGGCAAGCGGGGCAACGCATGAAACTCAATGGATGCCAAGTTGGTTTTCGAAAGTTGCTTCCACATGCTGGCAGCAGCATCGCCACTCACAATGCCGTTATGCAGCATGGGGATGCTGGCGCAACCAATCATGGTGTCCAATTGATTGCGTGCCATGAATTCAAACAAAGCCCCCCAAAGGGCCAGAATGACACCGCCGTGGCGGTGCTCGGCGTGGACACAACTTCTACCAAGTTCCACCATGCGTTCACGCATGAATCGCAAGCGTGTTAAATCAAATTCAGTATCTGTGTAAGTGCCACCTACCCGCTTGGCCTGAGCTGGGGTCAAGACACGGTAAGTACCAATCACGGCTCCTGACACACCATCGCGGACCAAGAGGTGCTCGCAATAATCATCGAAGAGATCGATGTCATGACCAATGATGGTTTCTGGCAACCTGGCGCCCATTTCTTTGGCAAAAACGTCGTAACGAAGCCTTTGGGCTTCTCTCACCTCGTCTTGGTGCTTAGCCCAGCTAACTTCGATGGCAGATTTCGAATTTTTTGGATGGCAGGCTGAATTTTGATTTGGAGTGCTTTGATGAAGTGACCCCCGTGGCAAAGCAATTTGCGAAATCGGGAAAGTGGGGTTTGGCAATTCTTTCATCATGGTCTCCCAAGTTGTATTTAACTTGGAAGTTGATGATGCAGTCCGTGAGTTTCACCAAGATTTCATTATTGTGAAATATTTATGACAAACATGAAGCCTCAATTGACAGCAGCCCGTGCGTCGCAATCATCTTTAATGGTTTTCTGGCAACATCTGTGTATGAAAAAATCAAATTTACCTTCAGCCAAAAATCCTTCTTCCAGACGAATCCAAGTTAGACAGTCTGGCGTTCACGGAAAAGGTGTTTTTGCACGCCAAGACATCCCTAAAGGAGAAACGATCATTGAGTACGTTGGGGAAATCATTTCAGCTCAGGAAGCAGAAGACAGACATCCGCACGATCCCACCGACCCTAACCACACCTTTTATTTTCAAATCGATGATGATCGCGTGATCGATGCTTTGCACGGCGGCAATTCAGCGCGCTGGATCAACCATTGTTGCACTCCGAATTGCAAACCTGTAGTCACAGAAGACAGAGTATTTATCAAGGCCAAGAAAAATATTTCGGCAGGAGAAGAGTTGAATTATGACTACGGTCTCATCATTGATGAACCAATGACGAAAAAATTAATTGCTCAATACCCATGCTGGTGTGCCAGCCCCAAATGTCGTAAAACTTTGTTGGCAAAAAAATCAAAGTCTCGAAAAGAAAAAGACAATAACAAAGACAAGGCCAATGAAATTCGGAAAACCATCAAAAAACTAAAAGCTCAATTAAAGCGTCTGACCTATTGAACTTATAACTTGATATTTTTCACTTGTAGAACAGAAGATTGAGGAGGCATTTCAGGCATAAAATCAGCTGATTCATTATTGCAATGCTTTAGCAAAGTACTCTGTTTTGAAATGTCAGTTTATTGGGTCATCGGCTACTTCTTGGTGCTTGCCCTCACCTTGATCTATAAAACTCCAGTGGTTCGGGGGCCTTGGCTTTTTTTATTGCGCTCATTTTTTCCTAATTGGAAATTTTTCCATGCAGTAGGTTACGTGCCTCACTTGTATGCGCGAGCAGTCCAGGCCAACAAAGACGGCGAACTCACTTGGTCCAATTGGGAACATCTTTATCCACGTACTTCGCAAAGCTTATGGCAACTATTTCACAACCCCGAAACCAATTTGGGCTTGGCACAGCAAAATTTGATAGATCACTTCTGGGCTGATTTGAACGATTCACCAGATGGTTGCGATCCTCGAAATTTTGTTTCCTATCAAATGGTGGCGCATTTTGTAAAAGGCCTCCTGAACAAAAAATATCCGCAACATTCTCATTACCAATTTGAATTGCGCATGTTGTTAGACAACCCGTCAGATACCGTGCACACCCACGTCATGATGACATCGCCAATTGAGGCACTTCATGACACCTGAATGGAGCACACCCTACATCCTCAGCACGCCTGTGGCCATTCGCGCCATAGAGTTTCTTTTTGCAATGTGCGCTGGTATTCAGACGCTCGAGTACTGGCGCATGCGCCACGCCATGCAAGGCGATGGACTTTGGGTATGGTCTATTCAGAGACAAGACATACCCTCACCTTGGATAAGACGCTACTTGGATGGCCTGTACACACCTGCGATGTTCAGTGCTTTGCTGCTGACAAGGTTCATGGCCTTGATCAGTCTAGCCATGCAAGGCAGCCACCTTTACAACATTGGTTTTTTGTTTGTGAGCAATTTGGCCATCCTCATCCGTTGGCGAGGCGCCTTCAATGGCGGCAGCGATTTCATGACATTGGTGGTGCTAACAGGCTTGTTGATTGCACAAGTGGTGAGCCAGCTCGAAAGCCCAGAGTTGGGGTGGCGCGCTGGCTTTTGGTACATCACCATCCAGTCGATCACCTCTTATTTCATGTCTGGCTCGGTCAAACTACTTAAGCGTGAGTGGCGTGACGGCAGCGCCATGACCATCTTCTTGAATACCGCTATTCACGGGCCTCTCAGTTCGAACCATTGGTTGCGTCAGCCTTGGCTGGCCGCGATCAGCTCTTGGTCATTCATCCTATGGGAGTGTGCAGCGCCGCTGGCCTTGCTTGACGCTCGTTTGGCGCTGGTCTTTTGCACCATTGCCGCGTTCTTTCACTTTTTGGTATTTTGGTATTTTGGTTTAAATCGATTTTTTTGGGCTTGGATAGCCACATTTCCGGCCATTGTGTGGTGTGCTGGACAAATATAATTTGGCAAGCCAATTACACTCAAACATTAATGTTAAGAATACATCATGAGTTACTGCACTGATATTCAAAGTATCTTTAAATCCTTGAACCTCGCATTGCCGCCCTTCAATGCTCAGGGTTTTGAGGTCAACTCTCCTGTGGACGGTAGATTGCTTGCAAAAGTCACTGCACACACAGAGGCTCAGGTCAATGCACAACTCTTAGGTTCACACCAAGCCTCGCTTGCTTGGCGCAAAGTGCCTGCGCCCAAGAGAGGAGAATTGGTGCGTGTATTTGGTGAACTTGTGCGACAGCACAAAGAGCCACTAGGTCAACTGATCTCACATGAAACAGGCAAGATCCTGCAGGAAGGCTGGGGCGAGGTTCAAGAAGTTGTCGATATTTGTGAATTTGCGGTGGGCCTTTCGCGCCAGCTTTATGGCTTGAGCATTGCCAGCGAACGACCCGATCACAAGTTGCTCGAAACTTGGCATCCGCTAGGGGTTGTGGGCATCATCTCCGCCTTCAATTTCCCAATGGCGGTTTTCGCATGGAATGCAGCTTTGGCTTTGGTCTGTGGCAACACCCTGGTTTGGAAACCTTCAGAAAAAGCACCTCTGAGTGCCTTGGCTTTGTCTGGCCTTCTTTTGAAAGCTGCAGAACAATCTGGCATGGCGATGGAGGGTTTGGTGTGTCTGCTTCAAGGGGACAGCGCAGTTGGGAAAGCCATGGTTGCAAACCCTCACGTCAAATTGGTCAGTGCCACCGGCTCTACAGCCATGGGTCGCCAAGTTGCCATGGCCTGTGCCACGACTTTCAAAAAATCATTGTTAGAACTGGGCGGCAACAATGCAGCCATTGTTTGTCCTAGCGCCAATTTGGAGTTGGTCACCCGCGGGGTGGTTTTTGCAGCGGCTGGCACTGCTGGTCAACGCTGCACCACACTGCGCCGTCTCATTGTTCATCACTCTGTTTACCAACAGCTGGTTTCATCTTTGCAAAGAGTATTTGAGAAACTGCCAGTGGGCAACCCCCTGACAACGGGCACTCTGGTGGGGCCTCTGATTGATCAAACTGCTTTTCACAACATGCAGGCCTCTATCGAAGAAGCCAAAAAGCTAGGAGGCAAAGTTCATTTCGGAAATCGATGTGATGTGGGTGAGTCCAAAGCTTATTACGTTCGCCCTGCAATCGTAGAATTTGAATCACAAGTAGGTCCGATGCTTCGCGAAACTTTTGCTCCCATTTTGTACGTGGTGCCTTATGATCATTTTGACGATGCTATCGCCATGAACAATGCTGCATCGCATGGCTTGTCCTCTTCTGTGTTCACTCAAGATCTGCGTGAAGCAGAAATATTCACTTCATCCATTGGCTCCGATTGCGGCATTGCCAATGTGAACATCGGCACCAGCGGCGCTGAAATTGGTGGGGCGTTTGGTGGCGAAAAAGAAACTGGCGGTGGACGTGAGTCAGGATCTGATGCTTGGAAAGCCTATATGCGCAGAGCCACCAACACCGTCAACTACGGATCCAGCCTGCCGTTGGCACAAGGCATTCAGTTTGATGTTTGATTGAAGAAACCTCCGGACACTGCAAGTTGGCCACCCGCTTTAACGGCTACTGCGCAGTATTTAAATTCCGGTATCTTTCCAAACGGATCTAGCGCTGCGTTGGTCATGAGATTGGCAGCAGCCTCGTAATACGCGAACGGCATGAACACTGATCCAAGCGGTGTTCCGTCATCACGACGCACCTTCAAACACACCTCACCTCGCCTAGAAGCCAGTGTCATCACTTCGCCTTCACGCAATCCAAGCTTCAACAGATCAGCACCACACATTGAGGCCGTAGCTTCTGGCTCAATGGCATCAAGCACAGTAGCACGGCGCGTCATGCTGCCCGTGTGCCAATGCTCCAACTGCCTACCAGTAATCAGAACGAAGGGAAAGTTGGCATCAGGTCTTTCATTGGCAGGAATGATGTCGGCAGGCACCAAGTTGACGCGACCATCTGCTGTTGCAAAGTGGTCTTTGAACACTGTGGGCTCACCCGGGTCTTCTTCCGAGAGGCAAGGATAAGTCACACTAGACTCACGCATCAATCGATCCCAAGAAATGCCACTGATCACTTCATGCATAGCTTGGCGCATTTCTTCATACACTTCAGCCACGCCGTGGTGCTCACCTGCATACGGCCAATTTAAGCCCATGCCTTTGGCAATCTGCTGAATGATCCATAAATCGGCTTTGGCTTGACCTGGTGCTTGCACGGCTTGACGTCCCATTTGAACCATTCGATCGGTGTTGGTCACGGTACCCATTTTTTCTGGCCATGCGGTGGCAGGCAACACCACATCGGCAAGCCACGCGGTTTCGGTCATGAAAATATCTTGAACCACCAAGTGCTCTAACGAAGCCAAGGCGTGTCGTGCATGGTTCAAATCGGGGTCGCTCATGGCGGGGTTCTCGCCCATGATGTACATGCCGCGCACCTTGTGTGGATCTGCTTCATCGGCCAAGGCCTTGTGCATGATTTCAACCACGGTATAGCCAGGCTGGCTGTCAAGGGGAGTGTTCCAAAACTTTTCAAACCATTCGTGTGCCAAGGGATTTGTGACCCGCTGGTAGTTGGGGTACATCATGGGAATAAGCCCAGCATCGCTGGCACCTTGCACGTTGTTTTGACCCCGCAATGGATGCAAACCTGAGCCGGGCTTGCCAATCTGCCCCGTGACTGAGACCAATGCTATCAGGCAACGCGCATTGTCAGTTCCGTGAATGTGCTGGCTCACACCCATGCCCCAGAGAATCATGGCGGCTTTGCTGGTCGCAAATTCGCGCGCCACTTCCCGTAACGTTTCTGCAGGTACACCACAAATGGGTGCCATGGCTTCAGGGCTATAACCCTGGATGTTTTGTTTCAATGCTTCGTAGTTGTTGGCGCGCGTTTGAATGAAGCTTTGATCCACCAAGCCTTCTTCAATGACGGTATAAATCAAGGCATTGAGCATCGCTACATCGGTATCTGGCTTGAATTGCAAGGTACGCCAAGCATGCTTGCCAATGTCGGTCACACGCGGATCGGCCAATACAATTTTGGCACCGCGCTTGGCTGCGTTTTTCATCCAAGTGGCAGCCACAGGGTGATTGGCCGTTGGGTTGGCGCCAATGACAAAAATGAGACCTGCATGTTCAACATCGTTGACCTGGTTGCTGACAGCCGCAGAACCCACGCCTTCTAACAAAGCGGACACACTGGAGGCATGGCACAAGCGCGTGCAATGGTCAACGTTGTTGGACCCAAAGCCAGTGCGTACCAACTTTTGGAAGAGGTAGGCCTCTTCGTTGCTGCCCTTGGCAGAGCCAAATCCTGCCAAGGATTTAGGGCCAAAGGCATCGCGCAATTGTTTCAATTTGCCAGCACCCAAGGCCAAAGCCTCCTCCCAGGTGGCTTCCCTGAACACGGCAGCCCAATCGGCGCCGTTGCGATTGAGTTGCTGAATCAACGCAGGGTCTTTGGGGACGCCTGGTTTTCGAATGAGCGGAGTTGTGAGGCGTTGAGGGTGCTGAATGTAATCGAAACCAAAACGGCCTTTGACGCACAAACGATTGTGATTGGCTGGCCCATCTCGCCCATCCACACTCACTATTTTGTTGTCTTTGATGTTGTAGGTCAGCAAGCACCCTACACCGCAGAATGGGCAAACGGAATCAACTTTTTGGTCGACCACTTGCGATCCCACTTGCGACTTGGGCATGAGAGCACCCGTTGGGCAAGCCTGCACACACTCACCACAAGCGACGCAGGTGCTGTTGCCCAAGTCGTCTTGCAAATCGAAAACAATTTGACTGTGTGATCCACGATGTGCATAAGCAATGACATCGTTCACTTGCTCTTCGCGACAAGCCGTCACACATCGCTTGCATTGAATGCACGCATCCAGGTTGACCGCCATGGCAGGATGCGACATATCACTTGCTGGTTGCAGACGCTTCAAGGCCTGCAACGCTGGTCGAACTGCGACATCCATTTTGCGAACCCAGTCGCTCAACTCACCATGCTGCCCGTCTTTCGTCCATTTGTAGCCTTGCTCAGGCATGTCTGACAGCAGCAATTCAAGCACCATTTTTTGGCTTTGCTTGGCGCGCAGACTGTTGGGCAACACTTCCAGTCCAGGCGTGACGTTTCTGCAGCAACTGGGCGCAAGCGTTCTTTCGCCTTGAATTTCAACCACACACGCACGGCAATTGCCATCCGCGCGCATGCCTTCTTTATAGCAAAGATGCGGTATCGCAATGCCATGGCGCTTGGCCGCATTGAGAATGGACTCACCTTCAAATCCCACCACCGTTTGATCGTTCAGCTTGAACTCGACAAGAGCAGGCGCCAACAATTCTTGAGATACAGGTGCATTCATTTAAATGACCTCCTGCGGAAAATACTTTTGAACACAGCGCACAGGGTTAGGCGCTGCTTGGCCCAAACCACAAATCGAGGCATCGGCCATCACTTGATTCAAATCTTCCAAAGTAGCGTTGTCCCACACGGGCGCCTGCATCAGTTGAGCCGCCTTTTCTGTGCCCACTCGACAGGGCGTACACTGCCCACAACTTTCGTGCGCAAAGAATCTCATCATGTTCAAGGCTGCATTGCGAGCCGAGTCTTGATGCCCCAGCACAATGACAGCCGCCGAACCAATGAAGCAGCCATAGGCTTGCAGAGTGTCAAAGTCTAGGGGAATGTCTGAGAGCGATGCAGGCAAAATGCCACCCGAAGCACCGCCTGGTAAGTAAGCGTAAAACTCGTGACCCTCTTGCATGCCACCGCAATATTCTTCAATGAGCTCAGCCATGGTAATGCCAGCAGGCGCCAATTTCACGCCAGGCTTTTTCACACGCCCACTGACGCTGAAGCTTCGCAGGCCTTTGCGGCCGTGGCGTCCAAAACCAGAGAACCACTCGGGCCCTTTTTGAACAATGTCACGCACCCAATACAAGGTTTCAAAGTTATGCTCTAGGGTCGGCCTGCCAAACAAACCCACCTGAGCAATGTAAGGCGGGCGCATGCGCGGCTCACCACGCTTGCCTTCAATGCTTTCAATCATGGCCGACTCTTCACCGCAAATGTATGCGCCAGCACCTCTTCGCAATTCAATCTTGGGCAACAGGACGGGTGAGCGGATTTTGAGTTTTTGCAACTCAGCCTCTAACACCTGACGGCAAGCATGGTACTCATCGCGCAAATAAATATAAATGGCATCAATGCCCACGACATGGGCTGCCACCAACATGCCTTCTAAAAACCGATGTGGATCGCGTTCTAAATACGTTCTGTCTTTGAAAGTACCTGGCTCGCCTTCGTCAATGTTCACAGCCATCAGGCGCGGAGCCGATTGCTCGCGCACAATGCGCCACTTGCGTCCTGCTGGAAATCCAGCCCCGCCCAATCCTCGCAAGCCAGAGTCTTCCATGGCTTTCATGACAACTTCAGTAGTTTGTGCACCACTAGACAGTGCTTGCAGCAAGGCATAACCGCCTTCGGCCATGTAGGCCTCCAAATCAATGTGATCTGGCGCAACAGGGTGGATGGCTTCGGCTTGAACTGACGCCATCACTTTTTCTGCATTTGCATGACCGATTTGATGTTGATGCACCACGGCCACAGGTGCCTGCTCACATCGACCCACGCAGGGTGCGGGCACAACTTTGATATTGCTTGTGCCTAGCGATGCTTTCAGCTTGCTAAGCAGCGTGGGGGCACCAGCCATCTCGCAACTGAGGCCATCGCACACCCTCACTGTGAATTGCGGTGCTTGCTCACCCTCGCGAATCACTTCAAAGTGATGGTAGAACGTGGCCACTTCATAGACCTCAGCCATCGGAATGTTCATCAGCTTAGACAAGGCCACCAAATGCCTTTCGTGCAGGCCACGGAAGGTGTCGTTGAGGGCGTGCAATTGCTCGATGAGTAAATCGCGGCGCAGCTTTAAAGCCTCAGGTTCTAGCAAAAGCAAAGCTCTCACTTCTTGCATAGAAGCCTCATCCGCCTGACGCCCTTTGAGTTGGCTCTTTTGTCGGATTTTCAAGCTCATCTCTTGAGGGCTTGCAAAAGCCACGACAGACTGCGAATTGGATTTTAAAATAGACATGCGAGTGCAATTTTAGAGGGGCTTTCTCGTTTTGAGTACTGGCAAGCCTTATTTGCAGTCTGTCTTCTATGTCTATTCACTATTAGGACTACAGTCTGTCCATCCCATTGGAGTCCTGCATGGAAAACCTTCGAAACGCTATTTTTGTGCCACATGGCGCCCCTACATTTGCCTTGGACTCTGGAGAAGCAGGCCTGGCCATGAGCCAATTGACCGACTTATTGGCAAAACCTCGCGCCATCATTGTGGTCAGCCCGCACTGGGACACGGCCGTGCCAACAGTGAGTACGGCTACACAACTCGAAACCATTTATGACTTTTTTGGCTTCCCAGAAGCCTTGTACCGCATCAAATACCCCGCCACAGGCTACCCAGAAGGCGCACAAGAAGTGGTGAAGGCACTGCAAAAGCGCTTTAAGCAAGTGGCCACAGATCCAGCACGCGGCCTGGACCATGGCGCATGGACACCACTTCGCCAAATGTTTCCTGATGCCGACATCCCGATCATTGCCGTGTCCATCCAAAGTCATGCAGGGACCGCCCATGCACTGACCATGGGTGAAGCACTTGAAGAATTGACACACCAAGGATATTTGGTGATTGGCTCTGGCAACATCACACACAACTTGGGTGACTATCGCATGGCAGCCATGCAAGGCGGCCAAACGCCAGAGTACGTTCAAACCTTTGCCGACTGGGTGCAGGTACAAATGGTGGACAAGAATGTGCAGCATTTGATTGATTACCGTCTGCACTCTAAAGAAGGCGTACGTTCACACCCGGCAGAAGACCATCTGCTGCCCTTGTTTGTGGCCCTAGGCGCGGCTGGCAAAGATGCAACTGCCAAGGCCTTCTATCGTGGCATCAGCAGTTATGTGATTGCCATGGACGGCTATACGTTTTCAAGCAAGTGATGTCCTTGGGGACTTGGTGGTTTCCTTGTTTGAATTCCCCTCGATCTCGTGTAGGCTTAGCCCCAATTTAAAAAAGGTCAAGCATGTCTGATACGCCCTACGTTCCGCCCAAGGTCTGGACTTGGCAAAAGGCCAATGGTGGCCGGTTTGCCAATATCAATCGCCCCGTCGCCGGTGCCACCCACGAGCTAGAACTTCCACGAGGCAAACACCCCCTGCAACTTTATTCTCTGGGTACGCCCAATGGCATCAAAGTGACCGTCATGTTGGAAGAGTTGCTGGCTCTTGGGCATTCAGGCGCAGAGTACGATGCTTGGCTCATTCGCATCAGCGAGGGTATGCAATTTAGCAGTGGCTTTGTGGGCGTGAATCCAAATTCCAAAATTCCTGCACTGCTTGACTACAGCACGCTGCAACCACAGCGTGTGTTTGAATCAGGATCGATCCTTTTCTATTTGGCCGAAAAATTCAAAGCTTTTTTGCCAACCGACATTGCCAAACGTACCGAATGCATGTCTTGGCTCATGTGGCAAATGGGCAGTGCGCCTTATTTAGGTGGCGGCTTTGGCCACTTCTACGCTTATGCGCCTACCAAAATTGAATACGCCATTGACCGCTTCGCGATGGAAGTGAAGCGTGAACTTGATGTCTTGAACCAAAGACTGGCCGACAACCGATTTATCGGTGGTGATGACTACACCATTGCCGACATGGCCATTTGGCCTTGGTACGGCAGCTTGGCCAAAGGCGAGCGCTACGACTCAGGTGAATTTTTACAAGTTCACGAATACACACATGTGATTCGTTGGGCTGATGAAATAGAAGCTCGGCCTGCTGTACAACGTGGTCGCATGGTCAACCGAGTAATGGGGCCTTTAGAAATTCAGTTGCACGAACGGCATGATGCAAGTGACTTTCTTTTCAACACCCAAGACAAACTTCAGAAAAAAGATTGACGTCAGAACAAGCTGCGCGCCCAAATGGCGCATGGCAATTCATTCGTCTTCTGAGTAAATTTTCCCATTCTTCTTCAAGGCGGAAAATTCGCGCTTAGATTGAAACAGCGGAAAAAACATTTGGTGATACCAGTGTTCTTGCCCAAACAGCTGGTCATCTCTTAAACCCACTTGCTTGGGGTACTTGCGCGTAATGTACGCAGAGCCAAAAATGATGTCCCAAATGAACAAGAGGTTGCCAAAGTTTCCCTTGTAGTGGCCGACCCCATCTTTTTCAGTGATCGCGTGGTGCGCCCAGTGGGTGGCGGGCGTGGAGATGGTTCTTTCAAGAACCCACATCAAGGGTCTGAGGGCTGGAATTTTGTAAAGCGGTTCATCCCAACGCCAAGCGCAGTGGGCGCCCATGATGACGCCAAGTTTGACTACCACATACAAGGCATACACCATGCCACTGACCCCCAAGTAAAGCAATGCGCCTGCAAACCACAGCCCCGGCATCATGAGGTAATAAAAAAAGTTATTTCGATAGGTGATGCGAATACTCATGTAAGCCGCAGAGTGGTGTGCACGATGCAAGGGCCACAAAAGCGGTGAATGCGACAAACGATGCCACCAATACTGAGTCAGGTCATCACACAAGATCAAAATGCCCACCATGGCCCACCAAGGCCAATCGGCCAGCACATCCTTGTACGCTGGGGCAAACCATTCGCCTAATTTGGCAGTACTGAGCATGGCCAAGGGCTGCGTGATGGCCACCAAACTCAAAAACATGAACACTTCTAGCTTGGTGTCGTTGGCAGTGGCAGTGACCGTGTTTTGATATCGCCGGCTAATCAGCTCCGTGGCTGCAAAACCCAGAATCATGCTGAGCACCAGAATGTTCTGAATTTCCGTTGCGTTCATGATGGCTTAGGTAAGTTGAGCCAAAGCAGCCTGCAAACCCGCCAGTCCACCCACGCGCTGATCGTTGATGAAAACCTGTGGCATCTGGCGCACGGATGGCCCACACTTTTCATAGAAAGCCATGCGCTCGGATTCGTCGTCTATTTTGATTTCTTCGTAGGCCAAGGATTTTGACTTGAGAATCATCTTGGCTGACTCGCACTGAGGGCAGGCCGACTTGGAGTAGACAACTATTTTGAGGCTCATAAGCGTGGCAGGATTGTTTGAAGAATGGGTTAGGGTGAAATTCTAAGTGAGACTGCTGAATTGCTTTAAAAGTGCCCATTTCTTTGATTGTAGGGCTAGCTCACCCCTTGATATAAATCATATGATAACCACTTGAATCCTTAGATACTGGCAACATAACCGCCATAGATTGAATTGGCGGACATTCAAAAAGGACCTCGAAATGACACATACCTTCCAAGTTGAAGTTGAAAACATCAAATGCGGGGGCTGCGAAAACTCTATCGTGAAGGGCATCAACAGCGTTGCCAAAGTGACCGATCTGGTCATTGATCGCGAAAAGCAGTTGGTCAGCTTTTCTGGGGAAGAGTCCATCAAGCAGCTTGTCATTGACAAGCTGAAATCCATGGGCTACCCAGAAAAAGGCTCCGTGGCGGGTCTTGCAGCGGGCATTACCAATGCCAAATCATTTGTCAGCTGTGCCATAGGACGGATGACCTGAATCTGAGAGGTCCTTTTGTCACAAAATCATGGCATTGACATGATGTCAAAACACAATGGTTTACCTTAATTCCTGGGCGTTGAATTTGGGTTGAAAATACAAGTTCACTGTGACTATCACCCTGCAAAGGAATGAAATGATCGAAGAGAACATTGATATTCAAACCGCTAACGGTTCGATGAACACCTTTGTTGTGTTTCCCGAAGAGGACGGCCCTCATCCGGTTATTTTCTTTTACATGGATGCACCCGGTAAACGAGAAGAGTTGCACGACATGGCCCGCAGGTTGGCCAGCGTGGGTTATTTTGTCGTTTTACCCAACCTCTACTATCGACGCAGCCGAGACTTTTACCTCAAAGAGCGCACACCTGAGGCCATGGACGTGATGTTTGGACACATGGCCACTCTGAACGCTCAAACCAGTCAGACGGACACACAGGCCATGCTGAAGTTTGTAGACACCCATGCCATGGCAGATCAAACGCGAATTGGCACTGTGGGCTACTGCATGAGTGGCCCCATCGTCATGTGGATTGCCGCTCAATTCCCCGATCGATTCCAAAGCATTGCTTCTATTCATGGCGCAAACATGGCCACCAATGAGCCCGATTCGCCCCATCTGATGGCGCCCCAAATTAAATGTGAAAGCTACTTTGCATGCGCGGAAATTGACAAATGGGCACCTCCTGAAGACATCCAAAAATTGGAAGCCTCACTGATCATGGCCAAGTCCAATTACCGAATTGAGTGGTACCCCAAAGTCGAACATGGCTTTGTATTTCCCCAAAGAGCTGGCATGTACAACGCCAAAGCGGCAGAGCGGCATTGGGAACGCTTGTTCAGCTTGTTTGAACGCACTTTGAAAACAAAGTAGCCCCAAACTGCATTGGCGGGCCACTAGAATGCCTATTTGATTTTTTGCAAACCCCTGACTTTGACTTAACGAGTGCCTAATGAGTTCCAACGCCACCTCTCGCAATGACACCGATCGCGTGCCCTACGCAAAACCTCAGCCATGGGGCATGACGCCCGACATGGTCATCCCTGATGTGAATACGGACGACGAGAAGTTGTGGGCACCCGTAGCGCCCGGCATTTGGTCGCGTCCCATTCACTTGAATGTCACGGGTGGTTTTTATGTGCATTTGCTCAGAGTCAAACGATCTGGCTTGCTGCAAAGACACCGCCACTCCGGCCAAGTTCATGCCTATGTCATTCGCGGCAAATGGTTGTACTTAGAACACGACTGGGTGGCTGAGGAAGGCGGCTATGTGTTTGAGCCTCCAGGAGAGACACATACCTTGGTGGTGCCAGATGATTGCCAAGACATGATTACCCTTTTTACTGTGCACGGCGCCCTCATGTATGTAGACCCTCAAGGCAATGCCACAGGCTACGACGATGTGTTTACACGGATCGAAAAATACCGAGCGCACTTTGAAAGCGTTGGCTTAGGCGCCAACTACGTGAAAAATTTCATGCGCTAAGCCCAAAATAAAAAAGCCTGCTATGCAGGCTTTTTAAATAGGAGTTCAAGAAATCAAAGTGGCTTTTTAAGCCAATTGGCAATTTCTCCAATGACACCTCGGCGAAATGCTAAGACGCAAATGACAAAGATAAGGCCCTGAATGATGGTGACCCAAGCACCAAACTGTGCCAAATAGTTCTGCATCGAGACAATGATGGCTGCTCCCACCACGGGTCCAAACAAAGTACCTAAGCCGCCCAACAAAGTCATGAGAACCACCTCACCCGACATGGACCAATGCACGTCTGTGAGCGAAGCGAGTTGAAACACCAAGGCCTTGGTGGCACCTGCAGTACCGGCCAAAGCGCCAGAGATGACAAAGGCAAGCAGCTTGAAATGATCGGTGTCATAACCCAGCGAAACGGCACGGTCTTGGTTTTCACGAATGGCTTTTAGAATTTGACCGAATGGCGAGTGGACAATTCGCCAAATTAAGGTAAATCCGCTCAAGAAGATGGCCAGCACGAACATGTACATGGCTGTATTTTCTGAAAGGTCAAAGATACCAAACAATTTGCCCCGTGGCACACTTTGAATGCCGTCTTCACCACCGGTAAAAGGTGTTTGCAAATAGAAGAAGTACACCATTTGCGAAAGCGCCAAGGTGATCATTGCAAAATAAATGCCCTGTCGTCTAATGGCCAAGGAGCCTGCTATGAGCGCAAGTCCTGCTGAGCACGCTGTTGCAAAAAGTACGGCCACCTCAGGATTCCAGCCCCAAACCTTGGCGGCATGGGCTGCTGCATAGCCCGCAGTACCCAAGAACATGGCATGTCCAAAAGACAACAAACCCCCAAAACCCAACAACAAATTGAAGGCGCAAGCAAACAATGCAAAGCACATGACCTTCATGAGGAAAATGGGATAAACCCAAATGGGTGCGATGACAAAGAACAACACCATGATGGCAAATGCCACCCACTGGTGCGTGAACGACTGAGTTTTGAAAACGGTAGGCGAGGCGTTGGACATGGGCATTACTTTTGAGTACCGAACAGTCCGGCGGGTTTAAGCAGCAGAACAATGGTCATGATCACAAAGATGACGGTGTTGGATGCCTCTGGATAAAAAACCTTGGTCAGACCTTCAATCAAGCCTAAGCCAAACCCGGTCACGATGGCACCCATGATGGAGCCCATGCCGCCCACCACCACCACAGCAAACACCACAATGATGATGTCAGCGCCCATCAAGGGGCTGACTTGATAAATGGGTGCAGCCATGACACCTGCCAAGGCTGCAAGCGCCACGCCAAAACCGTAGGTCAATGTGACCATGCGGGGCACATTGATGCCGAACGCTTGAACCAAACTGGGGTTCTCTGTGGCAGCTCTCAAATAGGCACCTAGTTTGGTGCGCTCTATGACAAACCAAGTACTTAGGCAGACGACCAGAGAAACCACGATGACCCAAGCACGGTACTTGGGTAAGAACATAAAACCTAAATTGAAGACACCTTGAAACACTTCAGGTGACGGATATGGCATGCCCGAAGAACCAAATTCATGACGGAAGATGCCTTGAATGATCAAGGCGAGGCCAAAGGTGAGAAGCAAGCCATACAGATGGTCAAGTTTGTACAAGCGCTTGAGCATGGTCTTTTCAATGAGCACGCCCGTAGCGCCCACCAATAAAGGGGTGAGTATGAGTGAGACCCAATAATTGATCCCGAGTTGATTCAGAGAAAGATAAGCCACAAACGCACCTAGCATGTACTGGGCGCCGTGACTGAAGTTAATGATGTTCAGCAAGCCGAAAATCACCGCCAAGCCTAAAGAGAGCAGCGCATAAAAGGACCCATTGATGAGACCAATTAGGAGTTGCCCAAAAAGAGCTTGGGAAGGAATACCAAAAATTTCCATGGCGATAGTTCAGCTTGCTTTAGGAGTGGTTTACTTTTTGACCAGTGGGCATTCGCTTTCCGACAATGGGCGGAAGGCTTCGTTGGCTGGAATGGTGGAGACCAATTTGTAATAGTCATAAGGGCCTTTGGATTCCGAAGGCTTCTTAACTTGGAACAAATAAGCAGGATGGATTTTGCGGCCATCTGCGCGAACCGTACCCTTGCCAAACAAGGCGTCATCTGTTGGCAACTCCTTCATCTTGGCGGCTACTTTGGTGCCATCATCGGTTTTGGCAGCGTCAACTGCTTTCAGGTAGTGAATGACGCTGGAGTAAACACCAGCATGAACCATTGAGGGGTACTTACCCCCATTGGCTGCAGCAAAACGCTTAGTGAATGCACGGGTTTGATCATTCAAATCCCAGTAGAAAGTTTCTGTGAGCATCAGGCCCTGAGCTTTTTCCAAACTGAGCGAATGAACGTCAGGCAAGAAGACCAACAAGCCGGCCAAGTTCTGACCGCCTTTGGTAATGCCAAACTCAAAAGCTTGTTTGATCGAGTTGGTGGTGTCGCCACCGGCATTGGCCAAGCCAATGATCTTGGCCTTTGAAGCTTGCGCTTGCAACAAGAATGAAGAGAAATCTTGAGTAGGGAAAGGGGTGCGAACTTTGCCCACCACTTTGCCACCGTTTTTAAGCACAACGGCTTCGGTGTCACGCTCTAAGGCATGGCCGAAAGCATAATCAGCCGTTAAGAAGAACCATGTGTCACCACCACTTTTGACAATGGCTTTGCCTGTGCCGTTGGCCAACATCCATGTGTCATAGGCCCAGTGAATGGTGTTGGCATTGCAAGCTTTGCCCGACAAGTCAGCTGTGGCAGAGCCAGAGTTGACGTGCAATTTGCCTTTGTCAGCCGAAATTTTGGCGATGGCCAAACCGACAGACGATGTAGGCACGTCGGCAATCATGTCAACTTTTTCTGTGTCGTACCACTGACGCGCAACGTTGGAGCCCACATCAGGCTTGTTCTGGTGATCCGCGCCCACAATTTCAACTTTCAAGGTGCTTTTTGAAGCTCGGATGTAGTCTTCAACGGCCATTCTGGCGGCAACGACAGAGCCCTGACCCGTAATGTCTGAATACAAACCAGACATGTCATTAAGGACACCAATTTTGACAATGCCGTCGGAAATTTGCGCTTGAGCCGATCCGGCAAAAGCACAGGCGGCCGCTACGGCCAAAGAAATAAGATTGCGTTTCATCGTGATCACTCCAGTTGAATTAAGAAAAGTCAGACACCCAAATACTCATGCAACATGCCCATCTTGCTAGAAAGTTCCTGCGAGGAGAAACCTTCCACAATCTGACCATGCTCCATGACATAAAAACGATCGGCCAGCGGTGCGGCAAATCGAAAGTTTTGCTCTACCATGATGATGGTGAAGCCTTTGGCTTTTAAAGCCGTGATCATTTTGGACAGTGCCTGCACAATGACAGGCGCTAGACCTTCAGAAATTTCATCCAACAGAAGGCATTTGGCACCCGTGCGCAAAATGCGGCCGACAGCCAGCATTTGTTGCTCGCCGCCAGATAGCCTTGTACCAGGGCTGCTGCGCCGCTCGTACAGGTTGGGAAACATTTCATAAATTTCATCAACGGTCATGCCACCTGGGGCAATGACAGGCGGGAGCATGAGGTTTTCTTCGCAGGTAAGCGCAGAAAATATGCCGCGCTCTTCAGGACAATAACCCAAACCTAACTTGGCAATCTCATGCGTAGGCCAATTGACTGTTTCTTGGTTGTCAATGATGACCGAGCCGGTTCTGCGGCCCACCAAGCCCAAGATGGATTTCACAGTGGTGGTGCGTCCGGCACCGTTGCGGCCTAGCAAGGTGACAACCTCACCATGGTTCACAGTCAGATCAACACCATGCAAGATATGCGATTCGCCATAGTAGGCGTGCAGTTGGCTGATGCGCAAGAACTCCGTGGAATTAGCCATGGGCGCCTTCCAACTCGTTGTCTGCTGTGCCCATGTAAGCTTCCAAAACTTGTGGATTCTTGGAAACTGTTGCGTAAGGGCCTTCGGCAATGATTTGGCCACGTTGCAACACACTGATGGTGTCGGCAATGCTGGCGACCACATTCATGTTGTGCTCCACCATCAAAATGGTGCGGTTGGCGCCTACTTTTTTAATCAACTGAGTGACACGGTCTACATCTTCATGGCCCATGCCTTGTGTAGGTTCGTCCAACAACATGAGTTCGGGGTTCATGGCCAAGGTGGTTGCAATTTCCAAGGCGCGCTTTCTGCCATAAGGCAATTCCACAGCGGTTAAATTGGCCATGCTTGCAAGATCCACTTCGTCTAACAAAGTCATGGCGCGGTCGTTTAACTGATTCAAGATGCGCTCGGAGCGCCAGAAATGCATGGAAGTACCCGTGGCACGCTGCAATGCAATGCGAACGTTTTCCATCACAGTAAGGTTGGGAAACGTGGCCGAAATTTGGAAAGATCGAACAATGCCTTGACGCGCAATTTGCGCTGGCTT
>Ga0315903_10004552_pt1 | contig 18501 bp, 18 predicted proteins | sample LakEriMetagenome_7_FD_203524 | JGI IMG/M metagenome (GOLD analysis project Ga0315903, IMG submission 203524) | Freshwater fungal communities from buoy surface, Lake Erie, Ohio, United States - Buoy 2 MA119 | ecosystem: Environmental > Aquatic > Freshwater > Lake | place: USA: Lake Erie, Ohio...
TTTGGCATCACCTCGTAAGGTAGATGATTATCTACTATCCTGAGTACTTCCTGAGAAACAAATGGGTTTTAACCTGATCTTTTGACACTTCTGAGCATAATTTGAGCAACATCAAGCACCTCAACTGAGCTCTCCTTGGCCACCATGCCATCTGAGATCATCACCCGGCAAAATGGGCAACCAACTGCCACCTCTTCAGCGCCGGTAGCAATCGCCTCATCTACCCGGTTTAAATTAATTCGAGAACCAATTTTTTCCTCCATCCACATTCGCCCACCACCTGCGCCACAGCAAAATGATCGCTCTTGGTTTCTAGGCATCTCACTTACCGCAACGCCAGCAGATTCCAATAACTCCCGGGGTGGTTCATAGATTTGATTGTGCCGGCCTAAATAACAAGGATCATGATAGGTAAGTTTTTTAGCATCCGCAGCTGCTGGTGCGATTGGTTTTAATCTTCCCTCTTTTACTAATTGATTTAATAATTGCGTATGGTGAACCATCTGTAATTCAAAACCTTGTTGTTTGTAATCTCGGCCAATAGTAGTAAAGCAGTGCGGGCAGGTAACAACCACTTTTTTAACACCCCGGGTACCAAAGGTTTCTTGCAAGGTTTCAATATTTTCTCTAGATAAAATCTGATATAAAAATTCATTACCACTTCTACGGGCTGGATCTCCAGTACAGGTCTCTTTCTTTCCTAGTACGCCAAATGAAACTCCTGACATATATAAGAGCTCTGCTACAGCCTTAGTAGTTTTCTTAGCTCGCTCTTCATAGGCACCTGCGCACCCAACCCAAAATAGATACTCAACATCCTCTGGAATAACAGATTCAATTACGGTAATTGGAAAATCAACCTCTTTAATCCAAGCATCTCGATCAGCTCGGTTTGCTCCCCATGGATTGCCAGCCTTTTCTAAATTACGAAAAGTATTTCCTAACTCAGTTGGAAACTCAGATTCGACCAATACTTGAAACCTTCTCATATTAACAATGTGATCTACATGTTCAATATCAACTGGGCACTCTTCCACACAGGCGCCACATGTTGTACAAGACCAAAGCACATCAAGGGAAATGGCATTCTCATGGGCGTTACCAACTATTTTTTCACTCGCTTTTTCAGTGCCAATATTGGCTAGCGCGTGATCTCGCATAGCCATGATTAATAGCTTTGGCGATAGTGGTTTTTCAGTGTGCCAGGCTGGGCATTGAGATTGGCACCTTCCGCACTCAGTGCAGGTGGCCATATCAAGTAGGCCCTTCCAGGAGATATCTGCACTCGTTCCGATACCAAATACATCATCCTCTTTTGGATCCTCAAAATTAATCTCATGTCCATGGGAGATCATTGGTGGCAGAGCACCAAGCGCGTTTTGTTTACCTGGATATTTTTTAAAGTAAATATTAAAAAATGCTAAAAATCTATGCCAAGCAATCCCCATATTTAGATTTAAACCAACCACGATAAACCAAATCATGGAGGTAGCGATCTTGATAAAGGCAATAATTTGAATTAAGTTTTCAATATCACCAATTGAATAAGTACTAAAAAATAAAACCGCTGGATATGAGATAGCAAAGTGCCAACTCCAATTATCAACCCCAAGTAGCGCACCCTCTAACCCACGCAGTGCAATTACACAAAATACAATTACTAATATGGTCGCTTCAACATAATAAGCTTTCCAATTACCTGAGCCATAAAATCGAGAGGCTCTTCCCTTTTTAAAAACTCTTGTTGCCTGTCTAATTCCAATCAAGGCGACAATGCCAACCCCAGTTAAGGCGGCAATACTTTCGGCAAATAATTCATAACCAACAAAGTGACCAATTACTGGCAACACCCAGGCTGGATCAAGTAATTGGCCATATGCGGTAATTAATGTGCCAAGGAGAGCAAAAAAACCAATCATCACAAACCAATGTGCAATTCCAACAACTTTAAAGTTTAGCATTTTAGAGTGTAAGAGAATCTCAATAACTGAACTCTTAAAGCGTAAAAGTTTAAAGTTATACCTTGTCAGATCTTTTTGTCCCAGTTTAATTAATGAAACCAACTTTTGAAGCTGAATAAAGAAAATAAATAATGCTAATAAGGAAATAAAAATAGATACGCTAAACAACCAGGACATAAATCTCCATATCTAGTTGGGGTGTCAATTCTTAAAAAAATCTAAGTCAAGACAGCCTTTATCATCAACATAGATATCTCCTGAGGGCTTACCGAAAAAAAGGTTATGATATTTAACTCCCCAATTATTAAATTGACTAATAGTTAAATCCCTCCATTTATTTTCCGCCAGCATTGGGTCATTACGAAACGTTCCCATGCCACGAGCCGTATAAAATAAAATATAATTCCCTAGGTCATAGAGATCATTTATTTGACGTATTCTATAGTCAATAGGTTGTGCGTCATAGTAATTACCGCCAACTGACCGACATATGGTGCCATCTATGTCAAAAACAAAAGTTTTCATTGTCCTGGAGGGTTATTTAAGATCATACGTGACTGCCCGAATTAAGTCTTCTTTACTCACAAATTTTTCGTTGGCGAACCAATTTAGAGACAGTGCCGCACCTATATTGCCTAAGTAACCGAGCACAATTAGATCTTTTGTAACTAAAGAAAAAAGACTAATTAATGTAAACAGGCTATCTCCAGCGCCAGTTCTGTCAGTAATATTATTCAATTGTAAGGCTGGTACTCGTACAACTTTTCTACCATTAGTTATAATTAATCCATCAGCTCCATCTGTTATCGCTAATATTTTAGCTTTCATATTTTTGTGGATAATCTTTGCGGCTTCCTCTTTGTTTACTTTTTTCTGTTTCAATTCTAATTCAACCTCATCACCATTTAATACGACTACTTGAGCAGAATCATATTTACTGATTAAGCTAAATCCTTTATTACCGGCATTTTTTTGTACATTTATGGCTAAATAATTACTCTTTCGAGTAAGTATATTGCGAATTTTTGGCGTAATTAATCCATGACCAAAGTCTAAGCTTAGAAACATATTGCTATTTTTAATATTTCTTAACACTTTTTTGGTAAGCTTATTTTCTAAACCAGAGGTAATATAATCATCATTCATCTCATATTTCTCGAAAAGAAACGTGTTTGTTTTCTGATTAATAAATCGTACTTTTCGAGTAACTTTATATTTGGAATCAATTGTCACACCAAAGGTATTTCCTCTAAAATCCTTTAAGAAACTCTCATCTCCTAGACTCACCACACTCAAATTTTTTGATCCAATAAAACTATTGATGGTTAAAATGGAAGGCATTATTCCACCCCAAAATTTTTTATTGGATAATTCCCTTTCTGCTACAAGTGGATGTTTTCCAGATTTACCTAAACTTTCAGTAAAGATATATTCGTCTACAATTAATTCACCAATTATAGTAATTTTCATTCCTTCCAATTTCTCAAGCATTTTGGCTAAATTTTTGTGGTTTAGCTTTTTCTTTAGATATAGTTCGGTTTCTTTGTCTAATTCAGATTTATTCTTTAAACTGTTTATGAGTTTAGAGGAACTTTTAACTAAAGATTTTGTAAAGTGAATTTCCCCGCCGTATTTTTCTACAGCCTTTATTTCATTACTTAAATTTCCAGCAGTATCAATAGATTTATCAGTTAGAGATTTCACATAATCTTTTCCCTTAAAATAGTAATCTGGTTTGACTATATTAATTATAGGAACGGCTGAGGCAAAATCAGATTCTATTACAAAATCTAAGTATTCTACTGCTGATAAATTTTTTAATCTGTCTTTAATACCCATCAAAGGACGATTTAATCCTTTGTTAACATATTCATCGGTAGTTACTGAAACTATCAATATATCAACTAATTTTGTGCATTCTTCAAAGTAATCTATATGTCCAGCATGAATAAGATCAAATACGCCATGACATAAGCCAATAGTATTTTTATACCGTAAATGGGATAATTTTTTTTCTAGTTCACTTAACTTTAATATTTTTTTTGTGATATCTTTTTTCATGAATTCAAACTCTCGAGGCAAGATAGTGGCAAATTGCAAGCATACAATCTTCAGCCGGGCCATACTCTCCTGGATCAGTTGGTACATGGCATGCTGCAAAGGAAATTTTTAATAGCCGGCCACCCGTAAAGCCAACAATAGAAACAGTTTTTGTCTTACGTTCGTTTGCGTACTTGACAGCATTAATTATATTTTCAGATTCACCAGATACTGAAAGTGTAATAACTAGGTCATTTTCTTGTAAGATTCCTTCTAACTGAAACCTAAAAACCTCAGCGTATGAAATATCATTTGCAATTGCAGTTAAAATTGAAACATTGTCGGTTAGTGCAATACTTTTTGGATATTTATGTTTTTTGCGAAGTCCTACATTCAAATCATTTGAAAAGTGGGAAGCAGTCGAAGCGCTTCCCCCATTACCAATTATATAAATGGTACCCTCAGCTGTAATGGTCTCTTGTATTAATTTAAGAATAAATTCAACCGCATTTGGTTGTATTAAGGCAAGAATTTGTGATAGCCTACCTGAATATTGATTGAATTCGCTTTTGTCTTGCATACCGATATCATACCTATTTGTTCTTGGGAGTCGAATTGAAGAAATGCTTAATTATTGGTGGCGGATTCGCTGGATGTTCAGCATCCCATCAATTCGGCTTAATGGGTAATTGGGATGTAACCCTAATTGAAAGTGCACCTTTTCTAGGAGCTGGAGTACGGACACAATGGTGGGGAGGGCACCCTTATACATTTGGGCCTAGACATTTTTTAACTCAAAACGAGAGGGTATTTGAATTTATCAATAAATACTGTCCAATTAGGCTTTGTCCTGAACATGAGTTCATAACTTATATAGAGAACGATAATGAATTTTATAGTTATCCGATAAATATGCAAGATATCCCAAAAATGCCAGATGCAGAAAAGATACGCAATGAATTATCTGAAGTTCGTGGCGTTCTGTCAGCTAATAATTTAGAAGACTACTGGATTGGGAGTGTTGGCGAAACACTTTACGAGAAATTTATTAAGACTTATTCCGAGAAAATGTGGAGAGTGAATGACAATAAATCGATCGATACATTTAAGTGGTCACCCAAAGGAGTTGCTCTCAAAGATGGCGGCAGGGCAGCGTGGGACACTGCTATCTCAGGATACCCCTTTGCACCAAATGGATATGATGATTATTTTGGTATCTCAACCGAAAAAACTAAAGTATTGCTAAATACTACGATTGAAAAGTTCGACATCCCAAACAAATCAGTTTTTTTCAATAATGAATGGTATCAATTCGATGTAATTATTAATACAATCTCATTAGATACTCTTTTTGACTTTAGTTTTGGGGAATTGCCGTTTATCGGTCGAGATTTTCATAAAATTGTTTTACCACAAGAGCATGTATTTCCAACTAATGTTTATTTTATTTATTATGCAAATTCAGAGAATTTTACAAGACTAGTTGAATACAAGAAATTCACAAAGCATGTTTCAAAGAATTCATTAATTGGCATGGAAATTCCGTCACTCAATGGCAAGCATTATCCCTTGCCGATAAGCTCGGAGATTCAAAGAGCTGAAAAGTATCGAGACTTACTGCCAGAAGGAGTTTTTTCAATTGGAAGGGCAGGTAGCTATGACTACTCTATAGACATTGACGATTGTATTGAACAAGCACTGGCAATTGGCGATAGCATGGCATGATTTGTTACTTCTAATCAAAAGAAACGATTGCGAAAGTTTTATTGGGGCGCTTTTTCGTAACACATGGCGCATTCACTGGGTATATTACCATTCAAATGTTGTTGGCGAAAAGCTTGATAACTAGTGGAAGTCCAACTTTCCGAGTTATAGCTTTTACCAATTTCTAATGTATCTGGGTTCGAAATCATACAGCACGGAGTAACACGCATATCTGCAGAAATCATAATTCTTTCAAATGGCCAAGGGCACAACGTTTCGGGTTTTGATGTGGAGTATTTGGTAGAGTTTTGCCAAAATTCAACTTTAATTCCTTTAGACCTACCAATATCTATCAATTTTGTTAATCGTTCAAAAGATAATTCATCTTTTTGAACAGTTAATCCCTCATTTATACTGGTCCATTCGCTAGTGCCCCAACCATGTAAGTCAATTGAAAAACATTGACTTTTAAATCCTAAGTCTGCAGATTTTGCTACCAACAATTCAAGTTCGTTGATATTATCTTTTTGCACAACCGTCCACATTTTCGTGCAATTCCACTCAATCTCGTTTGCCTTCTTATTTAAATTCATACAATTTTCGAATACTACTTTTGATTTAGATCCTTTCCGTATAGCCTCAAATGAGGCATTACTGGCTCCATCAATTGAGATTTGTATTTCACATATTCCTGAATCTAAAATTTTATCAATATAGTTGTTTTTGTGAAGCAAAGAGGCATTAGTTGTAGTGCGAACCCAGATGTGCTGATCGCGAGCAAACTTTATCATCTTAAAAAGATCGTCGCCCATCATTAAAGGCTCGCCCAAGCCTTGCAATTTTATCTCGATAACTTGAGGTTCATTTTCTAAAATTTGTATAAAGTGTTCGAAAGCCAAGTCATTTGATCGTTTACCTTTATCCCATGTGCTGACCACGCACATTTGGCAAGCAAAATTACACCGGCTAACCGGCTCAATATCAATCTTGAATGGCCTGTATTTAGGTGCTATTTCTTTTTTGGGTGACTTTTCAAAGAGCTTATAATTACTAAAAGCAGCTTGAGAGAAACTTATTCGATCTTGAAAATTTTTTTGGTAAAAATTAATTCCTAATGCTGGAGAAGGTTTCGGTAAAGTCGCTAACGTATTCATAAAACCAACAGTATCACATATGTTCCTTGGCTTTTAACAATAACAAGTCCCTCATATTTTCCCAGATTTGATTTTGGTTACTCTCGCCGGCCCAAAGGTATTCTCTATCATTTTCGCGCGAAAATGGGCCCAAGGTAGTTTCTAAATGGATTGCGGTATTGGTAATGGAGAAGTCACAGTGGTAAAGGCCAGCGGGAATTCTGATACAGAAATGATCTAAACTAGATCCCAGAATCCAGTAATCTAAAATTTCTCCAAATTCACTGAAGGTTGCCACCAATAATTCCCCACGTAAAACTAAAAAAGTTTTATCTCGATCCCAATGCTTTTTTGGAGGGTGCGCCATGTCAGCTCTCTGACAAATCAACATTTCATGCAAGGTGGATGTACTTTTTTTGTGAAGGCAAACTCTACTGTTAACTCCAAACTCACTAGACTTTGATTCTAATTCATTTAAAAGATTATTTGATACAACCACTGGCTGACTAGTTGCGTACCATGACAAGGTTTTTGCTTCAACGTCTTGAAACCAACTTGAAGAGGATAAATTTCGGTACAACATAAAATACAGCCTATCAAATATTTCTACTCAACCAGATGTTTATCCCATCAATAGGCGATAGGAAATTATAATTCGAAGCACTTACAAGTTTTTTGTTATTCAAGGTTAAATTTTTTGGCCTAGGTTCCAAAAAATCCAGATCACTTAGGCTACACTCACGGGCTCGTGCAGTTCCTCCTATTTTATTTGCGAATAACTTGAAAAATTCCCAGCGACTAATATTCGCACCGGAGCTAACATGAAAAAGCCCAGACAAGTCAGAATTCAGAGCAAATTTCATGATATTTTCAAAGTCGTTTTGTGCTGTCGGCGAGAAAAGTTGATCAGAAGCGTAGTGAGAAATTGTGTTGTTTTTGATGTTATTGTAAAACTGGTTTAGAATTGAACTATCCCCAATGCTAGTTGAATAAATTTTAGCTAATCTGAAAATTAAATATTTATCAAAATTTGTCTTTATATATTTCTCAACACTGAGTTTCTGCTTACCGTATAGTAATATTGGATTTGGTGTGTCACTTTCTGAATAGTTTCCCTTCAGGCCATCGAATACCATCTCAGAAGACAGAAAAATCGGTGTAATTCTCAATCTTTTCAATTTATTTAATAAATAAATCACTCCCTCTACATTAATTTTTTGACTCAATTCAGGATTTTGAAAACATTGGTCGGGGTCTGATATAGCCGCAACAAAAATAGCATGAGAAGTACTGGACTTAAATTCTAAATTATCTATCGAATAGAAGTCAGTTAAATCTAAATATAATTTTCCTTTTTTTTGGTTATTTCTAGTTGTTCCGTACGCAATTTTACCTAAACTTTCAAGCAGTTTTGCGCCAAGCTTTCCATCTGAGCCAAGTACCGCAGCTAATGGACCGAGTTTCGTATTAATCTACACACCCCACTTCAAGTAAATTCTAACTACTTTCACTTGTAAGTACATTCTAATTAAACTTAATTATTGGTCTGTAAGGCATGCCTTTTCTTAGGTCGTTAATTGCTGCGTTTATGTTTGAAAAATCATAAGACATTGTTGCAAAATCATTGTAACTAATTTTTTTGGCTTTAAGTAAGGCCAAAATCTGATGGATGTCCCTGTCTGGTTCAGACGAACCTCCTTGGGTTCCAGTCAAAATCTTACCAAAGTGTAACGGTAATGTATAAATTGAAACCTTCTCACCAATTTTTGGTACACCAAGTAAAATAATTTTTGCAATCTCTGAGGAAATTTCATAACAAATTTCAATAGCTGAGACATTTCCCGTTGTATCAATACAGATATTTGGATTTCCATTTTGGCTAAATACAGCTGATAATGCATCTAAGGTTTTGGCTTTACTAGTAAAGGGAATAAAGTAGTCTGCACCAGCCTTTAATGCGAGTTCTTTTTTTCCATCATGTAAATCTACAACAATAATATTTTTAACTCCATTTATTTTCGCAAACTTTAATATTGCAACACCTACGCCCCCAAAACCAAACAACAATAGATTATCTTTGAAATTTAGATTAGATTCGTAATTTACAACACCGTATGCCGTAGTAAGGGAACATCCAAGCAATGGGATAAAGTTAGGATCTAGACCAGATATAATTTTTGTAATTCTATTTTCAGAAACTACAGCATGTCTATTAAATGTGGTAACCCACCCTGCATTTACGATTTTTCCGTTCCAAATATATTTAGGTGGCACAGATTGCTTTCCAATACTTGGGCGCCAATGCAACACCACCTCATCACCTTTTTTTACTTTAGTAACTTTTGGCCCAACTTGAACAACCACGGCATAACCTTCGTGGCCTAATAAGTGAGGCAAAAATTTGTCAATGCCTTTTCTTGCGTCTATCTCATTTATTTGAGCTCCACAAATTCCAGATGAGATTAATTCCACCAAGATCTGAGAATCTAATAATTTATCTGGAAGTTTGATTTTAGCTATCTTTAATGGGGCATATGATTCACATAGTATTGCGGCTTCAGATTCCTTAATTTTTAACTTAGAAGTATATGAATTCATAATCTCCTAAATATCCCATTTGACGAAATAACCATTTCCATGATTCAGTATCAATTAATGTTTCTGCAGTTAAGGCCCAGCATTGTAAGTTAAATTGTTCAGCCTCATTTCTGAAGCTTTCAATCATTAAATATTTCTCTTTCGCAATTCTATTTATCTCAGGCAATGCCACCGATAAACTAGGTAGATTTAAATTATGAAATGTACCAAGAGAAAAAGCTAAGTCAAAATAATTGTCCTCCCAGGGCAAAACTCTGTCACACCTAAGATTATAAAGTTTAGCCTTTAAATTATTTGGAGTGGAATTTAAGCCATACTCAGAAATATCAACTCCAAAAAGTTCAATACTGGGCTCAATAAGTTGAATTTCGTACAACAAAAATCCTTTTCCGCATCCAATATCTAAAATTTTTTGACCTGGTTTAATGTTGTACATATCAATAAAGGCCTTGGCTACGTTAGACCAACGCCCGGGTATATAGCGATACCCTCCATAACCGTACCGTCGTTCTCCATCCCAATAGTCAAACCCATATTCTTTAGCTTTTATCATCGCTTCAACTTTATTGTCATTCATCCTGGCCAAGCAGTCTCGCTTGGTTGAAGTATGAAGTGGTGTGACTATGTTTAATTCACGCGCCATACTAGCTCTTCCACCACTCATTAATTCGTGCAACAGATAACCCCCAATGGTCGAGGTGTTCTTTTTGAGAACCGTAATTATGAATAAATTTAAACGGAAGCGATAAGCTCGAGATATTGTCTATCCGGATTTTCCTTGAATGTGCAAAATGTAAAAACTGAGTGAGTAGACCTCCAAATGTTTGGTGTTCCTCAATTATAAGTATTTTTTTCTTGTTTGACATCAGACTAACTAACTCTACAAACTCGCTTATATTAAGGTTTGTTAAGTGAACAAGCAAAGGTTTATGTTGCGTTAATATTTTATTTACAAATTCTAAAGCTACATGTGTGGTTATACCTGTCGTTACAATCATACACTCCGAATCAATATCTCCTAAGGTTTTAATTGAGAATTTGTCGTAGACTGAGAAATTAACTGAGATTATTTTTTCATCACCCTTTCCAAATCTAACATACGCGGGCCCTTTTTTACCTGACTCGAATAATATTATTTCAGTCATTTCTTTGGCATCACATGGCGCGTAAACTCGCAAGTTTGGGACAGTCAACAAATGCGCGAGATCATCTGTTGCTGTGTGGGTAGGGCCCAGAGGCGCATAGACCATTCCCCCCCCACTTGCTAAAAACTTAACAGGCAGGTTATGTAAGGCCACATCTAAAATAATTTGCTCAAGTGCTCTTCTCGAAAAAAAATTTGCTATTGTATTAATAAATGGTACGTACCCCTCCATGGCTAATCCAGCAGCAAAACCAACAATATGCTGCTCAGAGATTCCTTCCATAAAAAACTGATCTGGAAGAGATTCCTTCATGTCTTTTAGTGTCTCATGACCCAAATCTGATCCAATAAAAATAATCTTTTTATCAATTTTTGCTAATTCATAAACAGTGTCTAGCGCTTCCTTTCTCATTTGATACTTTCCAGTAATTCCTGTATTTCTAGAGCTTGGATTTTCGCTTTATGGTGCCATTCTTTTGAATTTTCTAATTTATTAATTCCCTTACCTTTCACCGTATGGGCAATTACGGCTCTAGGCTTATCACCCAGAACGGGAAAATCAAGAATATTCGTCAAATCTTTTATTGAGTGTCCGCTAACCTCTTCAACAGTGAATCCAAAGGCCGATAATTTCATACCCAATTCGAACATAGGTAGGACATCACCTGAATGTCCGAATGCTTGCATTTTATTGTAATCAACTATTAGACAAAGATTATTTAATTTATGTTTTGTTGCGTGGAGCATACTTTCCCAGTTAGAGCCTTCGTTTAATTCGCCATCTCCAACCAGAATATAAATCCTCTTCTGATCAAGAGAGGATAATTTTGCTGCTAGCGCAATCCCAACACCGACTGGCAAACCGTGACCTAATGATCCTGTCGAGAACTCAATTCCCGGCAAACTTCCTGATTCAGGGTGCCCTCCCAGTCTAGATTCAAATTTACAAAACTCCTTTAATTCCTTTTTATCAAAGTAACCTTGCTCTGCCAGGACTACATACAACGCTAAAACACCATGCCCTTTACTCAAAATAAAAACATCTCTTTCGAGATTTTTAGGCTGTAAGGGGGCTTTTATTAAAACATGTCCGTACAATGCCCTCAAAATTTCTAGGATTGAAAATGCTGGACCAATATGACCTCGCCCTGCAGATTGAACCGTTGTAAGAATTAACTGCCTTAATTTTTTTCCGTCAGAATCCAGCGAATTATCCATGGCATGAGTTTACCTGATTTTACGTCGAATACTTAAATTCATTGAAAGTCAAAATCTTTTCGAATTCATTAATTTCCAAAAGAAACAACGAATATGAGCAATAATTCAATACTTGGGCGAGCACGCTTGAGTTCACATCAAAATTATCATCAGACTCTCTTTGTAGGCGCTTAGCACTTATGTAAGCCCATTTAAGCGCAATGCCTGGCATAATTTCTATAATTTGCTGTGTCTCATCATCGGTAAGGCATAACTTGTGCCTAATACTATGCAATTCTAAACTAGAAAAAGAGTTTAATGGGTGAGAAAAAAGGTCAGCTACAAGTTTTACTTTGCTATCTTTTCCAAAGAATTCAAGATCTATAAAATACGGGTTCATATTATTGTCAATGAGTAAATTATGAAATCCAATATCAGAGAAAGAGTAGGTATTTATCTTCAATTTTTCATGGGTGAATTTAGAATTAGATATGACAATAGTGGTATCCAATAATTTTTGTTTAGTTTTTTTATCAATAAATTTATTTGCAAAGATAATTTCAGATCGTGTGAGAATTTGTTTTTTTAAATCTTTTAAAAATATTATAGAGTCTATAGCATAGTAAAAGTTTGGATTTTTTTGGTATAAATTATGTAAATCTACCAATGAATTCACTATACATTTCTTCCCATAACTTGAAAGAAATTTGCTATTACTCTGCACCCATTTGTATAGAATGGAGTAAGTTGGCTTATCATAATCAATCAGTGAGACAGTTTTGTTGAAATTATTTTTGTTTAGAAACTTTAGAGATTTTATTTCTCGCCTCCAACTTCTTGCACAACGCGTAATTTCTCCCTTATAAATCTTTATACCAAGCTCTTCACCATTGGAATTTTCGCAATGTATAACTATGCTATTGGCTCCTTCTATTTTTTGAATAATATTACCTGTATTTATTGAGTAGATATTTAGATAATTTAAGTAATTTAAATTCATTTAATATATTTTTCAATCTCTTTAAAATGATCTAATTTATTAAGCCATTTTGGTAGAGTCTCTTGTGACTGATATATAAATGACTTCACTGTATTTTTGGGGTATTCAGGGCTATTAAATATTTTCAACAGATCGTCAACATAGAAGAGAATTTTGAGCGATTTTATCAAACTAACCTTTTTTGGCAAGGAATCAACAAAATGAATGTTATTCATTCCCGGGAAAAAGTTTATAAGAGGACTAGAGTTGAGCCAATTTTTGGCGAATTCTCTTAGAGGCAACCTTCCATACCTCTTTGGCGTAAATCTAGTCTTATGACTTAAAATGACTAACTCATAGTCTCTTTTAAGCAAATATTCAAATATATCTAATACTCCAGGCGATAGCACGGAATATTTTAAACCTTCGGTGTATAGCCATGACTGGGCTGTGGTCCAGGAATCTTTGTTACCTGAATTGGTTAGGTAATTTCTCAATTCAAAAATTGAATAAGCTTCATCAGGCAAGTTATCTCTGGAATAAATATATGCAGCTTTATTGTAGTCAATTATTGTGTTATCCAGGTCAAATCCAAAACGTAATTTATTCAAGTAACACGTAATTCCTTCATTCGTAAAATATTAATATACTTTGAGCACCTGAGATCTTTTTCGAATTTACCTTGCTGGTGTGCGTGAACAATATCTATGACAGCTTCTTTGATGGATTTTCTTGGAATAAAACCCAGTTCATTTCTTATTTTGGTTGAGTCAATTCTGTAGGATCTTAGATCATTAGTTTCAGTAAAGTTAATTTCACAATCCAATGTTGAATTTTCTTTAACTACATTCGCTATTTGAATTAAATTCAAATTTTCTCCACCGATATTATAAATCTTCCTATTTATCAATAGTGAGTCTACATTTAAGAGTAATAAATACGCGTCCACCATATCTCTTATGTGCAAATTAGGGCGGAACTGAGGTCCACCAGTCACCGTTATTCTCTTATCAAGTATAGCGCTAGCAGTTAATATGTTGACAACTAGATCAAATCTTTGTCTTGGGCTGTAACCACAAATAGTTGCGGGTCTAACAATGCAAAACGCAAATTCATTGTTAACCTCAGAAAGGAGTATCTGCTCGCATTCATATTTATATTTTGAATAATCCGTTAATGGCTCGGCAGTTAGATCCTCGGTAACTCTAGTGTCACTTTTAAGTCCATAAACGGAGGAAGATGAGGCGTAAATAAATCTTTTGATTCTTGATTTTTTGGCAATCTTAATCAAGGGAGGGAAACTATCTAAGTTAATTGCTTTTCCTAACTTCGGGTCTAAGTCAAAAGAAGGGTCATTTGAAATACAAGCTAGATGAATTATGGCATCTTGCCCATCCATCGCATTTGTTAAATCATCAGTATTTCGTATATCACCTTCGATTAAGGTTAAATTTTTTAGATTTTCAAACTGTGATTTACCAAACCAGAAAGTATCAAAAACTGTAACAATAAAGCCATTTAAGATTAATTCTGGCACCAAGGCGGAACCCACATACCCCGCACCTCCAATTACCAGAATTTTTTTATTGTTGTCTTCGTTTGATAAAGTAAGTATAAAACCACCTCAATATTTTTATTAGTGCGTCGAATAGAGCGTATACTACGCTTAATTTAAGAATTCAAACCATTTTTTCGTTGCAATTTCAATACTTTTCTCGTCCCAAATCGGAGCATTTGCCCAATCATTCAAATTATTTTTTAATTCTAAGATGCCTTGCTCAATGCTTACTTTAGGGGCCCAACTAAATTCACCTTTAATTTTTTTTATATCTGCACAGGTAATATCAGGCTCACCGGGTCTTTTTGGTATATTTACTGTGGGTCCTCCAATTAACGATGCTACATGGTTAATTGAACAAGGGGTTCCTGTCCCAACATTGTAAATGCCTTTAAGATCCGAATCTATCAAAGCTAAGGTTATTGCATCCACAACATCACTAACATGTACAAAATCTCTTTGTTGTTTTCCATCGCCCACGATAGTTAATGGTTTACCAGCTCTTTTTTGGGCCATAAATACGCCAAATACTGCACCGTAAGTTCCAGAAGTTCGTGCACGCAATCCGTATACATTAAAGAGTCTTAAGCTAACTCCAGATAATTTATATACTTGGCACCAGTGAAGCAATAGTTGTTCGCCCATATATTTAGTTAAAGCGTAAGGGTAAACAGTATCTATATTTGCTTGTTCGCCAGTAGGGACCACTGGACTAGCACCGTAGCATGAAGATGAAGCGCTATAAATTATTCTGTTAACTTTATTGATTCTAGCTGATTCAACAATATTAAAAGTTCCCAATACATTTGTAGAAAAATAATCGTCTGGAGTTTCTATTGAAGGCACAATATCAGCCAACGCTGCGAGATGAATGACAACATCAATTGATTTGCATACTTTATCAGTTAATTTTTTTTCCCTTATGTCTCCTTCAGTAAAGTAAAAATTATTATTTGAGAGGAATTCTTTGATATTACTTTCTTTTCCACTTGAAAAATTATCTACCCCATAAACTTCAAAATTCAATTCCAACATTCTTGAAAGTAAGTGGCTTCCGATAAAACCCGCTACTCCCGTAATCAAGATCCTCACCGACTAATTATATACCACAAAAGTCACTTAGAAATTTAATATAATTGCTCTATGTATGCTGGAAATGCCAGGAGCCTAAACTTTCACCAGATTTTAGCTTTCTTGATAGTATGTATATCGTGCAAAATATTTTATTGCTAATACGAGATTATATTAAGCGACAAGTTCAGATATTTCAAGCCCTAATTGTAAATGTAGTTTTTTTTAAATCAGCTAGTTACCCAACTAACATACAAACAAGAGAATTTTTAACGAGTGGTTTTTTTGGCAAAAATAGTCATTTTGATATCACGAAGATATATCAGCAATTAGAGTTATCGTATAAAAAGCTACGAAAAGGGGATTATTTCGTTGGGGTAGATATAATGAGGAACTGCTTACAAAGTGTGTATGAGTTCCATAGTATTGATTTGTTAACGTGGACTCCTCCATTTGTTTCACAAAATTTTACAAAACGAATAGGGCATCGCGGTCATCTAGGGGCTTTACTTGTTGCGCAAAGACTGGGGTTAATAAGCGCCCAAAAAAGGTTAGCCACCGTTTCTCCTAATGATATAGCACAAACAAAAATACTTTTTAATAATTGTTCAAAAGAGTTAGAATTAATAGATACCAGAAAAAATAGTTCTATTTTAGAATCACCTTTAGACTGGCATCTTTCTGAACGGCTATGGTTGATCAAATATAATTCAGATTTCATCCCAGGACTAGAATTCACTGATAGAGTTTTTGCAGAGTGGAATGCGAGTACAAACCCAAATTATTTTAGTTTAAATAGCCAATATCAAACCGAAGCTAGTGATTTACTCAAATCACTGGGACTCCCCAAAGACCAGCCCTTCATCAGTCTGCATGTGAGAAATAAGCCTTGGTTAAATGATGTCAGAAGTGCGTCTATTGAGAATTATAAGATGGCATGTGACGGTCTTATAAAATTAGGCTATTTCATTGTACAATTTGGAACCGATGAGCAAAAACCTGTCCTCAATAATAAAAAATTAATTATAGTCCAAGGTAAGAACACGTTTGCAGAGTTTTTAACCCCTTACATTTTGGCGAACTCTAAATTTTTTATTAATACTTGCTCGGGGCCTACATATATTGCCCCTCTTTACGGCACACCAGTACTTCAAACAAATTCAGTAGCTATCGGAATCACCACTCCAACATTGAGCAAGGGATCTATACACTTGCCCAAAACTTGGGAGTATAAAAAACATAAATTGTCATTCTCTGAGATTTTAAATTCACGATTTGGCTACTATGAAGGCTCAGCTACTGATTTTCATAGAAGTGGGTATATCGAGCTAGAAAACTCTCAAGAGGAAATCTATAATGCGGCCGTCGAAATACATACCAATGTTACTAACGGTGTTACAAATAACATATTCATAAATCAAATAAACGAAATTCGGGAAACTCTTAAATCTCCTGTCAGAGGTGAGATTAGTAATTCTTTTATAGAATTAAATAGGGATTGGTTTCTAAGCTAATGTACAATACTTTTCGAATTAAATCTAAGAATTATTCTTTATAAAGGATAAAACTTCACTATCAAGCGACTCAACTTCTCCATACTTGCTATTTAAAAATTTAAGTATTTGGTCTTTTGTAATACTCAAATTTGTAAATAAAAAATTTTTATCCAGTAAATTTTTGTCTATATTTTTTTGTATTTTCCAGTTCTTAATCCTAATAAAAACTTTCGCAATTTTAACTTTAAATGTAAATTTTGGAGATTTATGGTATAAAAACTTTAACCTACTTCGCTTGTTTACCTTTGAGTTTTTTGAGAAATTGTTAGGTACGAATTTGTATATTCGCGATGTGGTGTAATTGAGATTGGGCTTTGAGTTAACATGAATTTTTCTTACTCTCTGACTTAGAATTTGTGAGTTTTGTGTAAAACGTGGAAAGCCAAAATGTTCGACCAAGATACCACTAACGCCTATGGCATTAAATCGTGCTAAAGCAAATTCTAAAGACAATGGACTCATTTCTTGTATAACATGATTCATTAATACAATTTCACTTTTTCGTATCTCTAAGTGAGGGTTTACCCATTTCCACCATGGAATTTGTTGGATTAGTCTTTGAGATTTTTTAGATGGGTCAAACTCACAATCAAGATTTGCAAAATTCCACAGCGCATTTTGTAAGGAGACAAATCCTTGTGAAACATCCACGGAAGAATAATGGTAACCTTTTATTCCAAGCATCAATCCTAGATATCCGCTTCCAGAACCAATCTCTAAAAAGATTGGTTCACTAATCTTATATTTCTTGATATAACTTTGTATTGCACGGTAACTGATTAACGCTCTTGATATTGAGCCTATTGGTAACACTTGTAAGCCAATATTTTTGTAAAATTGGTAAACGATTTCTAGGACATTATTAAATAATTCATACTCCTCGATAGTAAATTTATTTCCTAATAGAAATAAATTCTCATCAAATCTATTAGCGTGCATTGAATCTGCGAGTAAAGCGAGTTCTTCCTTTTTTTTAACTTTGTGAAATATTCCTAACTCTTGGAATACTTTCGGAACAAATGCCTCGATTACTGCTGGTCCCAAGTGCAGCAGATTTTCATCTTCGAGCTTGTTATATAGTTTTACAAATGAATCAAAGTCTAAGTCAGCGTTAATTAGTGCCACCGAGTTGCTAGCGAAAATCCAACGCCCACAAAGCCAAAGCCGACCACCATATTCCAAGCGCCAATACCTGGGATTGGGTAGGCAGTTGAGCTGATATAGAAGATTACGATCCAAATTAGGCCGATTAGGAAGTTAGCCAGCATTACTGGAGCTAGCCACTTTGGGCTTTCAATCTTGGCTGGCTCAAGCGTTGGCGCCTGCTCAGCAGCCACCTTTTGCTTACGTTTGACCTTATCGCGCATTTTTGACTTCGGCATGGTGGCAGATTACTACACAATTGGCTCATGAGCACCCACCAGCGAAAGATTCTAGTTTTAGATAATTATGACTCCTTTGTCTTTAACTTAGTTCAATACCTGCAGCAATTAGGGGCCGATTGCACAGTTGTTCGAAATGATCAATTCAATATTAAAGATGCCAGTAATTACGATGGGG
>Ga0315903_10004560_pt1 | contig 18479 bp, 17 predicted proteins | sample LakEriMetagenome_7_FD_203524 | JGI IMG/M metagenome (GOLD analysis project Ga0315903, IMG submission 203524) | Freshwater fungal communities from buoy surface, Lake Erie, Ohio, United States - Buoy 2 MA119 | ecosystem: Environmental > Aquatic > Freshwater > Lake | place: USA: Lake Erie, Ohio...
CAGGTCACCGCTCCCGTGGGCGAGGGCGCCTGACCCTGAAATAGGATGCCGGGGAGGCCGGGGGACGGCTGCAGCGAGCACCGGGGGGACCAATGACGCACGACATCGTCATCAAGAACGGGACAGTGGTCGACGGAACTGGCGCGCCGGCGCGCAGGGCTGACGTTGCCGTGAAGGACGGACGCATCGTTCGGATCGCGGAGTCCATCGACGAGCCGGCCACGGAGACGATTGACGCGGAGGGCCGCATCGTCACTCCGGGGTTCGTGGACATCCACACCCACTACGACGGCCAGGTCACCTGGGACGGCGAGCTCAACCCCTCCGCCGCGCACGGCGTCACCACCGTGATGACGGGAAACTGCGGGGTCGGTTTCGCCCCGGTGCGCCCGGGCCGGGAGGACCACCTCGTGCGCCTGATGGAGGGGGTCGAGGACATCCCTGGCACGGCTCTGTACGAGGGCATGACGTGGGGGTGGGAGTCGTTCCCCGAGTACATGGACAACCTGCGCGGGCGCTCGTGGTCGATGGACGTGGGGGTGCAGCTCCCGCACGGTCCGCTCCGCACCTACGTGATGGGTGACGAGCGGGCCGGCGGCAACGCCGAGGCGACGCCGGAGGACGTGGCCGAGATGGCGCGCCTCGCTCGCGAGGCGATGGAGGCAGGGGCCTTCGGGTTCACCACGTCGCGCACCCTCGGGCACCTCAGCAGCGACGGCGTCCCGGTTCCCGGCACCTTCGCCGACAACGACGAGCTCTTCGCGATCGCGAAGGCCGTCCGCGACGGCGGCGGGAGGATCTTCGAGGTCGCGATGGCCGGCATCGTGCCGCACGACGACGGAGCCGTGACGGAGCGCGAACTGGAGTGGATCGGGACGATGGCGAAGGAGACGGGGCTCACCGCCACGTTCATCGTGCTCCAGCACGACCAGGACCCGCGGCGCTGGCGCAAGGAGATGGACGCCGCCGCAAAGTGGCGGAAGGAAGGCGCACGGGTGGTCCCGCTGGTCGCAGGACGGCCGTTCGGCGTCCTTCTCGGCCTCGAGGTCCGCAACCCCTTCGGGTTGAGGCCCTCCTACGAGGCAATTGCCGGGCTGCCGGTGCGCGAGCGCATCGCGGCCATGCGTGACCCCGGTCTGCGGGCGCGGATCCTCGCCGAGGAGCCCGTCGCCGATGACGACGGCAGGCTCCTGTCCCAGAAGGGCCTCGCGATGGTCGTGGAGCGCTGCTACGTGCTGGAGAGCGGCGCGGAGCCGGACTACGAGCAGGACCCCTCGCGGTCGATCGGTGCGCTCGCCCGCGCGCGCGGGGTGACGCCGCTCGAGATCGCGTACGACGCACTGACGTCCTCGGACGAGCCGGTCATGCTGCTCCTGCCGCTCTTCAACTACTCGGACGGGAACCATGATGTCCTCCACGAGCAGATGATGGACGACGCCGCGGTGGTCGGCCTCGCCGACGGCGGTGCGCACTGCGGGGCCATCTGTGATGCGTCCATCCCCACGTACCTGCTCACCCACTGGGTGAAGGGACGCTCGCGCGGTGCCCGCCTCACACTGGAGGACGGCGTGCGCCGCCTCACCTCGCAGCCCGCCGACGTGTACGGACTGTCCGACAGGGGCCGCCTGGAGGAGGGCAAGAGGGCCGACATCAACGTGATCGACCTGGAGAATCTCCGTCTGCTCGCGCCCCATGCCGTCCATGACCTGCCGGCCGGTGGGCTCCGCCTGCTGCAGGATGCGGTGGGCTACGACGCCACGATCGTGGCTGGCCGCGTGACGCGCAGGAACGGCAGGGACACCGGGGAGCGCCCGGGCCGCCTGGTCACCACCAGGGGCTGAGGCTCCAGCGCGGGGGAGACCTACTTGGCGAGGTCGCGGAGGCGCCCGGCCACGTCCGCAGGGTCGACGGGGTTGAAGTACTCCTCGCCGGCGACCTCCGCCGCGGCGATGTAGCGGGCCACCCCGCGTGCCCGCCACGGCGACACGATCTCGATGCTCATCCACCCGTCCACGGCGCCACGCGGCGCCTGGTTGACCCACATCATGTAGGGGAGCGGCTCGTCGTACAGCCTGTCCAGCCTGTCGAACAGGTCCACGAGGACGCCGGCCAGCGCATCGCGGTCCGACTCGCCGAGAGAATTGAGGTCCGGCGCCCGCCCGGCGGGGGCAACGATCAGGGAGACGGGGAAGACGCTCGCGTCCTGCGCGTAGGCGACGGCCCCGGGGACCTTGATGACCGAGCGCGCGCCGGGGTCGTCATCAGGTGTCCATCCCGCGGCGAATCGCCGCGCGATGCGGGACGGCACGCTGTCGTAGGCGTAGATCTGCCCGTGAGGGTGGGGGATGGTCGCGCCGACCTCGGCGCCGCGGTTCTCGAACACAAGGACGCACTCCACGCCCTCCAGTGACGCGAGCGCCTCAGTACGCGACGCCCACAGGTCGATCACCCGCCGCACACCCTCCGCGCCGAGAGAGTGGAACGTGGCGTCATGGTCGGGGGTGTACAGGACGACCTCGCACCGCCCCTCGCCGAGGGCCGGCCACCGGTTGGGGAACGACTTCGCCAGGTACGGCTCGGGGGCCTCGAGGCCCCCCACACAGAACGGACAGCCGTCCGCCGGCAGGTTCGGCCGTGACTGGCGCGACGCGACCACGTGCACCACGATCCCGAGATGGGGGTCGACGCGCCTGTCTGCTGAACTGCCGTCAGGCGGCATCAGTTCACGCGGCGTTCGCGGCCCGCCCAGTAGGGCTCGCGGAGGTCCTTCTTCAGGACCTTGCCGCTCGGGTTGCGCGGCAGGACGTCGATCCACTGCACCTGGGTGGGGCACTTGAAGCGGGCCAGTCGCTCGCGGGAGAAGTCGATGATCTCCTGCTCCGTGACCTCGGTGCCGGGGGCCTTCACGACCACGGCGAGGGCCGTCTCACCCCACTTCTCGTGGGGGATGCCGATGACGGCCACGTCCGCGATGCCCGGGTGGGACATGAGGACGTTCTCCACCTCGGCGGGGTAGACGTTCTCGCCGCCGGACACGATCATGTCCTTCACGCGGTCGTGGATGAACACGTAGCCGTCGGCGTCGATGTAGCCCGCATCCCCGGTCTTGAACCAGCCGTCGGGCGTGATTGCCTTCGCGGTGTCCTCGGGGCGCTTCCAGTACCCGAGCATGTTCTGGTCGGTGCGGCACCAGATCTCGCCGACCTCGCCGACCTCGCAGTCGCGGTTGTTGTCGTTGTCGACGATGCGGATCTCCACGCCGGGCCCGGGAACGCCACAGCTGCGCAGGCGGTGCTTGTTCGGGCCGACCGGGTCGTGGTCCGCCGGGGGGAGGTTGCAGATGCCGCCGGTGGTCTCGGTGAGGCCGTATGCCTGCCAGAACTTGCACTTCAGCAACTGGACGCTCTTGGTGAGCACCTCCTCGCTGATGGGCGACGCGCCGTAGACCATGACCTCGAGACTGGAGAAGTCCTCGTTCTCGGCCCCGGGCATCATGTTCATGAACGCGAGCACCGCGGGCACGAGGAACGCGTGCGTGATGCGCTTCTCGCCGAAGAGCTTCACGAGTGCCGCGGGATCCATGGCGCGCAGCACGATGGTGCTGCAGCCCTTGTACATCCCGGCCATGGCCCAGCCGCCGCCGCCGATGTGGAAGAGGGGCATCGCCGCGAGGTTGACGGAGTTCTCCTTCAGCTCCCAGATCGCCTCGATCATGGGTGCGATCGCGAGGAAGTTCTTGTTGGTGAGCATCACGCCCTTCGGCAGGCCCGTTGTGCCGCTGGAGTACAGCTGGAACGCGACGTCCTCCATGCCGGAGGGGACGTTCGGGTCGCCCGTGGGCTGGCGCTCCAGCCACGTGTTCCAGTCCTCGTACTTCCCGTGGCCACCGACCACCAGGATGAGCTTCGTGTGGGTGAGCTTGTCGACGATCGCGTCGAGGATGCCCACGAACTCCGCACCGACCACGAGGACCTTCGCCTCCGCGTTGTTGACGATGTACTCCACCTCGGGGGCGGCGAGGCGCCAGTTGACGTCCACGCTGACCGCGTTGACCATGGCGGCGCCGAAGGCGATCTCGAAGTGCGGGATGCCGTTCATGTCGAGGAGGGCGACACGGTCCCCGCTGCCGACACCGGCCGCGACGAGGCCCTGGGCGACGCGCTGCGAGCGCTCGTACATCTCGGCCCAGTTGAGGGTGCGGCTGCCCTCCGTGAGGCAGGGGAGCTGCGGTCGGTTCGTCCCGTGGACCCGGACGATGTCGGCGATGGAGTTGATTGATGTGGCGGACATGGGGGCAGATGGTAGACGAGTACCCCGCAGTGCCGCCGTCAGTCCTCGGCCCGCCGGTCGCGCTTCTTGGCGCTCTGGCGGCGCTTCAACTCGAGCCGGCGTTCGACCGCCCCGCGTCCCGGCTTCGTGGCCCGCCTGGGGGGTGGCGCCGGTCGTGACGCGCCGTCGATCCCGGCGGTGGCGGCCTCCAGGCAGGCCTGCCTGTTGGCCCACTGGCTGCGGCTCGACTGGCGGGTGACCCGCAGCTGGGCGCCGAGGCGTGCGGTGACCCTCGTGACCGCGGCACGGGGACCCTCGAGGGCGGTGAGGTCGACCGTGAGGACGGCCTTGGTGGAGGTCTTGTTCACGTTCTGGCCCCCCGCCCCTGCGGCCCGGGCGAACGACCACGTGATCGCATGCGCGGGGATCACGATGCCGCCCGGTGTGGTGACGTCCTCCTGGCCGGGCATGGCTCAGGCGGGGAGCCGCGGCACGAGGTGGTGGCCGGGTTCCGCGTGCTGGCGGCGCAGCGCAGGGATGATGTCGCGGTACGCGGCTCGCATGTTCGGGTAGGGCTCGGGGAGGTCTGCGGCCAGCAGGTCATGGAGCCGCGGGAGTGCGTGGTAGGGCACCGCGGGGTACATGTGGTGCTCCAGGTGGTAGTTCATGTTCAGGTACAGGAAGCGCAGGACGGGGCCCATGAGGACCGTGCGCGTGTTCAGCCGGTGGTCGAGCACGTCCTCTGCGAGGCCCGCGTGCTGAGTGGTGCCGAACATGACCAGCAGCCACCGGCCGTAGAGGGACGGCAGGCCGACGAGCATGAGCGGGAGCAACGATGACACGGCGACCGACCAGCCGATGACGGCAACCCAGACGGCCGCATGGATGCGGCCCCATCTCACGGCGGCCCGTGCCTCGCGCGCGGGCACATAGGTGGCTTCCTCCGGGGTCAGGCGACCGGCGACGTTGTGCGCGTACTTGCGGATCTCGGCGGCCGTGCTGAAAACCCCGAACATGTCGGCCACGACCCTCCACAGCGCGGTCGGCCGGGGGTACGCGATCTCCGGGTCGCGTCCCACGATGATCGTGTCTGCGTGGTGGCGGTTGTGGCTCCACCGCCACGAGACGGGCTCACGGACGTCCATGAACGACGCCAGGTGGTAGATCACGTCGTTCGCGCGCTTGGAGGCGAACGCGGTGCGGTGCCCGCACTCGTGCCAGCGAGCGTCCGACGCCGACCCGTACAGGGTGCCGTACACGAACGCAGCGGGGAGCGTCCACCAGGACAGCCACGTCGCCCACAGCCACGCACCGGACGCCACGAGCAGCAACAGCCACAGGACAGTGTGGAACGCGGCAGGGTTGTCGCGCCGCTTCATGAGGGCAAGCAGCTGTTCACGCTCCACGGGGCTGAGGCGCCACGAGGCACCGGCCAGCCCGCTCTCGACGGCGCGGCCGGACTCCGTGCCGAGCAGGCCGTAGTCACGGTGGTGTCGCTGCGTGCGGGCCATGCGGGGGACACTATCCCCGGCTGTGCGGCGGCTCAGGCCTGCAGGCCGTCGACGCTGCCGAGCACCTCCGCGGAGTCGTTGTGGCTGTGCGTGAAGCCGCGTCGCCGCTCCTCCTCCACGGTGGACATGCTCCGCAGCGCCACGATGTAGGCCCGCCGGTAGCTGGACGCGGAGTGGTTGCCGCCCGAGCCGTGGAGCACTCCCTCGTTGTGCACCGTGATGTCCCCGCGCCGGATCTCCACCGGGACCATCACGTCGTCCGGCCTGAGGTCGGTGACGAGTGTGTGGCTGGCCGAGCGGTCGTCGTGGAGTGGCCTGTGCGGGCGCACCGGCTCGCGGTGGGACCCGGGGAGGAACTGCATGCACCCGTTCTCCCGCGTCGAGTCGTCGACCGCGAGCCAGCAGGTGGCGGTGCGGCGGTCCTCCGTCTCGATCCAGTAGGCCTGGTCCTGGTGCCAGTGGAACACCGCGTCGGGCCGGCCCGGGGACTTGGCGAGGAGCTGGTCGAAATCGATCGTCATGCCCTCGCCGCACAGCTGGTCCGCGATGGACTGTGCGCGACGCTCGTAGATGTTCCCCTGCCACCCGGGGAAGTAGCGCCGGGGGAGCATCACGTTGACCACGGCGTAGCCGCTGGGGTCGGTGCCGTGCTCGCCCGTGGTCATGTCGTTGAAGTCCTTGCCCTCGACGGCGATCTCGCCGCGGAGGAACCTGTCGTAGACGTGCTCGATCTCGTCCATCTCCGCGGCGGACATCACGCCCCTCAGGTGGACGTACCCGTCGCGACGGAACTTCTCGAGCTCCTCGGGCGTTATGAGGTAGGTGTCCCCGTTCCGGCGCCCTGCGCCGTGGTCCTGACGGGCATCTGGTGTCGCTCCTGTCATGGACGTCACGCTAGTCGTCGCCCGGGGCGGGCTGTCGTTGCCGGCTCAGCGGTCGCGCATGCGCACCGAGAGGCACGTCACGCAGCCCTCGAGCTTCTCGTACTCGGAGATGTCCACGGTCACCACCCGGTAGCCGAGCGCCCGCACCAGCTCGGCGCTGCGCGGCGCGTCAGCGGCCATCAGCACGGTGTGCTCGTCGAGGACGACGACGTGGGCGCCGGACTCCTCGGGCATGGACACGTACCGCGGGAAGACCGTGGCGTCATCGACTGCCGGGTCCCAGCCGATCACGGTCCCGTCGGGGAGCGCCGTGACGGCTGACTTCAGGTGGAGCACCTTGCGGACGTCGACGGCGACGACAGCCGCGCCGAGCGGCTCCACGATCGCCGCGAACTGGTCGATGCCGGCCTGGTTCGTGCGGCCACCGCGCCCGACGTACACCGTGTCCCCGACCTTCAGCACGTCGCCACCGTCGAGAGTGCCAGGTGCGGTGATCCGCTCCGTGCGGCATCCCATGGCGCGCACCGTCTCCTCAACCGCTGCGGTCTCCGGCTTGCGGAGGTCATTCCCGGGGTTGGTGATGACGGCGACGCCGCGGTACATCACCACGGCGTCCTCGATGAAGACGCAGTCCGGCGCGCTCTCCAGGGTGGGGACCTGGCGGATCTCCCAGCCGTGTCGGCGCAGTGCCTCCACGTAGCCGTCCCACTGCTCGCGGGCCCTGGCCAGGTCGACCGGCTGGCGGTCGATGTGGGTCACGATGCCCTCGGCGAGGCGCAGGCCGGGCGGGCGGACGAGTGCGACGGTCATGGAGCGGGTGACGGGAATCGAACCCGCATAGCCAGCTTGGAAGGCTGGAACTCTAGCCATTGAGCTACACCCGCGTGTGTGGTGCCGAAGCCTACCGAGAACGGCGCGCGCGGAGCACGAGCCAGCCGAGGCCGACCACGGCAGCCCCGACCACCGCGTACTGCAGGTAGTCGCCCCACTTGCCGGCCTTCTCCCACTGGTCGCCGAGGCCCCACCCGACGGCGACCCACACCGTGTTCCACACGAGCGAGCCCGCGGCGGTGAGGAGGGTGAACCGTGCGAGCGGCATCTTGTCGGAACCGGCAGGAATGGAGACGACGGAGCGGACAACCGGGACGAGTCGGCCGAACAGGACGACCTTCGTGCCGTGCCGCTCGAACCACACGAAGCCCTTGTGCACGTCCGTCTTCTTGAGTCCGATGACCTTCCCGATGCCGGCGAGGAAGCGCTCCAGGCGCTCGTCCTGCACGAGCCGGCCGATGCCGTAGAGGAAGTACGCGCCGATGACGGAGCCGGCCGTTGCCGCGATGACGCCCCCGACGAACCCGAATCGCCCTTCGCTCACGTTGAAACCCGCGAGCAGGAGGATGAGCTCGGACGGGATGGGGGGGAAGATGTTCTCGAGGGCCACCAGGAAGGCGACACCGACGAGACCGATGGTGTCGATGACGTCCGTAGCCCACTGGATCACGTGACGAGCCTAGTTGCGCGGGCCTCGCCGGGCCCGTGACCCCGTCAGAGCCACTTTCGCCGGCGGAAGAACCAGACCTGGAAGAGCGTCACGGCAACGATGATCATCCAGGAGAACCCGTAGCCGTAGTGCCAGTGGGTCTCGGGCATGTCCTCGAAATTCTGTCCGTAGAGACCGACGATGAAGGTGGGGAGCAGCATGATCGAGGCAATCGCGCCGGTGAACCTGTTCGACGCCACGCTTTCGTCGTCGTTCAGCTGTCTCATGAAATCCTTCGTGGTCGTGATCGACGTGTCGACGGCCTGGAGGAGGGTCGAGAGGTTGAGCGAGTCGATGTAGATGTCGGTGAGGTAGATCTCGAGTTCCTTCGAGAACAGCTCGCGCCTTGCGCCCTCGGACTCCTGCTTGATGTCGACGCGGTCGTCGTCGTTCACGAGGCTTCCGAGCACGGAACTCGTCTCGGTGACGACGGCCCGCATGGCGGGCATCTCGTGGCGCACCGCGGCGAGCGTGGGGCCGTGAGCCTTGTACGTCTCCATGATGCGCCGGCGCACCTTGCTCGTCAGCCTCTCGGTCTCGCCGGGCTCGAGGGACTGCGTGAGGTCGATCCCGGAGCCCAGCTCTTCCGTTCTCGCATGGACCATGCTCTCGAGATTGACGGCGTCCTCGCTGAGCCGCGCGATCACGGTGTCGAGGAGCTCGAGCAGGAATCGTCCGCCCGGGGCGGTGTCGCCGCTGTAGCGGCGCCGTGTCCCGAGGGTCGGCACGAGCGAGTCCCAGTCGTGCGTGCTGGTGCGGTGTGTGGCGACCGAGACCGCCACTCGCTCGAAAGAGATGGCGAAAACGATCCGGTCGAAATCCGCCTTGGTGTTCGTCGTGTCCGATGGGACGAACAGCATCCCGAAGAGGTAGTCGCCGTGGTTCTCGATGCGCGGGAACGGGGTGAGCTCGTGCTCGCGGCTGTCGAGGAGATGCTCCCGGGCGACTGGGTGCAGCGACGCGCCGATGGCTGCCTCGAAGGTCGCAATCTCCGCCGGGTCGTCGTCGGTCATGTTCAGCCACGAGATGTGCGCGCTGTCGCTCATTGCCGAATCGTAGGGTGCGGGCGGGGGCAGGACGGGTGAGGTGGGTTAGTGTCGCTCCCGTCATCACCCCGAAAGGACGGACCATCATGGGCAAGCCCGCAGTGAACATCGGCAAGGTCGGAATCTGGTACGGCGGTATCGACGCCCTGTCGACACCGAGGGCCCGGGAGGCAGCACAGTTGGTGGAGAGCCTCGGGTACGGGGCCCTGTGGGTCGCCGAGGCCGTCGGCCGGGACCCGTTCGTGTCGTCGGCCGTCCTGTTGTCCGCCACGGAGACCCTCCCGCTTGCCACGGGCATCGCGAACATCTATGCCCGGGACCCCATGACGATGGCGGCAGGACAGAAGACGCTCGCCGAGGCGTTCCCCGGGCGGTTCCTGCTCGGCCTGGGCGTGAGCCACGGCCACCTCGTGGCGGGCATCCGCAAGCACGACTACTCGAAGCCCTACAGCTACATGGTCGACTACCTGGAGAAGATGTCGAAGGCCCTGTTCATGGCGACGGCACCGGCAGAGGACCCCGGCATCCTCCTCGCCGCGCTCGGGCCGAAGATGCTCGAGCTGTCCGCCACCAAGGCGAACGGTGCCCACCCGTACTTCACCACGCCGGAGCACACGAAGATCTCGCGCGACGTGATGGGTGCGGATGCCCTGCTCGCGCCGGAGCAGATGGTGGTGCTGGAGACCGACCCCACCGAGGCCCGCCGCATCGCGCGCGCAGGCATGAAGATCTACCTGGGCCTGCCGAACTACGCGAACAACCTCAAGCGTCTCGGCTTCACCGAGGACGACATCGCCGACGGCGGCAGTGACCGTCTGGTCGACGCGATCGTGGCGTGGGGCACCGAGGAGCAGATCGCGGCGCGCGTCGCCGAGCACCACGCCGCCGGCGCGGACCACGTGTGCGTGCAGGTCCTCATGGCCGACCCGCGGACGGCACCGACCGCCGAGTTCACCCGTCTCGCCCCGGCGCTGCTCGGCTGACCGCCCGCTACATCTGGAGGCTCTTGATCTCCAGGAACTCCTCGAAGCCGTACTCACCGAGCTCGCGGCCGATGCCGGACTGCTTGTACCCGCCGAACGGCGCGTTCGCGTTGAAGGCACCGCCGTTCACCTCGACCTGGCCGGTCCGCATGCGCCGGGCGATGCCCAGGGCCCGCTCCTTGTCGGCGGCGAACACCGCGCCCGCCAGGCCGTACACGGTGCCGTTCGCGATGCGGACCGCGTCGTCGTCGTCCTCGTAGGGGATGATCGAGAGCACCGGGCCGAAGATCTCCTCCTGCTCGATGGTCATGCCCGGCTGCACGTTCGAGAACACGGTGGGGCGCACGTAGTAGCCCCTGTCCAGGCCATCCGGCGCGCCGAGCCCGCCGGCCACGAGCACGGCTCCTTCGTCGATGCCCTTCTGGATGTAGCCCTGCACGCGCTCGCGCTGTGCTGCGCTCGCGAGCGGCCCCAGGTTGGTGCCCTCCGCGAACGGGTCGCCGACCTTCATGTTGTTCGCCACCAGCGCGGCCGCGGTCTCTGCCTCGGCCAGGCGCGCCCTCGGCACGAGCATGCGGGTGAGTGCGGAGCAGGTCTGGCCGCTGTTCAGCATGGACTTGCCCACGCCGGCCATGACTGCCTTGCCAAAAGCCTCGGCGTCGAGGTCGTCGCAGATGATGTTGGCGCTCTTGCCGCCCAGCTCCAGGGCGATCTTCTTCACGGTCTCCGCACCCACCTGCATCACGCGCTTTCCGGCGCGGGTGGAACCGGTGAAGGACACCATGTCGATGTCCGGGCTGGCGGCGATCGCCTCGCCCACGACAGGGCCGGTGCCCGTGACCAGGTTGAACACGCCGGCGGGAAGGCCGACCTCGTGGATGATCTCGGCGAGCATGAACGCGTCGACCGGGGCGACCTCGCTGGGCTTCAGAACGACCGTGCAGCCCGCGGCCATCGCGTAGGCGACCTTCGCCGCGATCTGGTGCAGCGGGTAGTTCCACGGCGTGATGCATCCGACGACGCCGATCGGCTCGCGCACGACCACGGACGAGCCGATCTCCCTCGAGTACTGGAACGACTCGGCCACGGCTGCGGCGGTCTTGAACGAGTTCAGGGGGAGGCCGACCTGGATGACGTTGGAAAGTGGCTTCGACATGCCGGTCTCGCGCGAGATCGCACTCGCGATCTCGTCCATGCGGCCGCCGAGTGCGTCGCCGATGCGGCTCATGTACTTGGCGCGCTCGGCCGCCGGCAGTGCGCTCCAGGACTCGAACGCCGCCTTCGCCGCCGCGGCCGCCTTCGCCACGTCACCGGCGGTGCCCTCGGGGATCGACGCCATGACCTCCTCGGTGATCGAGTCGTGCACCGCGATGGTCTTGGTGCCCTCACTCGGCACCCACTGGCCGTTCACGTAGATCTTGTCGTAGTTGGTCATGGCGGTTCCTCCGGGGGAGACGTGTTTCCCCGAACGCTAGGCGACCGACTGGTTCGTGCGGCAGGCGGGCGACAGATGTCGCACGCCTCGTCTACTTGTAGCTGCGGGTCGGCTTGCCCTTGCCGCGTGCAGCGGGGCCGCCGCGCTTGGCAGGCGGGCGTGAGCCGCCGCGGTTGTCGTTGCCGTAACGGCCGCGTGCGCCCGCAGGGGAGCCGGGACGACTTCCGCGCGGACGGTCATCGTCACGGCGCGGACGGTCGTCATCGCGACGGGGGCGGTCGTCACGGTTGAAGGTGCGGGGCCGGTCGTCGTCGCGGCGCGGCCTGTCGTCGCGTCGGTCGTTGCGGTCGAACGAGCGCGGACGGTCGTCATCGCGACGGGGGCGGTCGTCGCGGTTGAAGGTGCGGGGCCTGTCGTCGTCGCGGCGCGGCCTGTCGTCGCGCCGGTCGTTGCGGTCGAAGGAGCGCGGACGGTCATCGTCACGGCGCGGACGGTCGTCATCCCGACGGGGGCGGTCGTCGCGCCTGTCGTCACGGTTGAAGGTGCGGCCGCGGTGCCCGCCGCCGTTGCGGTGGCGCGGGCCACCGGAGCGGGGCTGGCGCTCCTTCTTCGGCTCCTCGATGCTCGGCATCTCGCGGAACGTGCGCTCGCCCGGGGCGATGAACGTGAGCAGCTCGTGACCGACGGTCACCTTGGTGTTGGTGGGGTCGATACCGGCGTCCTTGGCCAGACGCTTCACGTGGCGGCGCTGGTTCTCCGTGACCATGGTGACGACCGTGCCCTCGGCGCCCGCACGGGCGGTGCGGCCGGAGCGGTGGAGGAACGCCTTGTGCTCCTCCGGCGGGTCGGCATGGATGACGATCGCGATGTCGTCCACGTGGATGCCGCGGGCGGCGATGTCGGTTGCCACCAGCGTGTCGGCCTTGCCGTTGGAGAACGCCGCGAGGTTGCGCGCGCGCACCATCTGGCTGAGGTCACCGTGCAGCTCCACGCTGGGTACGCCGGCCTTTATGAGCGCGAGCGTCAGCTTGCGCGCACCGTGCTTGGTGCGGGTGAACACGAGGGACTTCCCCGGGGCGGCGCACAGGTCGGCGATCACCTTGAAGCGGTCGTCCTGGGAGACGTGGAAGAAGTGGTGGGTCATGGTGACCTCCTCGTCCTCCGGGGTCTCGATCTCGTGGGTCACGGGGTTCTCGAGGAACTTGCGCACCACCTTGTCGATGCCGCGGTCGAGAGTGGCGGAGAACAGCATGTGCTGGGCGCCGCGCGGGATCTCGTTCAGGATCTGGGTGACGTGCTCGAGGAACCCGAGCTCGGCCATGTGGTCGGCCTCGTCCAGGATGACGATCTCGATGTCGTCCAGCTGCACGTGGCCCGACTCGAGCAGGTCGACGAAGCGACCGGGGCAGGCCACCACGATGTCGGTGCCGTTGCGCATGGCCTCGATCTGCTTCCCGTAGCCGACGCCGCCGTAGACGACCGCGGTCGTCATGTCGAGCGTGCGGGCGAGCGGGTTGATGACGTCGCGCACCTGGTTCGCGAGCTCGCGCGTCGGCACGAGGATCAGTGCACGCGGGCGGAACTTGCGCGGCATTCGGTTGTCCTGGGCGAGGCGGGCGACCATCGGGAGCGAGAACGCGAGGGTCTTGCCGCTGCCGGTGCGTCCACGGCCGAGCGTGTTGCGGCCGGCGAGGGCGTCGCTGATGGTGGCCAGCTGGATGGGGAAGGGGGCTGTGATTCCCTGGCGGGTCAGCTCGTCGACGACGGGCGTGGGCAGGCCAAGGTCAGCAAAAGTGGGCTGTGCGTCCATGTTTTTCTCTCTCCGGCGGGGGCCGGGGGTGGGCCACAGATACCGGTGTGTACCCATGGACGCACTCAAAGGTGCCTGACGACTGTACAGGCAGCCCTGTGGATAACCAAGGGATGTGGCCGAATTCCTCGGTTCGCGCCGGGAGGGCCTCCCGACGGGCGGTCAGGAGGGGTTGAGAGTCACCTTGATCGCGGCGTCGGCGCTTCCGTCTGCCTTCCCGGTGATCTTCTGCCACAGTTCCATGACGCCGAGCAGTGCCCAGCCGATGCGGTACTTCTTCTTCACGAGAGCAGTCACGCGGGCGACATCGGAATCAGGAAGGATGACGGCTGCCCCGGTGTGGGTGGCCGCTCCGTCCGCCACCCTGCCGCGCACGTCGCAGACGCGCAGTGTCGCCCGCGCGTCATTGCGCACCCGGCGCACCTTGTGGGAGTTCAGGTCGGTGGTGAAGGCGTACCCGCCGTCGAACGGCACCACCCAGACCGGCAGCGAGACAGGTTCTCCGCTCTTCCTGTAGGTGGTGAACGAGACGTACTTTGCGTTGTCGAGGTCTGAGGGCATGGTCCGGTTCTCCTGTGGTGCCCGCCGGGCGGGTTGTCGTGGTCGGGGTGGGGAGACTTGAACTCCCGGCCTCCTGCTCCCAAAGCAGGCGCGCTGCCAACTGCGCCACACCCCGCTAGGTGTGACCGGGACGCTACCGCCGCGGCAAAGCCCAGTCAGGCAGAACGCTTGGCGGCGCGGGCCAGGCGCTTCGCGGCGCGGCCCGTGGCTGCGATGTTGCGGTGGTCGAGGTCGCCCATCTCCACCCCGTTCGCGAACAGCACCCGGTAGCGCAGCCAGCTGAAGCCGTTGGCCAGGATGACCTTGCCCGCGGTGCCGGCGGGGACGCCGTCCAGGTCGACGGTGGCCTCCACGGTGTCGCCGATGCGCAGGTTGATCTGTCCCTGGTGGGGGTTGGCCAGCGAGTGGGGCTTCCAGAACGACATGAGCCCATTATGGCCTTTCCTGTCCTCCCGCCCCCGCTTCGCCGGTGCCGGGGCCCCAAACGGGGACGAAAGACCCGCCGATACACTCTGCGCCCTGTGAAAAGCACACTCGAAGCCCTTGAGGGCAACAACGTCAAGCTGTCCATCGAGGTCGACGAGGCGGAGTTCGACACGAACATCGACGCCGCGTTCCGCAAGATCGCCCACGAGGTGCGCATGCCCGGGTTCCGCCCCGGCAAGGCCCCCCGCAAGGTGCTCGAGGCCCGCATCGGCATGGATGCCGCGCGCGGCCAGGCCCTGAGCGACGCGATCCCGCAGTACCTCAGCCGGGCGGTGCGCGAGCACGACGTCGACCTGATCGCCACTCCGGACATCAACCTGGTCGACGGCCAGGAGTCCGGCCCCGTCCGCTTCGAGGCAACCTGCCAGGTGCGGCCCGAGATCACCGTGCCGGGGTACAACGGCCTGCGCGTGGAGCTCGTGAACCCCGAGCTCACCGACGAGGAGTTCGCGGAGGCCGTGGAGGCAGAACTCCGCCGGCACGGGTCGCTCGTCGACTCCGATGCCCCCTCGAAGGCCGGCGACTACGTGATCATCGACCTGGTCGGCACCCGCAACGGCGAGCCCGTCGCAGGGCTCAACGTGGACGAGTGGACCTACGAGGTCGGCCGCGGCTGGGTCGCGCCCGGCTTCGACGACCAGGTCACCGGGGTCAAGAAGGGTGACACGCTCTCGTTCACCGCGGTCCCGAACGGCACCGAGGAGGCAGCCGACTTCAGCGTCACCGTGAACAAGGTGCAGACGCTGGCACTGCCGGAGCTGACCGACGCCTGGGTCGCCGAGAACATCGCCGAGCACGACACGGTCGAGGAGTGGAAGGGCGCCCTGCGCGCCCGTCTCGCGGAGATGCGCGTGAACACCATGCGCCGCACGGTCGTCGACAGGGTCACTGATGCACTGGCAGCCCTCGTGGACATCGAGGCGCCCGAGGTCATGGTGCAGGGGGACCTGCAGGCGCGGGTGCAGAACACGGTGCAGCAGTTCCAGCAGCAGGGGATCGCCCTCGACCAGTGGCTCTCGGCCACCGGCCAGGACACCGCCTCCTTCGTGGAGGGCCTGAAGATCCAGTCCGAGAAGGCCGTGAAGGTGGATCTCGCCCTGCGCGCCGTGGCAACGGCCCAGTCCATCGAGGCCACCGACGACGACATCGAGGCCGAGTTCCAGGCCATCGCCATGCAGGTGAACGAGAAGGTCGCCAAGGTCCGCAAGGCCTACGAGCAGAATGACGCCGTCACGGACCTGGCCTCCCAGATCCGCAAGTCGAAGGCCCTCGACTGGCTGCTGCACAATGCCACCTACGTGGACCAGAACGGTGCAACACTCGACACCGAGACGGTGCTCGGGCACTCCGAGGCCGACCATGACCACCCGCACGACCACCAGCACGACCACACAGACGCAGAGGATGCAGAGTGAACTTCCAGAACTACTACGTCCCGAACGTCACCGAGACGACCAGCCGCGGCGAGCGGGTCTATGACCTGTACAGCCGGCTGCTCAAGGAGAACATCATCTTCCTCGGCACGCCGATCGACGACACCATCGCCAACCTGATCTGCGCCCAGCTCATCCACCTGGAGAGCGAGAACCCCGACAGGGACATCAACATCTACATCAACAGCCCCGGCGGCGACATCACGGCGCTCTTCGCGATCTACGACACGATGCAGTTCATCAAGAACGACATCGCCACGATCTGCCTCGGGCAGGCCGCCTCGGCGGCCGCCGTTCTGCTGGCCGCCGGCACCAAGGGCAAGCGCCTCGCCCTGCCCCACAGCCGCGTGCTCCTCCACCAGCCGTACGGTCAGGTGGGCTACGGCCAGGTGACCGACCTCGAGATCGCCGCAAACGAGATCCTGCGCATGCGGGACCTGCTGGAGGAGATCCTGGCCAACCACACGGGCCAGCCCCTGGAGCGCATCCACGCCGACACGGACCGGGACTTCGTATTGGAAGCAAACGAGGCCCTCGCGTATGGCATCATCGATGATGTCATTTCATCGCGCCAGATGGCGGACCGCACCGGTCCGATCCGCTGACGCGACACACAGCGGGAGCACTTCGTGGCCAAATTCGGTGACACAGGCGAACTACTGAAGTGCTCGTTCTGCGGCAAGTCGCAGAAGCAGGTCAAGAAGCTCATCGCCGGCCCCGGCGTCTACATCTGCGACGAGTGCATCGACCTCTGCAACGAGATCATCGAGGAGGAGGTGGGGGAGCGCTCCGAGGTGCGCCTGGACTCCCTCCCCACGCCCACCGAGACCCGCGCGTTCCTCGACGAGTTCGTCGTCGGCCAGGAGCAGGCGAAGAAGGTCCTCTCTGTCGCGGTGTTCCACCACTACCGCCGGCTCCAGCACATGCGCCAGTCCACGGGCCTGCGCCGCGACGAGGTCGAGCTGCAGAAGTCGAACATCCTCCTGCTCGGCCCCACCGGCTGCGGCAAGACGCACCTGGCCCAGACCCTCGCTCGCATGCTCAACGTGCCGTTCGCGGTCGCAGACGCCACGGCACTCACGGAGGCGGGTTACGTGGGCGAGGACGTGGAGAACATCCTGCTCAAGCTGCTGCAGGCCGCCGACTTCGACGTGAAGAAGGCCGAGCAGGGCATCGTCTACATCGACGAGATCGACAAGGTGGCGCGCAAGGCCGAGAACCCCAGCATCACCCGTGACGTCTCGGGCGAGGGCGTGCAGCAGGCGCTGCTCAAGATCCTCGAGGGCACCGTCGCCTCGGTCCCGCCGCAGGGCGGCCGCAAGCACCCGCACCAGGAGTTCATCCAGATCGACACCACGAACGTGTTGTTCATCTGCGGCGGCGCGTTCGCCGGCCTGGAGCAGATCATCGAGAGCCGCATCGGCCACAAGGGCGTGGGCTTCCACGCCACGGTCACGTCGAAGGCCGACAAGGACCCGGGCAGCCTCTTCGCCCAGGTGCTCCCCGAGGACCTGCTGAAGTTCGGGATGATCCCCGAGTTCATCGGGCGCCTCCCCATGGTGGGCGCGGTGCACGCCCTCGACCGCGGGGCCCTCATGCAGATCCTGACCGAGCCGAAGAACGCGCTCGTCAAGCAGTACGCCAAGATCTTCGAGTTCGACGACGTGGAGCTCGAGATCACCCCGGAGGCGCTCGGAGCGGTGGCGGACCTCGCCCTCACCCGCGGAACCGGGGCGCGCGGACTGCGTGCCATCCTCGAGGAGACCCTGCTCGACGTCATGTACGAGGTGCCCGGCCGCACCGACATCGGGCGGATCATCGTGGACGAGGAGTGCGTCGTGAACCGCAAGCCCGCCGAGCTGGTCCCCCGCACCGCGCGCCCGGCCCCGAAGCGCCGCGCCGCCAGCTGACCCGCCCCGTGCGTTACGAAGAGGCACTGGCCTACCTCGACGAGCACGCCTCGTACGAGAAGACGGGCCGCGTCGACAGCCCCTCCACGGAGAAGATCGAGCGCCTGCTGTCCGTGCTCGGCGACCCGCACCTGGACTACCGCGTGGTCCACGTGACCGGGACCAACGGCAAGGGCTCCACCACCCAGATCATCACCAGGCTCCTCATGGCCCACGGGCTGAAGGTCGGCACGTTCAGCAGCCCGCACCTCGAGGACGTGAGGGAGCGCGTGCAGGTGGACTCCGAACCGGTCGCGCAGGAGGACTTCGCCGCCGCCGTCGCGGCCGTGGCGGACGCCGAGGTGATGTCCGGTGTGCGCCCCAGTTACTTCGAGATCATGACCGCCGCCGCGTTCCGGCACTTCTCCGACGTCGCTGTCGACGTCGCCGTCATCGAGGTGGGCATGCTCGGCAGGTGGGACGCCACGAACGTGGTGCGGCCCGACGTCTCGGTCATCACGAACATCGCCCTCGACCACACTGAGTTCGCCGGACCGACGCTGGAGCACATCGCCCGCGAGAAGGCCGGGATCATCAAGGACTGCGCCGTCGCGGTGGTGGGGGAGACGCGG
>Ga0315903_10004561_pt1 | contig 18478 bp, 20 predicted proteins | sample LakEriMetagenome_7_FD_203524 | JGI IMG/M metagenome (GOLD analysis project Ga0315903, IMG submission 203524) | Freshwater fungal communities from buoy surface, Lake Erie, Ohio, United States - Buoy 2 MA119 | ecosystem: Environmental > Aquatic > Freshwater > Lake | place: USA: Lake Erie, Ohio...
CCAAACTGCACAACTATGTCAATGATTGTTGCAATGGGTGCACTCCATAAAAAGTTTGAATTAAAGGAACTAGTTGTTGCCTCATATCAAGCAGCATCGGGTGCAGGCCAACCGGGCATAGATGGCCTGCGTGAGCAAATCTCGAAAATTGCTGGAACAAATGCAGGAGAAGCAACTTCAGATGTAAGAAAAGTTATAACCGATTCTTCACCATTTCCAGCACCACTTGCACTCAACGTTATTCCGTGGGCTGGATCTTTATCCGAAGCTGGATATACATCAGAAGAATTAAAGGTTCGTAATGAATCTCGTAAAATTCTGGGAATGCCAAAACTAAAGGTTTCTGCAACTTGTGTGCGTGTACCGGTTTTAACTACACACTCACTTGCTGTTCATGCAACATTTAAAAATGTTGTTACTCGAAAAGCAGCACAAAAGATACTTGAAAAAGCTGCCGGAGTGATTTTGCTTGATGATCCAGAAAACAAGAAGTTTCCGACACCTAATGATGTTGTTGGAACGGATCCAACTTGGGTCGGCCGTGTGCGCCAATCATTAGATGATAAGAAATCTATTGATTTGTTCCTTTGTGGCGATAACTTACGTAAAGGAGCCGCACTCAATACTGCCCAAATTGGCGAGCTATTGGCTGTAGAGTTAACAAAATGAGTATCAAGGAAACTTTACGAGCAGATCTAACTGATGCAATCCGCGGACGCAATGAAATTGTCTCCGGCACAATTCGAATGGTTCTTACTGCAATCACAAATGAAGAGGTAGCTGGTAAAGAAGCACGTACATTGAGCGACGAAGAGTTAATTGTTGTTCTATCTCGGGAAGCAAAAAAGCGTCGGGAAGCAGCGGAGGCTTTTGAAAGCGCTGGTCATCCAGAAAAAGCAGCGTTAGAAAAGGCCGAGGGAGAAGTAATTGCAAAGTATCTTCCTGCCCAGTTAAGCCCTGATGAGATTAAGAAGATTATTGCCGATGCGATTGCATCGACCGGTGCTGCAGGCCCTGCAGATATGGGTAAAGTCATGGGCGCCATTAAACAGAAAATTGCAGGCAAAGCAGATGGAGCACTCGTTTCATCCTTAGTTAAAGAGAGTTTAAATAAATGATTAAGTATGAATACGCAACAGTTCCACTTCTTTCACATGCAACAAAACAAATTCTGGATACCTGGGGTTCAGATGGCTGGGAACTTGTACAAGTGATTCCTGCGCCTGGTACTGGCGAACAATTAGTTGCATATATGAAGAGAGTCATTGGATGAATGGCAACTGCATGAAAAACAACTACGTGAAAAGAGCTAGCGCGTGAATAAAGTAGATGTTCGGTCAAAACTTAAGGAACTAGGTCTTGAGCTTCCAGTTGCCTCAAAGCCAGTTGCTGCCTATGTTCCTGCGATCCGTACAGGAAATTTAGTATTTACTGCCGGCCAACTTCCATTACTCAATGGTGAAATGGTTGGAACAGGAAAAGTTGATGGAGAGATAACTCCTGAGCGCGCCAAAGAACTCGCTCAAATTTGTGCACTCAATGCATTAGCTGCAGTAGAGACAGTTGCAGATGTAAACAAAATTACAAAAATTGTGCGTGTAGTTGGATATGTAAATGGCGTTGCTGGTTTTGTTAATCACCCAGTCGTCGTAAATGGAGCATCCGAGCTGTTCATATCTATCTGGGGAGATGGCGCAAAGCATGCACGAAGCGCAGTGGGAATTGCAGAGCTACCTCTTAACTCACCTGTTGAAATTGAATTAACCGTTGAGATTACTGATTAGACGTTTGAAGCAGGGTAAGAATCGGTCGAAGCTAAGTTTATTTGCTGCGTTTTGAAAGACGTTCTAGATCAGTAATCAGTACTGCTCGACCATCTAGTTTTAACCAATTACGCCCTGCAAAATCAGCAAGTGCTTTATTAACTGTTTCTCGAGAAGCACCGACAAGTTGTGCTAATTCTTCCTGAGTTAAATCATGATTTACCAACAAGCCTTCATCGGTTTGTTTTCCAAATCGCTCACCTAAATCAATTAGTGCCTTTGCAACTCTCCCTGGAACATCTGAGAAAACTAAATCTCCGACGGCTTCGTTAGTACGACGTAGGCGTTGTGCAAGGCTTGCCAAAAGATTAAGTGAAACTTTAGGATTTTCTGTCAACCATGGAATTAGCTTTGTTTGACCAAGGCTTAGTAGTTTTGCATCTGTCACAGCTGTTGCAGTTGATGTTCGTGGGTTTGGGTCAAAAAGACTGAGTTCCCCAAACATTTCACCAGGACCAAGAATCGAAAGCAGGTTTTCTCGACCATCTCCACTTGAAGTGCCCAGCTTAATCTTGCCCTCAACTATTACATAGAGATGGTCGCCCTCATCGCCTTCTGCGAACAGGATCGAACCCTTAGAAATCTTCACGGAATCCATCGATGCATGAAGTGAGATCGCGTCGGATTCTTCAAGGGCGGTAAACAAAGGTGCTTTGCGGACTATAGATTCTTCGGGGGTCACGCAGGGTAGTTTACATCCATGTTGGTTGATAGCGAAATTCGAAAAGGGGCTAAAGCGGTTTACCGCATTCTGACTAAGACTTACCCCAATATTCGCTGTGAATTAGATTTCACTAACCCACTCGAGTTAGTAGTTGCGACAGTTTTAAGTGCGCAATGTACAGATAAGAGAGTTAACACTATTACTCCAGCCCTTTTTCGAAAATATAAAAAACCTAAAGATTATGCAAAAGCTGATCTGCATGAAATTGAAAATATGATTCATTCAAGTGGGTTTTATCGAGCAAAAGCTCGACATATTAAGGGACTTAATATAAAACTTCTCGAAGATTTTGGTGGCAAAGTTCCTAACACGCTCGAAGAGTTAATCACTTTGCCTGGAGTCGGTCGAAAGACTGCAAATGTTGTTTTGGGCCATGCATTTGACACACCTGGCATTACAGTTGACACGCATTTTGGAAGATTAGCCAGAAGATTTGGCTGGACTAGTGAAAAAGATCCCGTAAAAGTTGAAATGGTTGTTCAGCAACTTATTCCACAAGCCGAATGGACAAATCTTTCACAGCGAATGATCTGGCATGGCCGTCGAATCTGTCATTCGCGCAAGCCCGCTTGTGGCGCATGTCCAGTTGCTAAAATCTGTCCAAGTGTTGGAATAGGCGAAATGGATAAAGTAAAAGCTCTAGCTTTAGTAAAAACAGACAAGGATTTTCGATGAAGAGAATTATTCTTGTAATTTCCGTGCTCTTCTTAACTTCGTGTTCTCAAACAAATATGAATTCAGAGAGCGAAAGCTCTGCGGTTATTGAGCAAGTAGGGGAAGTCATTGATTGCACCAAGATTTTGCAAGAAGAGTTGTGGACCGGTGGAATTTCTCTAGATTGTTTGGACCAAAGCCAGGGCGCTCAACTTGGAGCTCTTCGAGGGCCAATGATTGTTAATGTTTGGGGTTCATGGTGTGGACCCTGCGTAGAGGAGATCCCGCATTTTGTTAGTTTTAATGAAAAAGCTAAAGATGTTGTCCATCTTGTTGGTGTAAATGTAGAAGAGGCCAACTTACAAGATGCTCAGAAATTTGTTGTGGCAAATGGAATCACCTGGCCAAATCTTTACGACTCTGATGGTCGATCACGCCAATTTTTTGGTCCAGGTGTACCCGTTACATGGTTTATTGCCCCCAATGGTGATGTTGTTTATAAGCACATCGGAGTTATTAGTTCTGAGTCGCAGCTAATCAAACTAACGCAGCAACATCTTGGAATTACGGTTTAATCCTCACTGCTTGTGTTCAAACCCTCTGCAATCAACTTCATCACATTTGGATCAGCCAATGTTGTTGCATCACCAACTTGACGATTCTCAGCTACATCTTTTAGTAAGCGCCTCATGATTTTACCGCTTCGAGTTTTTGGTAACTCAGCAACAACCAAAATTTGTCGCGGTTTGGCAATTGCGCCAATTTCTTTTGCAACATGGTTTCTTAGTTCAGTAACAAGTTCATTTCCACCTTTTGTCCCATTTGCATGTGCAACGCCACCTCGCAAGATTACAAATGCAACAATTCCTTGACCTGTCATCGCATCATGTGCGCCAACCACGGCAGCTTCTGCAACAGCTTCATTTGAAACTAAAGCTGATTCAACTTCAGTTGTTGAGATGCGATGTCCTGAAACATTCATCACATCATCTACCCGCCCCAATAACCAGATGTCTCCATCTTTATCCAACTTTGCGCCATCACCAGCAAAATAGATTCCTGGAAAACGTGACCAGTACGTATCTTTGTATCTTTGATCTTCACCCCAAATTCCGCGCAGCATTCCTGGCCATGGTTTATCAAGAATTAAAAATCCTCCATGGGCTTTTGCAACCGGGACACCTTTTTCATCAACAACTGAGGCACTTATTCCCGGGATGGCTGTCATCGCTGATCCTGGTTTAGTTGCAGTTACTCCAGGCAGTGGAGAAATCATTATTCCGCCAGTTTCAGTTTGCCACCACGTATCAACAATTGGGCATTTGTTTGCTCCAATAACTTCTCGGTACCACATCCAAGCTTCCGGATTAATTGGCTCTCCTACAGATCCTAATAATCGGAGTGAAGTTAAGTCATGTGCTCGCGGAAACTCATCTCCCCATTTCATCCACGTGCGAATCAGTGTTGGCGCCGTATACAAAATAGTCACACCATACTTTTCAATCAACTCAAATATGCGTCCTTTGTGTGGAGTATCGGGCGTTCCTTCGTACATAACCTGCGTTGCACCGTTGATTAATGGACCATAAACAATGTAACTATGTCCTGTTATCCATCCAACGTCAGCGGTGCACCAATAAACATCGGTCTCTGCTTTCAAATCAAACACAACTTTGTGCGTGAATGCTGCCTGAGTTAAATACCCGCCCGTCGTGTGAAAAATTCCTTTGGGTTTGGCTGTGGTCCCAGATGTATACAAAATAAAAAGCGGATGTTCGGAATCAAAAGACTGAGCGATATGTTCTTCGGATTGTCGATCAACAATCTCATGCCACCAAACATCGGTTTTCTCATTCCAAGCAGTCTCCTGCTTGGTCCGCTGAACAACTAAGACGTGAGCAACATTATGCTTGCCTTTTAACGCCTCATCTACTGCAGGTTTTAATGCAAAAGCCGATCCTTTTCGAAAACCCCCATCGGCAGTTATTACTAACTTCGCATCGGCATCTTGAATGCGAGACAAAAGTGCATCTGCCGAGAAGCCACCAAAGACAACAGAATGAGGCGCACCAATGCGGGCGCAAGCCAACATCGCAATCGCTGCCTCCGGAATCATCGGCATATAAATTGCAACACGATCTCCTGAAGTGACCCCCAATTCAGTTAGAGCATTTGCCGCTTTCTTAACTTCAATCAGTAGTTGTGCATAGGTAATTGTTCGACAGTCACCAGGTTCTCCCTCAAAATGGAATGCAACACGATCTCCTTGCCCTTGATCAACATGTCTATCCAATGCATTAACTGATGCATTTAACTTTCCGCCAACAAACCACTGTGCATATGGCGAATCCCATTGCAGAGTTTTACTCCATGGTTGATCCCACTTTAAATTTCTAGCTTGAGTATCCCAAAAAGCAAGGCGGTCTTTTTCTGCCAGTTCATACAAATCTGCTTGCGCATTAGCCAGTGCAGCAAACTCGGGAGTAGGTGGGAATTTTCTATCCTCATTCGAAAGATTCTCGATTGATTCATGGGCTTGGTTCATGCCACGCAACATTACATCTTTGTCTTAGTTATCAACAGTGTTTTGCGTTAGGTAAATGATCCATATGAGTTTCATCGACGATGCTGCAAATGAAAGGAGATCACATGCTTACATCTTTTTTAGCGCTTTTCCTCAAGCTCCTAAGTAGCCCAGTCCTGGTGGCCGCTTTGGCTAAGTTCTTGGCAAACGCCCTTAAAGCCATGGTGTAACGAGATTGAAAAGGGCCACTCGGGGTGTCTCGAGTGGTCTTTTTTGTGCCCACACAATGAAAGTGAGAGGATTGGCTGTAAGCCTCTAGACGACTCAACGAAGCGCTCAGTCTAAAGAATTACAAGGATTTAGAAGATCTAAGACGATTTAAAACGAGCAAATAGGAGTCACAACAATGCCGATTGCAACCCCTGAAGTTTTTATAGATATGTTAGATCGCGCGAAGAAAGGCGCATTTGCATATCCGGCAATAAATGTTTCATCATCACAAACAGTTGTTGCTGCTATTCGTGGTTTCGCCGAAGCAGAATCTGATGGAATTATTCAATTTTCTTGGGGTGGCGCAGAATATGCATCTGGCTCAACGGTAAAAAATATGGTTGATGGCGCAGTTGCGCTTGCAGAGTTCGCACATGTTGTTGCTAAGAACTATAAAGTAAATATTGGAATTCACACCGATCATTGCCCGGTCGAAAAACTTGATGGCTTTATGCGACCTCTCTTAGCCTTTGGTGCAGATCGTCTTAAGTCCGGTAAAGCCCCATTGTTTAACTCACATATGTGGGATGGATCGGCCGTTGACATGGTTGAAAATATGAAAATTGCAAAAGAAATGTTGGAGCTCTCTGTTGCCGCACGAACAATTCTAGAAATTGAAATCGGTGTAGTCGGTGGAGAAGAGGATGGCATTGAGGCCAAACATGATGCCAAGTTGTACTCCACACCTGAAGATGCACTCATGACAGTTGAAACTTTAGGAACAGATGCAAAAGCGCGCTACTTAGTTGCTGCAACATTTGGAAATGTTCATGGAGTTTATAAGCCAGGAAATGTAGTTTTGCAACCAAAAATTCTTGCAACTTTACAAGAGGCGGTCTCTGCCAAGCTAGGTCTACCAAAAGGCAGCAAGCCAATGGATCTTGTGTTTCATGGTGGATCAGGCTCACTACTTTCTGAAATCCGTGAATCACTTGATTATGGTGTGATCAAGATGAATGTTGATACTGATACTCAGTATGCATTTACTCGCCCTGTTGTAGATCACGTTCTAAAAAACTATGACGGTGTATTAAAGATCGATGGTGAAGTTGGAAACAAGAAAGCATACGATCCACGCGCTTGGGGCAAGTTAGCAGAGGCTGGAATGGCCACTCGTGTTGTCCGTGCATGTGAAGATCTTCGTTCGACCGGTACGTCAGCTTTAAAATAGTTAACAACTAATCGGAAAGGCTTTACTAATGCCTGCACTAGTTTTACTTGGCGCTCAATGGGGCGATGAAGGCAAGGGAAAAGCTACCGATTTACTAGGTGATCGAGTTGATTATGTAGTTCGCTATCAAGGCGGAAACAACGCTGGCCACACTGTCGTTATCGGTGATCAAAAATATGCTCTCCACCTATTGCCATCAGGAATTCTTTCACCAAATGTGATTCCCGTAATTGGCAATGGAGTTGTCATTGATCCAGGTGTGTTACTCGAGGAAATCCGTGGATTAAATGAGCGCGGGATTGACACAAGTAAGTTACTTATTTCAACAAATGCACATTTAATTACTCCATATCACCGCACAATCGACAAAGTGAGTGAGCGTTTTCTAGGAAAATCTAAGATAGGAACAACTGGTCGCGGAATTGGACCAGCCTACGCCGACAAGATCAATCGAATCGGAATACGCGTGCAGGATTTATTTGATACTTCAATTCTTCGACAAAAACTTGAGGGTGCATTACACGATAAGAATCAAATACTAATTAAGGTTTTTAATCGAAAAAATATTGAAATCGAAGAGGTTCTCGAAGAGTATTTACAATATGCAGAAATTCTTCGACCTTATGTCGCCGATACGGTTTTGATTTTAGATCAAGCGTTAAAGGCAGGAAAGCGAGTTCTTCTTGAGGGATCCCAAGGAACATTGTTAGATGTTGACCATGGAACCTATCCCTTTGTTACTTCAAGTAATCCAACTGCAGGTGGTGCATGTACTGGCTCTGGAATTGGGCCAACAAAGATCGATCGCGTAATTGGAATCGTGAAGGCATACACAACTCGCGTTGGCAGTGGGCCATTCCCAACTGAGTTATTTGATGAAGATGGAGAAGCTTTGCGTCGGATTGGTGGAGAAATCGGTGTTACAACTGGACGCGCACGCCGCTGTGGTTGGTTTGACGCACCAATTGCTCGCTACGCAGTACGAGTAAATGGTTTAACAGATTTCTTCTTAACAAAGTTAGATGTTCTAACCGGTTGGGAAAAGATTCCAGTATGTGTGGCATATGAAATTGACGGTAAGCGAGTAGAAGAACTTCCTGCTTCGCAAAGCGACTTCCATCATGCAAAACCAATCTATGAGTACTTACCTGGCTGGACAGAAGACATCACCAGTGCAAGAAAGCTTTCAGATCTACCTAAAAATGCTCAGGAGTACATTGCATTTTTAGAGAAGATCTCAGGTGCGCCAATGAGTGCAATCGGTGTTGGGCCAGGACGAGATCAAACTATCGTTGTAAAGGATTTCATTTAATGAGCCTTTTATCCGATCGTTATGCGTCCAATGCCATGCGAGAAATTTTTGCTCCAGAATCTAAAGTAATTCAAGAGCGCAGACTTTGGATCGCAGTAATGCAAGCCCAATCATCTTTAGGACATCAGATTTCCAAAGATGTAATTTCAGATTACGAGAATGTAATTACACGGGTGGATCTAGCATCAATTGATGCTCGCGAGAAGCTTTTGCGCCACGATGTAATGGCTCGAATTGAAGAGTTCAATACTTTGGCAGGTCACCAAGCAATTCACGCAGGAATGACTAGCCGTGATTTAACAGAAAATATCGAAGCCCTGCAGATTAAAAATGGTTTAAAGATCGTTCAGGATAAAACAATTGCACTATTGGCGCGTATGGGTGAGCGAGCAGCACAGTATGCAGATCAACCAATTGCTGGTCGATCACATAATGTTCCTGCGCAGATCACGACTTTAGGAAAGCGGTTTGCATCAGCTGCTGAAGAGTTGCTTTTTGCATACGAACGCTTAGCTGCACTTCAAAACCGATATCCGATGCGCGGGATTAAGGGCCCAGTAGGTACTGCCCAAGATTCCATTGATTTACTTGGCTCTTCAAAGGCACATTTGAATCTAGAGAGCGCAATTGCAAAAGAACTCGGCTTTAATTCTGTTTTAGATTCAACGGGTCAGATTTATCCACGATCATTTGATTACGATGTTGTTACAACTCTTGTTCAAATCGCTGCATCTCCATCATCGCTTGCAACTTCAATCCGATTAATGGCCGGTGCGGAGTTAGTAACTGAAGGATTTAAAGCAGGCCAAGTTGGTAGTAGTGCAATGCCACACAAAATGAATACCCGTTCATGTGAACGAGTTAACGGGCTTTCGGTTGTCCTGCGGGGTTATGCATCTATGGTGAGCGAACTCTCTGGTGACCAATGGAATGAAGGCGATGTTTCATGCAGCGTGGTTCGACGAGTTGCACTACCTGATGCCTTCTATGCCATCGATGGTTTACTCGAAACTATGCTGACTGTCATTAGTGAATTTGGTGCATTCCCAAAGGTGATTGATGCAGAGATTCAACGCTACTTACCATTTTTGGCCACAACTAAGATTTTGATGGCTGCAGTAAAGGCTGGCGTTGGACGTGAACTTGCTCATGAAGTTATTAAAGAACATGCAGTAAAAGCCGCACTTGGCATGCGTGAAGGAAATAAAAACACACTTCTTGATGACTTAGCACAAGACGAGCGGTTGCCATTTGATCGCACTGATCTAGACAAGTTAATCAGCAAACCAATTGAATTTACCGGGGAAGCTCGCGAACAAATCTCTCGTGTAGTAACTCGAATTAATGCTGTAGTTTCGAGCAACTCAGCTGCTGCACAATATTCGCCAGATTCAATTCGATAATTCAACGCAAAACTTTATGCGCGACCCAGAAGTTTTACAAAAAGTTAAGTTAACTCTTCAGGCATTAACTGCTAAAGCACCCGGCAGAGCAATCGAGGTTCGAGTTCCACCGTACGCAGCAGTTCAATGTGGCCAAGGCCCAACACACACTCGAGGAACACCTGCCAACACAATCGAGATGGATGCCCAAACATGGCTTGCCTTAGCCTCAGGGGATCTGACCTGGGATCAGGCTGTGACAAGTGGTGCTGTTTTGGCGTCGGGATCGCGAGCAGATCTCTCCTCCTATCTACCCTTGTGAGATTTACTCACGTGAATCACCCTTCGACACTTAAAACCTGGTGGAAGGGGATAGCCAACCGCGATAACCTTCCCCTCTGACAAAGTGCAAAAAGAGCAATAAGTGAAGGAGGTCGCCCATGGGTCGCGGCCGTGCAAAAGCAAAACAAACTAAAGTCGCTCGTGATTTGAAATATGGCGGGCAAGACATGGATCTAGATCGCCTTACTAAAGAGTTGCATGGAGAACTCGATACGTCACCACGTAAGGACGATGACGACCCATTTGCCGAGGGCAATTACATTCCACGCTCGTGAGAGCGACACCGTACGTAGCTTCACTTCGAATTTACGAACCAATCTCTGCATTTAATGCCGCTGATCGTTTGCGTTGGCAAGGAATCGAAAATGATGCATCTAGTTATGATCGAGAACAAAAACTAGCTCTTCATCGTGTTGCACAACCTGAACCACCTGCTGGTCGCCCAGATGGTGTGCACATTATTGATAAAGGTGAGATCAGATATTTATCACCCTGGTCGACAGCCACACGCTGCTGGGCAGCCCTAGATAATTTCAAAGATTCACTTCCAAGCACAGTCGTTCCGTTTTTTGTATCACCAGCTTTAGAAGAAGTCATAACTGCAGGAGTTGATCTACTTGAAGATAAAACTCCACATATTTTAAATGAAACATGGTTGATTCCACCTCGCTGGTTCATTTTATTTTCACCAGAAGAGCGAACACGTGGTGTAGATGAACACGGCTATTATTCAAAAGCATTAACAACAATTGCTAATGCCAAGCAAAGATGTGCCTCTGCGCATGAGAGCGTATTGGGTGCATTTGGTGAAGGCCCCGTAGAAGAAGAGTTAGAAAATTTATTGGATTGGCTCGAAATGTTTCATCCAGAATCTTTAGTAGAACTCGATTATGGTGGTTTAGCTAATTACATGGACAAGGCGTTGCGAGATTCTGGTGAAGATGGTTTGGATTCTGATTCATCAATTGAAGATGTAACGCATTCTGTTGCAGGACTTGCTGCATCAGATCCAATGATGGCCGGAGTCGGATATCAGCGGTTAATGTCACGTTGGCGCTTAGTCCAAGCCTTCGAACAAGCCTCGTAACTGGTATTGCTTACCCCTGAAAATCCCGTAATACTTAACCCTAATACGGGTCAATACGGACATTACCGACCAGCATAAAACGAGTTGAGTGAAAGGAATCTTCATGAATCGCATTCCAGATGCTGAAGTTCTTTTAACTCCCAAAGAAGTTGCAGCTCGTTTTCACGTCAATCCAAAAACAGTAACCCGATGGGCCAAGGCAGGAAAGTTAACTGCAATTCGAACGTTGGGTGGGCATCGTCGATACCGTGAGTCTGAAGTTTTAGAACGGTTGCGCGAATATAAGGAATCCAACGCTTAATTGCAGGATTGATAGTGCAGTAGACTTTCGCCATGCCTGATAAAAATGAAGATGTTAAAGCAAGAATGCTTGCTGCTCTAGAAGCAAAGAAAAATAAAAAGGGAGCACCAGGAACACAGGCGCATACCGATTCTGGATCAAAGATTCGGGGAGGCCAACGAAGTGGAGGCGCTCCACAAGTTCAGCGCAAAGCTGGTCCATCTGGGTCTGGTTCTGCGGGCTAAACAAGCCTCACATCTAATTATTTAAGCAACGTTAATTACTTAAACAACTTCAAGTCCTTAAACAACACTAATTAAAAACAATTTGCGTTATTCAAAAAGTACAAAGTTTTAGCGAGGACGACGTCGACGCTGGCTTGAGTTTGGGCGCGGACGCTTTCCACCACTTCGAACAGATTTTTCAACAATTGGGACAATGTATGGAATTCCAGAAGGCTCTTGGGCGCCAGTGATTTTCATTAAGTCAGTGCTCAATGGCGTAACACCGACATACTTAGCAAGAACTCCGGCGCGTTGAATGAGCGATCCAATTGATTTTTGCTGACGTGTTGTTGCAAGCGTTACAACGGTTCCTGCCTCACCTGCACGCGCAGTACGACCTGCACGGTGTAGATAGTCTTTGTGATCAGTTGGTGCATCAACATGGACTACCAATGAAATTCCATCTACGTGAATTCCGCGAGCTGCAACATCTGTTGCAACTAAAGCAGCATTTGCACTGTCCTTAAACATTGCCAATGTACGAGTACGCACGGCCTGTGATTTTCCACCGTGCAAAGCTCCAACCGGCACACCTGCGTGAGCGAGCTTGTCTGCTAAACGATCTGCACCGCGCTGAGTCTTTACAAAGAGAATAGTTTTTCCATTGCGCGCTGCAACCTGATTTGTAATGTCATCTTTTTCTGAAGGGTTCATCACTAAGACAAAGTGCTCCATAGTAGAAACTGAGGCACGGTCATTTTGAAGTGAGTGAGTCTTTGGATTCTTCAAATATTGACGAACGAGAGAGTCAACACCGCGATCTAGAGTTGCAGAAAAGAGAAGTCGCTGACCATCAAGTTTTGCCTGATCAAGAATCTCTTTTACAACGGGCAAGAATCCCATATCTGCCATCTGATCTGCTTCATCAAGAACTGTAATCTGTAAGTGATCTAACTGAACTTCACCTTTGTTAAGGAGATCAATTAAACGGCCAGGAGTTGCAACCAAGATTGCAGTTCCGCGGCGCATTGCAGTGATCTGCTTTGCATACGACATTCCACCAGCAACGACAACTGATTCGTGGCCTATTGAGCGAGCCAAAGGCATCAAGACTTCATCAATTTGCTGGGCAAGTTCACGGGTTGGCGTTAATACAAGAGCCAAAGGCTTATGAGGTTTTGCAGTTTTGCCATTTAGATTATTGAGAAGAGCTAAACCGAACGCAAGAGTTTTTCCTGAACCGGTTTGTCCTCGACCCAAAATGTCATGACCAGCAAGTGCGTCAGGAAGTGTTGCAATCTGAATTGGGAAAGGATGCAAAATTCCTTGTTTGCTTAGTGCATTAACAAGGGGAGCAGCAATACCAAGCTCGGCAAATGTAGTTGTAATTTCTGTAAGTGGAGTGGCATCTACAAGATTTGCATCAGCTAAGTTAGCTGAAATGTAATTATCATCAGCGCCAAAATCTACAGCTGCATTTGAATGAGTTTTATTGTGTTTTTTGAAATCATCACGGGCATATGCCGGTGAATCATTGCGGCGATCACGAACAGGACGCTCTGCGCGAAAGTTTGCAGCGCGCGTATCTGGTGCTTCGCTGCGCTTTTTAGGACGAGTTGGATCAAACTTCTCATACTTGCGAGGCTCAAAATTGGGACGGCCATCATCTGTGCGTGCAATTTTTGCTTTAACGGCGTCACGACGATTAGTTGGACGTGTTTCAGAAGCACCACGTGTTGATGATCCATGCGCAGAAGCCCCACGTGTGTTTGCTCCACGAGCATCTTCGCGTTTAAATGCTGGTCGCTCTGCTTTCTTATAAGTTTTCTTAAATTCTGGTTTATCTGATGTACGAGCCATTGGTCTTTCCGAACGCTCTGTACGGTTAGTAGTGCTAACGCGATCTGTACGATCTGTGCGGCCTGCACGTGGTGCAGATTCGCGAGCATCGCGTTCTTTTACAAACTTCTTCGCACGAGAGTCAGGACGCTGCGAACGCTCTATACGAGCTTTGCGCTCTTCGGGAGCCTCTGTTGGTCTTGGCTTTGATGCAGTTTGTTTTTGATAACGCTCTGCACGAAGTTTTGAACGATCTGAAAGGCGCGCCTCTTTTTTAGAAACTGTAGAGGCATCAACATCTGAGTAACGGCGAGTAGCTGGCTTTGCACTTGTTGATCTAGCAGTGCTTGATGCATGCGTTGACTTTGTTCCAACAACTGCACCTTTACGGGCAGCTTTTTGTGCAGAGGTATGGCGTGCTTTTGGTCCGGCAGATTTAAACTGCGCAGCTTTCTTTGCGCGCTTAGGTTTTCCGACTGAGGCGGCGCGACGGGCTTTTCCGGGCGCGGCAATACGTGGTTGTAGAGACATGAAAATAAACACCAATCGAGACGACAAGCGCGTCTCGGGTATGGATCGCGCTAATGGCGTCCAGGGCGAAGATAAGACTCGCATGTAGTGCTGCATGTTGCAGCACTTGGGGGGAAGTGCATTGATGCGATTGCACCAATAGTTTAATTCTACCGCAGGTTATTGAATTGAAAAACCCACAGGCAATTCAAGACGGTTTGTGGCCAAAAGAGCCTTATTTGTAAGAATATTCCGCGTGGAATCATCAGCGACAATTACACCGCCATTCAAAATAACTGCTCTTTCGCATAGTTCATTTGCATAGGGAAGATCGTGAGTAACCATAACCATGGTGATATCAAGTGATCGCAAGATATCTGCCAACTCACGTCGACTTGCTGGATCTAAATTTGATGAGGGTTCATCAAGAACAAGAATTTCTGGCTTCATAGCAAGCACTGTTGCAACTGCAACACGTCTACGTTGTCCGAAAGAAAGGTGATGCGGTGGACGGTCTTTAAACTCTGCCATTCCAACTAATTCAAGGGCATCATTTACAAGTGCATCTAGCTCCGCCCCTCTTTTTCCCATGTTGTACGGGCCAAAGGCAATATCTTCTCCGACAGTTGGCATAAACAACTGATCATCGGGATCTTGAAAAACAATTCCTACCTTTGACCTAATTCGCTTAATTGATTCTTTATTTTTAGAATCAACTAATTCACCAGCAATGCGAACCGAACCTTGCGCAGTTGGGTGGATGCCATTCATGTGCATAACCAAGGTTGTTTTTCCAGCACCATTTGGACCTAAGAGTGCTACGCGCTCACCTTTGTTAATTGAGAGATTAACTCCAAACAAAGCTTGATTGCCATCAGGATATGCAAAAGCTAACTCTTTGATTTCCAAACTCGGTGTAGTCATTATCAATTTCCAATCAAAGTGGTTGCCAAGAGAATTACAACTGCGACAAAGGGGTACGTCAGAACCATAAACCATGACGATGCTTTAGATTTTTCAACTTCATCATGTGGCAAGACTCCTTCGTATCCGCGGGAAAGCATTGATAAATGCACGCGCTCTCCACGTTCATATGAGCGAATAAAAAGTGCCCCTGCAGCAGTTGCTAAGACGCGCCAATGCTTTAGTCCTGTTGCTTCAAAGCCACGTGAGTCACGAGCAACTTTCATTCGCTCCATCTCATCATTAACCACGTTGACATAGCGCAACATAAAAGATGCGATCTGAACCATCAGTGCCGGCAGTCGCAAGCGTTCTAAACCACGAAGAATCTCTCGGGCAGTTGTGCTTGTTGAAAGAATTATTGCTGTCAGCACGCCAAGTGTGCCCTTTACAACAATTCCGGCACCTGCGATTAAACCTTCACGGTACAAATTAAATGGACCAGCAAGAAACCTTTCGCCAGAACCAAAAAAAGGCATCAAAATAGCGAAGAAAATAAATGGAATTTCTATAAGTGCTCGCTTAAACAGCAAAGTAAAGGGAATTTTTGCAATCGCGGCAACTATTAAAACCCAAATGAAATAACCGATAAATGCTTGCCAATTTGTTATGGGAGTCGAGACTGCAACAAGAATGAAGGCTATTGCAGCAACAACTTTAAGGTAGGAGGCAGTTTCATGGACGATCGAGTGGCGATGAAGATAAAGCCTTTCACCCACATCATGTCCATGATGATGAGTTTGAACCTGCGTATTAACGCTTCGTCTTTTCTGGCTTTCGGGCAATGATCTTAAAAAAGACACCAGCAACAACTGCCGTCCCGATCACACCAATAACTCCGGCAACACCGACAGAGGCTCGCTCATTTTCAATTCCTTTAACGCCGTAATCAGCTAAGACTCCATCGGCGTATGTGTGGTCTTTAGCTGTTTCAATAAATCCGATATCTCCGGCAACTTTTTCAAGCCCATCTGGAGATGAAGAAGCGTAAAAAGAGACGACTCCAGCAAGAAACAGGGAGACTATAAATCCCCCGATATAAAACTTGCGATTCTTAGACATTCTTGATCTCCAATACTTTCTGATTGTTTTTCCAACCAAAAACCAAGTCACTTCGACTTGCAAGTACGGCCGTCACAGTTAAACCTGTAATGATTGCCTCTCCAATTCCGATCAAAACATGGATTCCAATCATTGAAGTGAAAACTGCTGAATCAGAAAATGTTCCAGTTGCTCCGATTACATATTGAATCCAAAATCCAAATGCAGCGGCAGGAACAGAGATAGCCGCTGCCATAGATGCAGCAATTGCAACCGATGATTTATTCTTCGGTAAAATCTTTTTTATCAACAAGAAAACTGCATATCCAACCCATACTGAAATAATTGACATATTAAAAACACTGAGTCCAAGGGCTGTAAGGCCACCATCTGCAAATAAAAATGCCTGCATGAGAAGAACTACCGTTAAAGCTAACGTTGCAGCCCAGGGACCTACTAAAACGGCGGCGAGCGCGGCACCAATTAAGTGACCACTGGTTCCAGCAACAACTGGGAAGTTGAGCATTTGAACTGCAAAGATAAATACAGCTGTTAGCCCAGCCAGTGGTGCGGTCTTATCGTCTAGTTGGGTTCGAGCACCCTTAAGTGCTGCTCCAACACCAATTGCTGAAAGGCCAACAAATGCGGCAGAGGTTGGTACGTCTATAAAGCCATCAGGAATATGCATGGGTAAATGTTAATGCAAACGATTCGCATCTGCATCTTTATGGCAATAAAGGCGCCGTAAGGGCAACTCGCGGTAAGAAGCCTGCATGTCCCTCCTAAAATTGCCCTTGGCACGGGGGAAATTCTCACTCGCCCTTAACATTGTGCGTATAAGGTCACATGTATGAGCGAAGACGAAGGTATGGACGAGCTCATCTCCGAAGAGATGCTTTGGGATCGAATCCCAGAGGTTGAAGGAGAAGAACGCGCGAGCACATTTTATGAATTAAGCGCTCGAATTTTTGCGCGTGGCCAATACGACGAGGCGCTCGCACTTGCTGAAACAGCGCGCGATATCTATTCACAACTTGGCGTCACATCAGCATCAGAAGGATTAGCACAAGCGTATTCAGCAATTGGTTACAACTTAAATCAACTCAAGCGTATTGATGAAGCAGCATCTGCAATGAGTAAAGCTGTAGAAATCTTAAGAGAAAACAAGTCACCGATTGCATTAGAACTTGCATGCACTTTAGGTGAATGGTGGTACACATCAAAGCAGTACGAAAAAGTTGTATTAACAATGAATGAATGCGCACAAGAGCATTTAGTTGATAGTAACGAAATTGGCGCGGCAAATGATCTACACCTTATTGGGTGCGCCGAACGTGAGTTAAAAAACTACGAAAAAGCCATTGAAGCATTTAAAGAAGCCCGTGCATTATTTAAGCGAAACAAAGAAATCATTCATGTGGCACGGTGTGATCAAAAAATTGCCTCCTGTTTAATCGAGCTTGGTGAAGGCGAACTTGCACTCGAAACAGCGCAAAAAGCTGTGGATGTTTTTGAGACCGGACATGATCATCGCCGCGAAGTTTTTGCGCTCTTTGAATATGGCAAAGCCCAGATTTTGCTTGAAAAATTCGATGATGGTTTAGCAACTTTGGAAAACGTTCTAGCTATTGTCAGTGAAGATGAGCCTAAAGACTTTGAATTCATTCTAGATATCGAAACACGAATCTCAAAAATCATGAGAATGCAAGGTCGAAACGATGAGGCCAATGAGATTGAGCGCCGATTGAAATCTGTTAAAGAGGCCCTTGAAGAATCACCAGAAGAAGTTTTTGGAACCGATCAAAAAGGCTAGCGCGGCAAGTGTTGCAACGCCCAGTGATACATAGCAATGGCGCCGGCGGCAGAGGCATTCATCGATCTTGTCGAACCATATTGATTAATCTCGTATAAATCCTTGCAGATCACAATGGCTTCATCAGACATTCCAGCACCTTCTTGACCAAAAAGCATTACACAGCTTTCTGGTAACTGTGCTGATTCAAGTTGTTTTGACCCAGGCACATTGTCTATTCCAATAATTGGAATCCCACGCTCTTTGCAGTGTTCCGAAAAATCGGCCACAGACGGATGATGAATCACAGTTAAATAGCGATCAGTAACCATTGCCCCACGCTTATTCCAGTCACGCTTTCCAACGATATGAACAGCGCTGACATTAAAAGCATTAGCTGTGCGAACTACTGATCCAATATTTAAATCATGCTGCCAATTTTCGATCGCAATCTCTAACTTGTGTCGCTTTGTGTTCAAATCTGCGACGATCGCTTCAACACTCCAGTACCTGTATTTGTCTAAAACGTTACGACGATCA
>Ga0315903_10004568_pt1 | contig 18455 bp, 15 predicted proteins | sample LakEriMetagenome_7_FD_203524 | JGI IMG/M metagenome (GOLD analysis project Ga0315903, IMG submission 203524) | Freshwater fungal communities from buoy surface, Lake Erie, Ohio, United States - Buoy 2 MA119 | ecosystem: Environmental > Aquatic > Freshwater > Lake | place: USA: Lake Erie, Ohio...
CCGTTCACCATCACCAGCACCTGATCGAATGTGCTGCCGTCGATCACAATATCCGCCTGAGCGCCGTTCGGACCTCTTCTTCGCATATCCACACCGTTAATCATCATCAGCAGCTCATTCACGTTGGTGACAGGCAGTTTCTGAATATCCTTGCGGGTGATGATCTGAATATCCGCATTCTGCTCATCCGGAGTACCGGCAAAACGGTCACCGCGGATGATGACTTCCTGCAGACTGACATTGGAAGTGTCTGTCTGTGCAAAAAGCAAGGCAGGAACAAAAAGTACAACAGAAAATAAAACTAATTTTTTCATCATAGTGCGTGGTTTCAGGAGGCGCAAAAATAGAAGAAAGCCTGTTCACCGCGAAACGGGAACAGGCTTTTGAACTCTTTTACAATACCGTGACTAAATACCGATCGGATGCCAGGTGGTTTTGACTTCCTGAAGATCCAGAATATGATAGGGCCCGCATGCGTTTTCGGCACTCCAGTCGGAGGCAGGATAATGCACCACCCTTTTCACATTCAGCGCGGCATTGGTCTGGATCGATTTCAGCACTTCAGTGGAATTGCCGGCGTACACTACGGCATTGACATCCATATGGTTGGAAAAAGGCCCATGCAGTTCTTTCAGATGACCGGTGAGGATATTCACCACCCCGCCCGGAAGGTCGGAAGCATTCAGGACTTCGGCCAATTCGATGGCGGTGAGGGAGTACTTTTCTCCCGCAAGGATGATCACGCTGTTACCACCAACAATGGCGGGACCGATCAGCGACACCATCGCCAGCAATGAGCCGTCCTCAGGCATCAGAATGCTGACGACTCCGGTAGGTTCAGGAAACGAAAAGTTGAAATGCGACGACTCAACGGGGTTCACACTGCTGAATACCTGCTGGTATTTGTCGGACCAACCGGCATAGTACACCATAAGATCGATGGCAGCACTGACATCAGCAGCCGCTTTTGCCGCATTCATGCCCTGGAGCCGGAGCGTTTCCACGAACTGAGCCTTTCTGCCCTCCAGTGTTTCGGCGATTCGGTAAAGAATCTGTCCCTTGTTGTATGCTGTACGTGAAGCCCACGACGAATGTGCCTTCCTGGCAGCCACCACGGCATCACGGAAGTCCTTCTTCGAACCGCGGCATACATTGGCGATCAGGTTGCCTGCCGCATCGGTCATTTTGAAGTACCGTCCCGATTCAGACCGGGGAAACGCACCGCCCACATACATCTTGTAGGTTTTCTGAACGGCTATACGGACAGCTGATGGCTTTTCCGATCCGTTCAGATGTGCTCTGCCGTTAGGTGATGCTTTGAGTGGGGATTTGGGCTTCGATTTTATCATAGATTAAGTCAGAAGATTATAGAACGCAGATAAAGCTGATTAGGCTGATTTGCGCGGATCAAAATGAGATAGCATGAAAATCTATGGCTTCACATGCGCCCAGTTTTCGCCTGATTTGATGCGGTAGAGCTGCATTTCGGAGATCTTGAACTGCTTCGCGATCTGACTCATGGTCTGGGTGCGCGATTTGCTCATGATCTTCTTCTTGATCTGCTTCACAGTGGTGGCAGTAAGCTTGTGTCCCTTATAAATCGGATTGTTCATCCGGGCTTTACGGGCCTTCAGCACCAGCGGACTGGTTTGCTGATGCTCTTCCATTTTATCCTTGGTGGCCCAGCGAAGATTGCTGGTTTTATTATTCGCTTTATTATGATCCTTGTGTATCACAAATTCCTGACGCGGACTCAGTTTTTTCATGAAATTCACCGCCACCAGCTTATGGATGTAAAAGGTTTTGTTTTCACCGAAGGGCTTCACATTGAGTGTCGGGTAACCGCCGATTTTGGTGCCGCGCAACACTTTGCCGTCTTCGATTTTCTTTTCATAGCTGGCAATCCTGCCCATATTGGATACCGCATAACGGTAGCGAAGCGCCCCCTTTGGCATCTTCACTTCTTTCCACACTTCATTGCTTAATGATTTGATCATGTGTTTAAAGTTTTATGCCCGGATACTCTCAGGCGGGGTTAGTTTGAATTGAGTGGCTAAGCTATTTAAAATATTCTGAAATGCAAAATTAAGTCGACAGTCGTAAGTCGACAGTCGTAAGTCGTAAGTCATTAGTCATTAGTCATTAGATTCGGACCCCATTGACTGTTGACTGTTGACTGTCGACTACCTTGCCCGTATCGAAGGGCCGCGGCTTTTTCGTATATTCACGGCTACCACCTTATATTCCGGACACATCGCCTCGCTGTCGCTGACGCTGGAGGTCAGATCATTCATCCGCACCTCCGGGAAGTGGAAAGTAGAAGACAGGATTCCCTCCTTTACCTCATCGGTGATCTTGGCTTTGACGTCGATTTTGCCTCTTGGCGAGATAACGCACACCATGTCGCCTTCACTGATCAGGTGTTTTTGAGCATCGTGTGGGTTGATGAGCAGAACATCATCCATTAATATCTCCGCGTTTCCGGTGCGGCGCGTCATGGTGCCGCAGTTGTAATGCTCCAGCTCTCGGTTGGTGGTGAGTATGTAGGGGAATTCCTGTCCGTGACTGACAATCTCTTCCGACTCTCTCCAGGTAGCGACCTGAAAACGGCCCTTGCCCAGCTTGAACGATTCGGTGTGCAGGATTTCGGTATCCGTGCCATCGGGCTTCACCGGCCACTGCTTGCCGTTATCGCCGAGCTCATCCCACTTCACACCGGCAAAGAAAGGAACGATGCGAGATACTTCCTCCAGCACGACGGCAGGATCATAATCGGGATGTTTGAAGCCCATGCGGTTCATGATGTCGGTAAGGATCTGTCCGTCGGGCTTGGTTCCTTCAATGGGCTCCACAACGGCCTGAACCTTCTGGATGCGTCTTTCTCCGTTGGTAAACGTACCGCTCTTCTCGAGGAACGAAGCGGCGGGCAATACCACATGTGCAAGTTTAGCGGTTTCGGTCATGAAGATTTCCTGCACTACCAGCAAATCGAGCTGCGACATGGCCTTAATGACATGCTGTGTATTGGGGTCGGTTTGAACATTGTCTTCACCCATCAGCCACAGCGCTTTTAGCTTGCCATTGATGGAGGCATCATACATTTCAGGTATCTTCAATCCCTTTCGCATCGGCACGTTAACGCCGTAAAACTGCGAATACATTTTGTTGATCTCAGGATCGTAGCTGTCGAGATAACCTGCTCCCTGGTGCGGCTGACAACCCATATCGGCTGCTCCCTGAACGTTATTTTGTCCACGCAGCGGATTCACTCCCACCCCGCGTCGACCGATGTTGCCGGTGATCATGGCGAGGTCGGCGATGAGCATTACGGTGTAAGTACCCTGTGAATGTTCGGTTACACCCAGTCCGTGAAACGACATGGCATTGGGTGCTGTGGCGTAGGCATGAGCCGCTTTCCTGACGAGATTTCTGTCGACACCGGTTGTCTTTTCAAGATCATCGATGTTGAGTGAAAGAATGTGCTTTTTGAAATCCTCGTATCCTTCCGTACGTGCCTCGATAAAGTTCTTGTCTTCAAGCTTATCGCTGATGATGTAATACAACATCATATTCAGCATGGCAACGTTGGTACCCGGCCGTAACTGGAGGTGATAGGTGGCATAGCGTGCCAGCTCCGTTCTTCTCGGGTCAATCACGATAGTCGGCTTGCCCTTCATGGCAAACTGCTTGATCTTGGCTCCCGTTACCGGATGCGCATCTGTCGGGTTGGCCCCGATGACCATGACGCAGTCGGTATATTTAAGATCTTCAATGGAGTTGGTGGCAGCACCGGTTCCGAAGGTGCGTTGCATCCCGAGCGCGGTGGGTGAATGACAAACGCGTGCGCAACTGTCGATGTTATTGGTGCCGATTACCGCCCGAATAAACTTCTGCATGAGGTAATTTTCCTCATTGGTGCAGCGGGCAGACGAAATACCTGCAATGGCATCGGGACCATGTTCCTTTTTAATGGAGGTCAGCTTTTCAGCGATGAAATCATAGGCTTCATCCCACGTGGCGGGAGTAAGCTCTCCGTTGCGTCGTATTAACGGTGTGCGCAAACGATCGGGGTGGTTGTAGAATGAAAAGGCGAAGCGTCCCTTCAGACAGGTATGTCCCTGGTTGACTTCAGCATCATATGGAGCCTGAATCGACTTTACTTTGCCATTGCTGACCGCCACATCCAGATTACATCCGACTCCGCAGTAAGTACAAACCGTGCGCACTTTCTTATCAGCCGAAACCGATTTCGATTCAAACACATCGCTGATCGCGGAAGTGGGACAAGCCTGTGCACACGCGCCGCAGCTCACGCAATCGGAATCGAAGAAGGATGTTTCGTAACTCTTAATGATGTGTGCATCAAAACCTCTTCCTGCCATATTCAGCACCAGCTCCCCCTGAACCTCATCGCATGCACGAACGCACCGGCCGCAGTTGATGCATTTGGATAAGTCTGAAGTCATGTAAGGATGACTCATATCTTTCTTCCGGTCAAGATGGTTCTTGCCTTCCGGATAACGAACATCACGGATACCCACACGGGCCGCCACCGTCTGCAGTTCGCAGTTGTTGTTCACTTCACAGGTAAGACAATCGAGCGGATGATCGGTCAGAACAAGCTCAACGATATTCTTCCTCAGCTTTTTGATCCGATCGCTGTCGGTGTAGATGTAGGAATTCTCCATCACAGGAGTATGACAGGATGCCTGGGCTTTGCAGGGCCCATCCTTCACCAGAGCCACATCCACTGAGCACACTCGGCAGGCACCGTAAGGATCCAGATTGGGCGCATCGCAAAGCGTGGGAACATAATCTCGTTCGAAATGCCTCCTGACAAACGACAGAATGGTGTCGCCGGGCTGGAAGGGATAGGGCTTGTCGTTGATATATGCGGTTTTCATATCTGCTATATTTATGATTTTTGGGGTAGAGATGCGAGGCCTCACATCTCTACCCCAAAAATATTCGTCAATTTTTAAAGTAAGGTTTCAACTCATCCTCAAAATACCTCAACGCATTCTTCACCGGCAATGGCAATCCGCCGCCAAGTGCGCAAAGGGATCCTGTTTCAAGTGTCTCCAGCAAATCATTCATCAGATTGCGGTCCATTTTATAATCAGAGTTCCGGGCCTTGTCGATCATCTCATACCCTCTGGTAGAACCCAGGCGACAGGGGAAACACTTTCCGCAGCTTTCATGCGCTGTAAAACGGAAGAGATGTTCAATGTATTCGATCATCGGGAAATCCTGAGGGATACAAACTACAGAAGCATGCCCCAGGAGAAATCCTTCTTTGGCGAAGGTGTCGAAGTCGACAGAGAGCGAATCGATCTTACTTACCGGAACCAGTCCGCCTAACGGTCCGCCTATGTGCATAGCCTTTACGGGGACGCGGAATCCTCCGCCCAGTTCATCAATTACTTTTCTTAATGGAGTACCCATGTCGGCTTCATAAATTCCCGGGCGGTTGAAATGCCCGTCGAGCGAGATGAGTTTGGTGCCGGAAGATTTGGCCGTTCCGATCGCAGCATAAGCCTTGCCGCCGTTTTTCATGATGAAAGGAAGATTCGCGAGCGTCTCCACATTGTTGACCACGGTGGGTTTATTGAAAAGCCCCATCTGCGTGGGATAAGGAGGACGGGTTCTCACCTCCGGCCTTTGTCCTTCGATGGATGAGAGTAACGCCGTTTCCTCACCGCAGATATATGCACCCTGTGCTTTGATCACCTTGAACTCGAAACTGAAACCGGAGTTCTGAATATTTTCACCAATCAGATTATATTTTCTAAGTGACTCTACCGCATCAGAAATAATGTCAACCGATTCGGGATATTCGCCACGGATATACACCACACCATATTTCGCTCCCACGATATAACCGGCAATCATCATCCCCATCAGCAGAGCATGCGGACGATGTTCCATGATGTAACGGTCGGAGTAAGCTCCGGGATCGCCTTCATCGGCATTGCAGACGATGAACTTTGTTTCACCTTTGACATTCTTGCACGATTCCAGCTTGAATCCCATGCTGAATCCTGCTCCTCCCCTGCCGCGCAGACCGGAGGCTTTCAGTTCTTCGAGCAGTTCTTCGCGCGATCTTTTCAAGCAATCTGTCCAGATCTGATAGTAATCGTGAAGTGAAGGCACAGCAGCCGTCAGTATTGGTGTACCGGAATGTCCGACATGGTACTTTTCTGCTGTGGTTTTTTTATCGGTTTTGATTTCAGTGATGCGATCAATATCACTGCCGGAGTAATTCCTGCCATCCACATGAAAGGCACTATTCTCGTGACACCGGCCCAGACAGCACATCTCACCGATTTCATTCTTTGAAAAATGATTGTTGAGTTTTTTGTGTAATTCCGTTTGTGTTCCGGCCGTCATACAGGCGCTGCCGTTACAGACATACACTTTCTTTCCCTGATTCTCGGGACGAAGGAAATCATAAAAGGAAACTGCTCCGTATACAGATGATTTGCCCACCAGGAATTCTTCGCGCAAACGATCCATATCTTCGAGCAGCGGGGTGCCTGTCGCTTCTGCGGCTTTGCCGTATTCTTCGAAGAGGTTTTTTTCGAGACCCTTTCGTCCGGCGAGTTCACTTAGGTTTTTTGACATGGTTTATAATTGTTGACCGTTTGAGGAATCCGATGGGAGGGGTACGGAGTACAGATGAACGGACATAGGGATTACTGATATACAGATGGTTTTGTGATGGTGTTTTATTTGTTTACTGTTATATTTTCCGGTTGTTTAATTCTTTCGGGATGGGCGTAAACGGTTAATTTATTTTCGCGGCAGAATGCCATCAGCGTCATTCCAGATTTAGCAGCCATTTCGACTGCCATGGTGGAAGGAGCAGAGACGGATGCGATTACGGGAATTTCAGCCGACAAAGCCTTGTTCACAATCTCATAACTGATTCTTCCACTCACTGTGATACACTTGGCGAGACGCAGTTGCTTTCGCATGATCAATTTTCCGATCAGTTTGTCCACGGCGTTGTGGCGGCCGATGTCTTCGCAAACGGCGAGCAGATTGCCTTCGGCAGTAAATGCTCCGGCCGCATGTGTTCCTCCCGATTGGGTAAATTCTTTCTGCGAGGCACGCATCTGGTCGAACATCTTTCTCACTTCAGCCGGGTCTATCATCAGATCTTCGTTGATCACATTCTTACTGATGGTATCCTCAAAGGATGTCCTTCCGCACAAACCGCAGGAAGAAGCCGAGATGATATTCCTGGAACCGGCAAAATCTTTGAGAATTTTTGGAGGATCCAGTTTCACCTCCACGGAAGTGATATGCCCGCTTGTACTTTTCTCCAGCACCACGATCTCAGGCTCTTCTTCGGCATCACGATAGACTGCTTCCGTATACAACAAGCCGCGAATGAGTTCTGTTTCCTCACCTGGCGTGCGCATGGTTACCGTGAAACTCTCGCCGTTGACAGAAATATTGAGAGATTCCTCAACAGCCAATACATCGGCGACGGAAGTGAAGTTTCCGTGGTTGTAGAAAAGTCCGGGGTATTGATTTTGGTGAGACATTTATGGAGGTGAAAGGTTTTAGGTGGCAGGTGGCAGTCATTGGTCATAAGACATTGGTCATTGGTCAGGAAGAAACTTATTTATGCTTAGCATCCCTCCCTTTTAACTAATGAATAATGACTAACACCTCATGACAGTCCTGTGATATTTCCCTGATTATCGATATCCATTCCTTCAGAAGCAGGTATCGCAGGCAGTCCGGGCATACGCATCATTTCGCCGAGGATGGGGACTACGAATCCGGCTCCGTGCGCGAGTTCGAATTCACGGACGTTGACGGTGAAGCCTGTTGGTCGACCGATCCTGTTTTCATTATCGGTGAATGATTTTTGTGTTTTGGCCATACACACCGGCATGCCTTCAACACCGAGTTTAGCAAACTCCTTCAGCTGGGTTTTCGCCTTCGGTGAGTAGGTAACATCATCGGCACCGTAGATTTCGGTGGCTATTTTTTTGATTTTATCTTCAAGAGAAATACTCCAGTCGTACAGCGGCTTGTAGTTGTTCTTACCGCTTTCGATCACATCCACCACAGCCTGTGCCAGCTCCATGGTGCCGTTGCCGCCCATGCCCCAGCCGCGTGAAACCACAGCCTTCACTCCGACCTTCGCGCATTCGCTGATGATATAATTCACTTCTTCATCGGAGTCGGTGTAGAAGTTGTTGATGGCGACTACCGGAGTCAGTCCGAATTTTTTGCAGTTCTCAATATGCTTGCCCAGATTCGCGAACCCTTTGGTAACATAATCCATGTTGGGTGTGTTGTACTCTTCCTTCTTCGCGCCGCCGTGATGACGAAGCGCTCTTACAGTTGCAACAACAACCATGGCTTTTGGTTTCAGTCCGGCAACGGGACATTTGATATCGAGGAATTTCTCTGCGCCGAGATCCGCGCCGAACCCTGCTTCCGTGACAACGAAATCGCAGAGGGAAAGTCCCATTTTCGTTGCAATGATGGAGTTGGTACCCTGAGCGATGTTAGCAAACGGTCCGCCGTGAATGATGGCGGGATTGCCTTCGAGCGTTTGCACCAGATTGGGCTTGATGGCATCGCGCAGCAGCAATGCCATGGCGCCTTCAGCCTTCAGTTCACGGGCAAACACCGGTCTTTTATCAAACGTATAGCCGATGAAAATATTTCCGAGACGTTTTTTCAGGTCATCAAAATCTTTCGACAAACAAATGATCGCCATCACTTCAGAAGCCGCGGTGATGTTGAATCCGTCTTCACGGGGAATGCCGTTCGCGCTGCCACCGATGCCGATGATGATATGACGAAGAGCACGGTCGTTCATGTCCATCACGCGCTTCCAGACTACGGTGCGCGGATCGATATTAAGACTGCGTGTTTTGCTTTGAAGATTGTTATCAATCAGCGCCGACAACAAATTGTTCGCTTTTTCGATGGCAGAAAAATCGCCTGTGAAGTGCAGGTTGATGTCCACCATAGGAATCACCTGTGAGTAACCACCTCCTGCGGCTCCGCCTTTGATACCGAACACCGGTCCGAGAGATGGTTCGCGTAACACCACCATGGAGTTCTTTCCGATTTTATTCAAACCATCGTTGAGTCCGATGGAAACGGTGGTCTTTCCTTCACCCGCAGGAGTAGGACTGATGGCAGAAACCAAAACCAAATTGGCATTGGCAACTTTCTTCTCATCAATTAAATCGAGCGGCAGTTTCGCTTTGAACTTGCCGTATTGCTCGAGCAGCTCTTCATCAATATTCAGCCTCTTCGCAATTTCACGAATAGGACGAATTTCTGCCTGAGTTGCAATTTCGAGGTCGGTTAAGTTTGTTGTGGTGGTTGACATAAGTATTTTAGGCGATAGGTGTTAGGTGACAGGTGTAAGGTGTAAGGTGTAAGGTCATGCACTGGGCTTGCAGAAGTGGGTAAGTCGAGAGTCGTTAGTCGAGAGTCATTAGTCATTAGTCATTAGTCGTTAGTCGTTAGTCGTTAGTCGTTAGTCGGCATTTATTGGTTATAAGTTTAAGATACTGGATATGGACAAACACTATCCTACTATCCCACTATCCTACTATCCTACTATCCCACTATCCCACTACCCTACTATCCCACTAACCTACTATCCCACTATCCCACTATCCCACTACCCTACTCTCTGCTATTCACTTTCCATTCGTGACTTTCATCTTCAAATATTTCCTTTCCCCAAACCGGAGCTTTGGATTTAATTTCTTCCACTACATAGCTGCAGGCGTCGATGGCCATGCGGCGGTGTTTGGAGGAAGTGAATACGAAGAGTGAAATTTCGCCCGATTTCACATAGCCCAGACTGTGGTAAATGTGCATGCAAGTTAAATGAAATTTCGCGAAGGTTTCTTCCCTGATTTCATGGAACACGAGGTCGGCCATTTCGCGGTAGCAAGTGTAATCAATAGCCCGCACTTTTCTGCCCTCTTTTTCATCGGCCCTGACTTGTCCCAGAAATATGGAATGGGCGCCGATATCGTGCATAGTTGAATGTTTTTCAATGCTTTGCGCGATAAAGGAAGCCGGGATCGGACCTTCGACAAAAACGTTTTTTACTTTCTTTTCAGTCATGATGAACGGATAACAACTGGTTCAAACCGGCGATTCCTCCCTCCACAATTTGAGCCTTCGTGAACCTGGGGTCGGATTCTAATATTTTGATTGCCAATTTACTGCGCTGGCCATTCTGACAAACCACCAGCAGCCAGGCCTCTGCCGGAAGTTCATGGAGTCTCTCAGGAAGTTCATGCAATGAGATGCGAACTTGATTGGGATAGTCGATCTCCGGTTCTTCCCACGGCTCTCTGACGTCGAGCAGAAAAAAGCCTGCATCCGTTTCCGGAAATGCTGATTTGACTAAGCCACAGGAAGATTCGTAATCGAAGCTCTTGAAGTCTTCCGGAGTCGATGGATGATTCCCCCAGGATGCCTCATCCCGCGAAAGCGATATTTCACTGAATTTCATTGACTTACTATCGATAAGGAGCAATCGGCCGGATAAAACACCTTCCAAACCGAGTATCACTTTCAGACACTCGGCAGCCATGAGGGTTCCGCAGATTCCGGCAACCGCACCCAAAATACCGGTTTCGGAACATCCGGCTACGGTTCCCGGCAAGGGAGTAACAGGAAACAGATCGCGGTAAGTGGCGCCGACCTGATTCGTGTTACATTGATAGTTAAAAACTGAAACCTGAGCCCCGAAAACAGAAAGTGCGCCATACACCAGCGGCTTACCGGCAATCACACAGGCATCGTTGATGAGGTAGCGGGAAACAAAATTATCGGTGCAGTCAATCACCACATCATACTTTTCCATTATGCTCTGGGCGTTAGAGGCGGTGACCCTTTCGGGGATGGCGGAGAAGTAAATTCCGGGATTTCGCTTACGCAGATGCGAGATGGCGCATTCGGCTTTTAATTTACCGATATCATCAACGTCATAGAGTACCTGTCGCTGCAGATTGGAGAGTTCCACCAAATCGGAATCAGCCACACCAATGGTTCCCACTCCCGCGGCAGCGAGGTACTGCAACACCGGACAACCGAGTCCGCCGGCACCAATGACAAGCACTTTGGATGCAAGCAGTCGATGCTGACCGGCCTCACCTACTTCAGGCAGGATCACCTGACGGCTGTATCTGATATAATCATTCTGAGTAAGCAAGGGGAATTGAGGAGTTAATAAAATGAATAAACAAAATTATAAAAATGGGGGGGCAACAGGAATACAGATTCGTACAGGATCGCCAATTCGGATGGTGATTACAGATTTAAATCCGCGCCAATCTGCTTAATCCTATAAATCAGCGTTCTATTAATCGAGGAATTACTCGGATTGCAGTAATCGCACATCTCTCTCAGTTTCCATTTAAATTATACTTATCCAAATCTTCTCTCGTATTAATACTTTTCAAACTAACAGCTGCGGATACAGGAAGATCAACCTCACCAACTTTCATATTATTCCGGATGTCCTGTAACCTGAATTGGTTCGCTGCAATCATTTCTTCAAATTTAACCAAAGCGTTTTTGTGATACAAGCCAAAAACCGGCTCCAATCGACCGTCGGTTGAAAAGAGAATGGCATCACATCCGGCAGTGTGCTGATTATCAATTTGATTGGTAATATTCTTAATGAGCTCCGTGGTGATCAAAGGCATATCGCAGGCTGCAAAAAAACTCCATTCCGAAGTCGATTTTCTAAGTCCGGTAACAATGCCTCCAATGGGTCCGATGCCGGGAATGTCATCGGGAATCACCTCGAACCCAAACTTCGTATAGGCATCGCTGTTACTGATGATTTGAACGGAATTGAATGAGCGGAATAAAATATCAGCCACATGCAGCACCATGGGTTTTCCGCGAAAAGTCATCAAGCCTTTGTCGCTGCCCATGCGGGAACTTTTGCCTCCGGCGAGGATGAATGATAAGTAATGAACCTTTTTCAAGTTTGTAATTTTTATGGAACGCGGATTCAGCGGATAAGCCGGATTGGCGCGGATTTCAGTAGAGGATCAGCTTCAATCCGGCAATCAACAATACCACAGCAAGCATTTTTTTCAGCACATCCGACGATAATGTTCTGCTGCCGAGCCTTGAACCGATCAACCCTCCCGCGAAAGCGATGATAAGCCAAAGGTACAGATCGCTTTCGAATGCAAATCCTTTTGAAAACAATCCGGCCAGTCCTGCCGCTGAATTCACAAAAATAAAAAGCGCAGAGGTGAGGGCGGTTTGTTTCACGCCGGCCCAGCCGAATGCCAGCATCAGCGGACTTAAAATGATTCCTCCTCCAACACCGATCATTCCGGAAATGAGTCCGATGGCAGCGCCGGTCACAACAACTATCCAGTTGGGCGGGGAGGTTGTTGAAGTCGGATTAATCTTGAATATATTCAGCAAACGCACGGCATGAAACAGCAGAAAAATGCCGAGCAACACTTTGTAAATTTCGGCATCGACCGTTATTCTGGCACCCAGATAAGCCAGTGGAATGCTACCCGCGATGAGCCAGAGAAAAAATCGAATGTTCAGTTTTTCTTTTCCTGCGTATTGCCACGCTGCCACCAGCGAAACAAGCACATTCAGCACCAGCGCGGTAGAACGCATGCTCTCGGGCGCAAAATGAAACAGTGCCATTAAAGCCAGGTAACCGCTGGCACCACCATGTCCTACACTGGAATACAGCAGGGCTACCAGAAACAAGGCTATTAAAAAAATGATTATTGAGAGTTCCACGGAAATTTAATGGCTATTGCTGGGTTGCAGGGTAGTGGGATAAGTTGCGACTGGCGGGACCGTTGGTTTTATGAATAAAACCGAAGTGCTTTAATTGATAAGATGAATTTTAACCAATTGATTATTCTGAACTAATTCAGTTGATTCATCGAGCACCACGAGACAATTGGCTTCAGCGAAGGAGCTGAGGAGGTAGGATTCCTGTCCGGGGAGTATTGCTACAGAATTCAAATCGGTTTTGGCTTTCAGAAAATGCGTCATGCCGGGCTTTTTCCGGTAGGCTCCTTTTAACGGAAGTAACAATTCAGTCGGAAATGGCTGCGGATGGTTCATTGCAATTTTCAATGCAGGCAATACATACTCATAAAAGCAGGTCAGCACTGAAGCGGGATTTCCGGGCAAACCGAAAACGGGCTTTTTGTTTTTGACACCAAAATAAATGGGCTTGCCGGGCTTCTGCTTGATCTTGTAAAAAACTTCCTTCACACGATGCTTCTTCAAAACATCGCCAACAAAATCATAATCGCCTACAGAGATGCCACCGGTAAAGAGAATCACGTCAGCAAACTCCAGCGCCTTATCAAATGCTTTCAGAATATCCTGATAACGGTCGGGCGCACGTATGATCTTCGTTTCCGTAAATCCATGCTGCTCCAACACCGCAACAAGCATAGACGAATTGGACTCAAATATTTGTCCGGGCTTCAACTCGTTGCCCGGAGCAATTAGTTCGCTGCCGGTGACAACAACCGCCACTTTTGGTTTGCCGTATACTTTCACTTCATGGATTCCAAGCGATGCCAGATATCCGACTGAAGCCGGATTGAGCTGATGACCTTTGCTTAGCGCCACTTTCCCCTTCCTGATCTGCGAACCGGCCAGTCGGATATTTGAACCTTTACTGAACTGATGGGCCTCAATAATCAGATTACCAAAAAGCGTGGAGGTTTTTTCCTGCATCACAACGGTATCGGCACCGGAGGGAACGGCAGCACCGGTAAAAATCCGCACCGCCTCTCCCGACTTAAGCTTCCTCGAAAAAACATCACCTGCCGCTACTTCACCGATAATTCTGATTTGCTTTCCTTTCTCATAATCAGCAAACCTCAGCGCATATCCGTCCATGGCTGAGTTGTTGAAAGGAGGTGAATGCAGGGGGGAACGGATGTCGGATGCCAACACAAGTCCCAAACCATCACGAAGTTGAACAGTTAAAGGTTTAAGCTGAGTAATGCTGGATTTGATACGTGAATAAGCTTCTTCGACGCTGATCATGGATTCCTTTAAAACGGTATTTAAAACGTTCGAAGGTAGGGAAAATATGGGTGATCGAATCAGCGATTAAGATTGTAAATCGTCAGCATAAAGTTTACCAGTAAAGCTATAAATTTATGGTGGTATTTAGATAAAACCAAATGTTTAATTTAAAAGTGCACTTTGGTTTGATGACGTATTATGCTGAATTTTAGTCAGAAAAGTTGAATTGGTATTTGCGATGGGGATCGTAGATCCCTGTACTTTTTTGCGCAGAATCGGGAGATTCTGCGCGGCAAACGCGGCGGGCATTCCTCAATCCTTAATAATTTAGTATAAAATTTAGATTTCCATTTTTCAGTATTCAATCTTAAATCTTCCCTTTAAAATTTTCTCTCAATCAAAGTGAAATTTTGATGCAATAAAATAATTGAAAAGTGAAAAGCGAAATTCAAAATTGTTGATTGAAGATTGAAATTAAATAGCAGGCGATTAAGGATTGAGGAATAAAGAAATCCTCCCATTAATAATTATTCATTATTCACCCGCCTATCCCCATCATCGTCCTCTTCTTCTCCTCCGTGGCGGAAAGTCCCCAGTTTTCGCCGGAGTTACCGCCGAGCATCCAGTGCTTGCCGTGTAGACAGGATTGAATCAGAGGAACAATGTCTTTTCCTTCCCTGAAGGGAGTCAGCAGGTCGGTTTCGGTTTTGGAAAAGAGGCAGTTTCTCATTTTGCCGTCTGAGGTGAGACGCAAACGGTTGCAGCCGCTGCAGAAAGGTTCGCTCATGGTGCTGATCACCGCGAAGGTTCCCGAGTGATCTTTCACCTGATACTTCTTGGTGGTATCATGAGGACCGTCTTCCAGCTTGATGACCTCCGGAAAGGTCGCATGTATTCGCTGCAATATTTCCGCGTAACTGATCAGTTTGGCCGGCCGCCAGTGATTTCCCGGAAAGGGCATGAACTCGATAAAACGTATGTGCACAGCGGTATGGCGGGTCCACTCAACGAATTTTACGATTTCATGATCGTTGAAGCCGTTCATCACCACCATGTTCACTTTGACATGAAAGCCTTTATTGATCAGCAGATTGATGTTTTCATATACCTGATCAAAATCATCACGCTGACTCAGCTGTTTGAAGGTGTTTCTTTCCAGCGAATCCAGACTGACATTCACCGACCTGATTCCGGATGCCACAAAATCATCCATAAATTCATGTACTCGGGATCCGTTAGTGGTGATGACCAGCTTCACATCCGGAAAAGCGAGCCTCCTGATGATCTCACCAGCATCTTTTCTCACTAACGGCTCTCCGCCGGTGATCCTGATTTTCCTGACCCCCTGCTTCACAAAAACAGAAGCAATACCCACAATTTCATCAGCCGACATTTTATCACCCCCGTATCCTTTGGAAAACTCCGGGTCGGGAAGGCAATACAAACAGCGGTAGTTGCATCTGTCGGTCAGACTGATACGCAAATAATCATGAACACGGCCGAAGGAATCTTTGAGCATGATGAGTCAAAGGTAGGGAAAAGAGTGGGAAAGTGGTTAAGTGGGATAGTAGGATAGTGGGATAGTAGGATAGTGGGGTAGTGGGATAGTAAGATAGTTAATAATGGATTTCGACTTAACCTACTAACTAACTTACTAACTTACTAACCTACTAACCCACTATCCCCCCATCCTACCCTCCCGAAAATGGTGGCAACAGGGCAATCTCGTCATCATCCCGCAAAGGGTAACCTTCATCATGCACAACCTTTTGATTAACAGCGATGGTGAAAGTGTGACTGGATAAAGCCGGATAAAGCTCCAGGATTTTTTCTTTCAGCACTTTTAGAGAAACAATGCCATTCATTTGTGTTTCAGAAGTACCGGTGACTTCAGCCAATGATGCAAAAAACAGGATCTTCATGATTTCGTACCGAATTGATCCGACAAATTTCAGTATTTTATTTGGAACGATTCCACTGGATGGAGAAGCATTTGTAAATCTTTCCGGGATTCATTAAATGTTTTTTAACTTAGGCCCTTCAAATCAGGCAACCGGAAAACCATATGGCTTCAGTCAGACAAATCATTTCGGCATCACCGTCCATCGATCAGATTGGTATTGAAGAACGCGTATCGCGTCTCACCAAAAGAAGTATCAAAACCGCTTCTAAATTGGAAGCGCTGAAACTGGCAATCAGCATGATGGATCTGACCACACTGGATGCAAAAGACACTCCCGGCAAGGTGAAACAACTCTGCGCCAAAGCCATTCGTCCGGATGAATCGATGCCGGATATTCCTTCTGCCGCGGCTGTGTGTGTTTATCCCAATATGGTGGCCATCGCGAAAAAGGCTTTGGCAGGAACCAAAATCAATGTCGCGGCCGTGGCCACCGCTTTTCCGAGTGGGATGTCGACCCGCGATGTGAAGATTCGTGAAACGAAATTCGCAGTTGCTGAAGGAGCCGATGAAATCGATATGGTGATCTCACGCGGCAAATTCCTGGCAGGAGAGTTCAGTTATGTTTTTGATGAAATCGCAGCCATCAAAGATGCCTGCGGTAACGCGCACCTGAAAGTGATTCTGGAAACAGGCGAACTCAGCACGCTGGATAATGTTCGTAAAGCAAGCGATCTGGCGATGTATGCCGGGGCTGATTTCATCAAAACCTCCACCGGAAAAATTCAGCCTGCCGCCACACTGCCTGTAACGCTGGTGATGCTGGAAGCCATTCGTGATTTTTATTACAACGAAGGAAAGATGATTGGCATGAAACCGGCCGGAGGCATTTCAACAGCGAAACTCGCGCTGCAATACCTGGTGATGGTTCGCGAAACATTGGGTGAAGCATGGCTGTCGCCGGATTATTTCCGCTTCGGTGCCAGCAGTCTGGCGAATGATTTGCTGATGCAGATTAAAAAGCAGCAGACAGGGGTGTATCAGTCAGGGGATTATTTCAGTGTAGATTGAGAAAAGGGTCAGGAGAGTCAGGACGAGTCAGGAAGGGTCAGGAGAGTCAGGATGGGTCAGGAGGGTCAGGAAGGCGCCGCCCTGAGCTTGTCGAAGGGTCAGGGGTTCAGGATGAAATCCATCATAACCAATCCATCATAACTGATCATAACCAATCATAAAAATCTATTTTATCACCCATCCCGGGAAATTTTCTTTCATAAAAGTGCTGTCCTTTTTAATCTCCTCAGGCAAAACAAGCGTATTCATCACAAACATTTCCAGCATTTCCTGAAGGACGATGTCGGGTTTCGCGGCGAGGATTTCCTTGACGGGAAGGCGGGGTGTCCAGACGAGATCAGATCTTGAAAAATCGCGACAGATGAACAGTTTCAGGTATTCACTGAAACTGTCGCGGATCAGCGCAAGACGAAGATTGTTATTCACTCCGGACATGGTGTAAGCCTGATACTTTTTGTGTTCTCCGACCTCAGCCGTATCGCCATCGGTGCTGATCAGCTTCAGTCCTGATTTGTGGGTAAGATGAATGTGTTCGAAATGAAACTCATCGCGGAAGCCCATCAGAATCTGAAGATCTCCGGCATCGGTCACGGAAGTCGACATCTCATAATCCTCCAGCTCCGATGGTTGAATTTCCGGAAAGTCCTTTTTAATCTTTTCGATTATTTTGCGATAAGCCAGAAAACTTCCGTAATGATTCCAGTGCGTATCGGTAGTGTAATAGGTAGGATGTTCTTTCTTTCCCTCAATCAGCACATCCTTCACATCCACTGATCTGATATTCGGATTGTCGGCGATTCTATCATGAATCTGAGCTTGTTTCGAAAATCTCATTCGGTGACGGAGCAACTCACTCATGTACTCAGGATAAATACGTTCTTTTACGGGAATCATGGAAAAATAAAACTTGATTCCTTTAGTATCAAAATACTTGGTGATGATCTCCAGATTCTTTTCTACCGTATCGAGTTGCGCTTCGGTAAACGGAATGGAGGTATCATCCACATACTCCTTACGGGATGTAAACAGCCAATTGCCTTCCCCCCACTCCACGATCCGTGGCATGGTGGATATTTTAAAAGTATGCAATCTGAATTTGCTGATCGACTGCACGGCTTCATTCCTGAATGCAAAACGATCGTTGAACCAGTCGGTGAAGCCAAAGAAGAATTTCCAGGGATTGCCCAATCTGAATTCAGGGAATTCCGCCAACGCACGCTTCTCGTAGCTTTCTGTTTCTTTCTTGCCGATCAATGGCACACTGATCAGGAACATGAATGCAAACACCAGAAAAAACCTGCTGAAAGGCTGATGACTGATCATCGCGCGAAAGCGCCAAACCACAAAAGCAGCAATTAAAAATGAAGCCCACCAAATCCATACTGCTTCAGAAAAGTTCCTGAAAAAAAGTGCCGATGCTGTTCCTAGAAACAAC
>Ga0315903_10004569_pt1 | contig 18448 bp, 22 predicted proteins | sample LakEriMetagenome_7_FD_203524 | JGI IMG/M metagenome (GOLD analysis project Ga0315903, IMG submission 203524) | Freshwater fungal communities from buoy surface, Lake Erie, Ohio, United States - Buoy 2 MA119 | ecosystem: Environmental > Aquatic > Freshwater > Lake | place: USA: Lake Erie, Ohio...
CGTTTATCCACTCGAACAAACTAAGTTGCAGAGGGTTGCTAGGCTCAACTGCTAACGCCGTTGATTTATCCTTACTATTGCTAGTAAAACCTGTTGCTTCAGATTTAGCCGTAACTTCCTGAGTAACTCCCAGTAGATAGCTGTTTACGCTATTTAGTAATCCTACCATGAAGCCTTCCTAAAGGACGGGGTCTTAAACCCATTTTTCTAATAATAAGCCTTGAAAAAATCTTCCCATTCGCAGTAAGCGTACTGTGATCGGTCGTCATTCCATTCTAGTTTAGTATTTGTGAAATACTTTTTACGATAATTTTGTTCTTCTTGCTTACTGGAAAAAGTATATCCAATCAAAAAAACTACACCTTCATGTATTCTTACTTTAGCGTTTTTTAGGCTATAACAAGGGTTTTTTAGATAATGCCATTCTTGATCATCTCCTAAAAATTCACAAACAAAATCATGTGTATCAACCTGTATTTTGAGTTGAGGGATTCTAATAATCATTGTTTTTGGTTGTATTAATTAACATTTTCCCTGACCTAAAGAACAGGGTTTTAAATCTATTTTTCTGCTAAGTGTGGTTTAAACTGTTCCCACAAACTTTCTTTAACAATAAAGTAATTTGTCAAGCTACGGGTGTCGTGGTTTGTTGCAATCAAAAGAGCGTAACAGGATAACCAGTCTTGCAAACAAGTAATCAACTTTTCCCCACTTATAAATTTTTTTGACTTAAAACAATATTCGTTTAAGTAGGCTACCGATTGTAGTAAAAGACTTTCAAGATAAGCAGCGTGGATTAAGTTGTTAGATATTTTTCCTTGCGTCCACTTAATTAGTTCGTAGTCGTTTTGATCTACTAAGTTGACAGTAACAGTGTATTGGCTGTTTTCTTTGAATGTGCACAATTTTGAAATAAGAAGCATTACTAAAACTCAAAACAGATTTAATACTTTGACATTCTCCCGCCCTAAAGTGCGGAGATTCTTCGCCACACTAAATTAATAGTGCTAAATGGGGTTGACGTTTTACAGAAGATAGCCAAAACAAGTTTGCACTTACACTTTCTCCACGTCCGTTTAAAGTCTCGAACTGTCTGACCGTGACCGTTATTGTTTCTTGTTTTGTTTTTTGCGTTGAAGGTTGGGTTTTCCATTGCCTACATCCGCTTTCCCGTGCTACTTTCAACCCTGACAGGACTTTTAACCTTGCTGTTTATTACAAGGTATCTTTGAAGTGGGCCGTTAGTAACCACTATTAATATACCATTAAACCCATTTTTCAATAAATTTATTGTTTTGTCAATAAATTTACAAAAAAAATATTTATGAATTTATTGACAATCAATTCATTCTATATTAAACTAAAAAAAGTTAAGGAAAGGATCTAAGCTAATGCATTGGGATGACATTTTAGATTACGCCGACCGACTGGGATTAGAGTTTAAATACTCCCAAGACAACGATTTAATGGAAATTTTCCGAGGAAATAACAAATATACCTTAGAAAAAAAACAAAATACTTGGGTTTTGCGCGATTTTAAACAAAATAGCCAATTTTCACCTAATCCTTATCAGTTACTACAGATTACGGTTTAAGGCTTGATATACTCCCCGACCTAAAGGTACAGGGATTCTAAACAGCCAATTACTTGACCGTTTATCCACTCAAGCAAACTAAGTTGCAAAGGGTTCTTAGGCTCAATTGCTAATGCAGTTAATGTCTCCTGACTTTTTTAGTCAAGTCTGTTGATTCAGACTTAAGCGTAACTTCCTGAGTAACCCCCAGTAGATAGCTGTTTACGCTACAGACTAATTCTACTATAAAGCCGTCTTAAAGAACGGGGCTTTAAACTCATTTTTCTGATAAACATTTTTTAAGGAATAAAACAATGGCATTAATTACTAACGACAGTTTTTTTCAGGATTTTTTAAGCGAAGTTAAACCTCGGTTACCTTGGGCACAAATGCTAAATCCTCCCGGCGGATTAACTATTAACCAACTAGAAGCTTTTGGTCCAAAAATTAACCATGGCTTTTTTGTAAATAAAAACAATGTAGAACTCGCTAACATAGATATTTCTTCTGCTGGGTGGAGAACTGCTACTCAAGAATTCCAGGGAGGAAAAGAAATTGTTGAAGGATATATTACTAATCAATTAAGATTTTGTTTACTAGGTCGAACAGAGACTATTGTAGAATCTGATGGCGTTTACATAGGGCCTCTTTTTGTTAAAAACTCTAACAATCTTTCTGAGGCTGGGATAGCTTCAAGAGACAACTCAAAAGAGTATCGACGTCGGAGTTGGTGGTTAATAATGCTCCTTGCACCTAATAACGAATTTATTCATACTACTCCAATTAAATTAGCTTTAAGCGGAGCAACTGGAGCAGCGTTAACTCAGGAATTGACTGAAAATATCAAAGAAACAGAAAGTGGTTTTTTTCATGCGTTGGGACAACCAGTGCAGCAATTAAGCGAGACTGCCAAAAAAATGTTTATTTACGACTGGACGTTGAATTTTTGTAAACCAAACAATTTAGCTCCTTACGAATACGTAGGACAAAGAAAAGGAACAGTCCCTAGCAAATCTACTGTTGTTCGCTACTCTAGCGGAATAATCAACAGGTCTGTAGTAATTGAACCAGTTGACTCTATCCAGAATGCTATTTTTTCCCTTAAATCTTCACAAGGGCAAAAACTAATAGAACTTAGCCAGACTTTCTGTCCTTTATTTTTTGAAAGTTTTCGCAAAAGAACAGGAGAAATTACAGGAGAAGTTACAGATTTTGAACATCAAGAAGTAATTCCAGAAAATCCAGTAAATCCTAGCGTACTTAGTGAAGGTTTTAAAAACTTGCCAGAAGAAGATTTAGTTTTTTAATTTATGCGCCTAGGAAATTCCTAGGCTTTTAAACCAAATGGGAAAAAATACTCAAAACCAACTCCAATTAAGTTTGTTAGATAAAGCTCCGACTTTAACTTCAAACGATGCCTACGAAATTATCTGTTCTTCCCGAAGACCTGAATGGGAAAAAATGATTCAAGCTGTTGAAATACTTGAACCTAGTTTAAAAAGACATAATTACCCAAAAGAGTATTGTGACTCTGAAACTTTTTTTAAGGATTTGCCTAACCCAGGCTATTATATAGCAGCTTTAAAATCTGTTTGGTGGAATAGATTGGTGTTTGTTGACCGTCCTCGCAGTTTTCTTAAGTACGAAGATATTAAACTTAATCCTTTCCTTCAAGTCTTTAATATTATGCGATTTGGTAAGAAAACTAAAACAGTGCAAATCGACAAAACAAGAATTCCTGTTGCAACTTATCATTACAATACTGCACAAACACAAGTACTGAATCAAAAAATAACTACTCAAGCTTTATGGACTTACGCAGAAAACTATAAACAGATTCAAACCCAAAAAGAGATAAAAGCACTAGAGCAAAAAGTAAGTCAACTTCAATGGGAATTATTTAACGCTAAACAAGGTATATTGAGGCATTACGGGTATGATTCTAAAAATCTTGAAATCAATCCAAGGTACATTGAGCTATACGCTATTGCCAGGCAACTTCCTATGAATTCTATTCAACACTCAGTTTTTGTAAATATTTTGTTTTTACAAGGATTTTACCCAGCTTGTGAATATTTGGCTAAATATGGTTTAAATGAATTTTGGGAAGAATCAGATTTATAGACTTGACGCTCACCGCACATTTAAAGCGGTAAGCGTCAAACCGCAAGCAAGCTCAAGGGGTTTTTAAGCTTTTGATGATTGCTAGCTCAACTAGTTTACCGATTAGTTCTAACAAGCTTTTTTCGTCCATGCTAGCAGCTATATCATAAATAACGGTAATACTAGGTTTGTTGATTTTGTTTGAATTTTCAGAATTTTCAAGGTAGCTTACAATTTCGTCAACGCCGCGCCCTAGCAATTCAGCCATTTTGTAGACTATATCGTTTTTAGGGAAAGTTTTTCCAGACTCCCAATAGCAAACTGTGGAGGTTACTACTTTAAAATATTCTCCTAATTGGCTTCGGCGCCAGTTCTTTTGCTTACGTGTTTCCACGCACATAATAGCCCACCTCTGCTCTGGAGTTCTGTCTTCGTAACTAATTTGTAAAAACTGTTCAACCTTGGATAAAGTCGGCAAATATGTATTGTTCATTTTTGTTATCAAAGAAATCTAATTTTAGTTTAAGATAAATTTACTGAAAATAGTGGGTAAAAAAATATGCTATACCAACTTGATGATCTTTCGATTTCCGCGCCTGCGTTTCGCATTCTATTTTCGATAATCCGCAGAGCTTATCACAGTAAGACCACAACTACATCTATTCCCGAATTAATGGAAAAGACAAAAATAAGCAGATATTTAATTGAAAAATCGTTAAAAACATTAACAGAGAAAGGTCTTATAATAATCAGAAAATGGGGTGGTAATGAGCTTAAAATAACCTTATTAGAAAAAATTATTGACATGATTGAACTAGACTTTAAACGTCGAGGAGCTAAAAAACCATCAAAGGCTTCAAATGCTTTGGATGAAATAAAAAAGTCCTCCAGCAGAAAAGAGGCTGCGGAGAAGACCAAGAAACGTTCTACAGCAAAAACGGAATCCACCCAGACTGGCTCTTTAGATTCTTTGGACAGGAAGACCAAGAAACCGAAGGAGAATCAAGTATCGGAGAAACCGATCTTAAAGAAACCAGAGGAAGAGTTGAGTCCGAACGTTTCCGTAAAAGAAAAGCCAAGGGTTTCGGGAACTAAGACGGCAAGTAATTTGTGTAAATTTAATTACATAGGAGAGCGTCCTGAGTATTTGACAGTTAGGAGTGAACTTTACCACTATTTTCAAGAGTGGTTAAAAACTAATAACTCCATGTCACACGAACTGATTAACAGTCTTAGTCACAACGAACTACAGAAAAAGTGGAATAAGTTCAAGGAATATAGCGTTACGTGGTTAAAACTCCAGAAAGTAATAAGCTCTCCTTGTTTAGATTTGAATAAAATCCGATTTATGCAAAACTTAGCGGTTAACATAGAAAAAGCCGCATAAGCTTAATAATTAATTTTGTATGAATTTTGTAGGTTATTTTATCAATAAATTTATTGACAATCAAACCACGCTTAAGTAGAATTGAACTTATCCCTAATCTATGGAAATTTAAATGGATAATTTACCGCCTCATAATTTGGACGCTGAAGAAATAGTATTAAGCGCTATTTTACACGATAATAATACATTGCCTTTGGTAATGACAATGTTAGAACCAGAGGATTTTTATTATCCTATGCACAAATTAATATTTACTTCAATAGTTAATGTTTACAGAAAAAACCAGGTAGTTGATTTTACAACTATCTGGTTTGAAATAGTGGGTAATAATAATCAGGACGGAATCAAAAACAAGTTAAGCACTATTTTAGCTCGTTCGTTTTATCAATACAGGATTGATGTATGCTGCCAAAAGATTAAAGAGGATTTTGTTAAAAGAAAATATTTAGCAGTCTTACACGAAAAGATTAAAGATGTTTACGACCCCGAAGCTGACATTGGTTCTATTTTACAAGAAACTGCGGAAATTTCCCTAGAATTGTCAGGAAAACTACGATCAGGCAATACCAGTGGATTGCGAATAGTCGGCGAAGTTTTGCCAGAAGCTATCTCATTTTTAGAGGAATTAAACCAAGACGGGCAGGATACAATAACTTGCTCAACAGGTTTATATGATTATGACAAACTTACTGGCGGGCTACTTAAAGGAAATATTGTAATTTTTGCAGGAAGAGCTGGATCTGGTAAAACAACTGCCACATTAGAATTTCTTACCAATGCCGCTCGAATGGGTAAATCTGTTGCGTTATTTTCGTTAGAAATGAGTGATATTCAGGTCGTTCTTAAAATGCTTGCTAGGCTTAATATAGAAATTAATCCTAAAACGCAAATACATGCAAGCCAGCTATTTCGGAGTAAAGGGCTAAGCAATATTGGTGATATGGGTTGGCTAGCTTCTTCTTCGGAAGCTTTGTCAGAGCTAAATTTTTGGATAGATCCTTTTTCTAATCCCGATGTTAGCTATATCCGCAACAAACTTACTGAATTAGCTTCTTCAAAGAAAATGCCAGATGTGGTTGCAATAGACTATGTAGGCATCATGAAATCATCAAATAAACATCTTAATAGAGCAATAGAGTTAGACGGTATTATGAAGGAGTTGCGAATATTAGCAAAAGACTTTAATATTGCATTGATTGCGGTGGCTCAGTTAAATCGAGGGATAGAATCAAGACAAGACAAAAAACCTCAAATACAAGACCTGAGAGAGTCTGGAGGGCTTGAAAATGAAGCAGCAGTGGTTACCATTATTCATAACCCTCGTTCATATAATCCAGAGTCCGATAAAATATTAGAGCTTCATGTTCTTAAAAACCGTTATGGTCCTACTGGAGTTGTTACTGTAGGATTTGAGCCAGAGTATGGCAGATTGTTGAACTTGGCCTAGAATTTCTTTTGTTAACTTTAAACGGACGTGGAGAAAGTGTAAGGACAAACTTGTTTTGGCTATCTTCTGTGAAACGTTACTCCCATCCAGCACTATTAATTTAGTGTGGCGAAGAATCCCCGCTATTTAATGCGGGGAGGATGTCAAATTTGACCAGTTCCTTTAAGGTAATGAGTATTTATTTGTTCTTGCGTTAATGGGTAAGTGTAAACTGCAAAATCAGATATTAATCCTCCGTAGTTTCGGGCGTCGTTATAGCCTCGTCCAATATACCAAGTTGGGCGATCAGATTGCGAAGCTGAAGTTAATAGTCTGTCAATTGCTGTTACTCTGCTAGCCCCAAATGTTGTAGATAGGTTGTATTCTACATTGTTAATGTGCAATCTTCTGTCGCTCGAAATAGTAGACGACAAAACTAATACTACGTGATAAACTTGTGTATTTACCCAAGAAACTATAGGGAAAAGTCTTACAAAGCTACTATCGCTGTCTAATATACAGTTTAGTTGAGGGCTAGATCCATTTAAATTAGTTAAGGTAAACTCAAAAAAAACTCTATTAGGCGTTCCCGTGTCTAATCCGTAGAGTGATCTATTCGTATCCCCACTTTTAGTAGAGTCTACTTTAATCCAAGCTTCTATTGAAAAAGATGTAGTCGTGGTTAACTGCGTAGGAACAGTAACGATTTCCCCTGGTAAAGCTGTGTTACTGACTGAAGGAAAATAAGTACAACCCGCGCTTCTGTTTGTTACAATATTCGGTTGTCGATACTGTAAGCTTGCACCAGGAATAGCATGAAAATTGTTGCCACTGTGATCAATAATTTGTGTGCTATTTACAGGTTCATCCAACCTGTAATAAAATCTTGGGGAGTCCTTGATAATTAAATTTTTATATCCAGGAACAGTTAAATTTAATGATTGATTTAATACACTAGGAAGACTAAACATAAAATAAAACCACCTTGCAGGTGGTCGAAGTGAAAACTTAGCATCTTTTGATTATTCATTTATATTATCCTTTAAATTTTAAATTTAAAGATTATGGAGTTGAATATTTTTAAACTCCGAACTTCCCTGGTCGTTTAAGAAAGTTAAATAATTAAAAGTGCCGGTAAAATGTTCCCCAACTGGAATTTTAAACTTTTGCCAAGTATTGGTTCCAGTGTATTGATAGTCGTCTATTAAAGTTTTGCTCCATAATTGATTAATAGATTCTAAAGAAAAGAAATTGGTAGGATTGTTCCACAAAGTAAAATCATTGTCAAAACCAATTCCAGTTATTTCGCCTTGACTTCTTTTGGGACTTTTGAACTCAAAAGACAATAGCGTATCTGGTTTTACCGTTATAGTAGGATTATTTTGAATTCCAACTCTTGCCCCTGAAAAATTATTGTTTAACCTGATTAAACTATCGCTAAAGGTAACTCCATCTGTTGGTGATAACAAAGGAGAGTTTACTCCACCAAAGCCATATTTAGTGACGTTGTTATTAAACGACACATTAACGGTATTTAAAATAGGTGTAGGTGGATCAACATCTAAATCATTTTTCCAAATTAAATCGGCTGCTTTGTAAACGTTAATTTCTTTGTATCCAGTTGTTCCAATTGGATCTGCTGTTTGATTGATTACTTGTTCTAGCTCTAGGAAAGTAAGCTTTCTTCCTAAGTACTTTTCCGCAACTCCTTGTAACAATGCTGCACTAGCAGTGACAAAAGGAGCCGCTAGACTTGATCCAGTACTTAAAACCTGGTTACCTCCAATTTGTATAGTAGGTATTGCTGTACCAGGTGCAGCGATTGCGTCGTTTCGTCGTTGCGCACTCAAGTTAAGATTTGTCGCTTTGCGATTACCATTACTATTGGTGTGCATCGCAGCTAAAACAAAATCGTACGCTGCGGGGGAAGCTAATCCTGGCTGTTTAAAAGATTGATAAAAATTTCCTCCAGCAGCAACAGGGGTAATACCTACTTGACTAGCAGTTTTTAAAGACTGATAATTAAATCTTCCAAGATTAATTGGATTTTTAAAATCGTCCATGGTGTTGGTAAGTATTACTTGAGAAAGGTTAATACCAACAATATTGTATTTATCTTTATTAGCCACAGACCAGTTTATGATTCTGTCTGTAGCTGAACTAACTAAAGATTGCGCCCCAATTATGTTTACTTCAGGAGCAATAGCTAAGATAGCACTGGCAACTCGTGTACCATGACCTGTTCGGTCTTGAAGACTTTGGGGAGGTTTATAAGGTTTTTCACTAGGATCTCTCCAAAGGTCATTGTTTACAACAAGCTCGACTCTGTCTGAGAATCCGTTGTTATTTTTGTCCCCACCAAAAATTGGATGAGGATTATTTAGGTCAACTCCTGTATCAATAACCACAACAGTGTAACCTTTTCCTGTTATTGGACCAAATCTTGGATCTTTTCTAAACTCGTTTAATCCGTTTGTTGTATAACTTAACATAATGTGAATTAAAACTCTTAATTTCATTGTGACAAACTTATTAAAAAAATAAATATTTTTATTACCAGGTATTATTACTTAGTAATAAAAATAGGTTAATTAAAATAACTAATCCACGTTTTTTTCAAATAATGCAATTATTAAAAAAATATGGATTTTAATTGGCTATTCTTTGATGTTGACGTTAAAAGCTTTAAGGGATAAATCAAAAGGATTGCCTTTTATCGTAGAAACCAAATAAAGCATTTTTTCAGCAATATATTTAATTTCTTTTTGTGCATGCTTAGAGTTGCGTAGTGTCTGAAAATGCATAAAACTACGAAAATTAAACATTACGTCAAAATCAACTTGTTTGCAGTAAGGAAGAAAATATCTAGAGGTTTCTTTAGCTCTTTGTCGTCCTACGATAGGTGTCAATTCCTTGCAAGCTCGGTGATATAATTCGTGCCCTAATTCAGCAAACCAGGTTAACACAGTAATAATATCGCCCTCTACTTTCTCTAAAGGGTTGTCTACAAAATCTGTTAAATCTAGCATTAATCCGTCAAATTCCATCCAATCACAAGGCAGGTAAAATTTATCCTCTAACTCCTTATAACGAGCTGATTCAGTATTAATACTTACACCTATTCGGTGTTTTAAGAATTGAATGTGAGTTGCAGTATCAGATCTAACCTGAAAATGTAAGGTGCTTTTTTCAAAGGGAGTGTGATGATTATTTTTAGCCAAAAAAAGTAATAGCTCTTCCACTGATTTCTTTTTTTGAGATTTAGTATTTTCAAATAATTGATCAATATAACTTTCGTTATAGGGACTGTCAATTAAATCTTCGTAAATATCATCAAATCCAGTTGATTGCCATGCGGACAATGCGTGGGTTTTATCTCCGCCATAATGCCCAACTAAAACAACTTTATTATTGTAGTCTTGATTATATTGAGTTTGCATGATTAAATTACTTTAGGTAAAACCACCGAACGAGGTTGATTTTGATACTTACCGTTACGATCCGCATAAGTAGTATTGCATTGCTCACCTTGAAAAAATAGTAATTGAGCTATCCCTTCATTAGCGTATATTTTGCAGGGAAAGTTAGTTAAATTTGCTATTTCAATTGTTAAATGTCCTGTCCATTCTGGTTCTAGTGGTGTAACGTTAATTAATATTCCACACCTAGCATAAGTAGATTTACCTAATGCAATTGCGATTGTATTGGCTGGAATGTTAAAGCTTTCGACTGAGACACCTAATGCGTAGGAATGCGCGGGAAGCCAATAGTAGTTCGATGTAAGTTCAATATTAAAAACACAATTGTCGTCAAATCGTTTAGGGTCTATTTCGTCTTTGTGATTGCCACCAATTATCCTAAAATCGTGGTTAGATAATCTGATATCGTACCCATAACTGCTTAATCCGTAACTAATAATTCCGCTAGTGTTTAATTTTTCCTCGAAAGGAATAATCATTTTACCTGTGGTAGCTAAATAAGCTATTTGTTTATCGTTTAAAATACTACTATTGTTCAATTTCTAAACTCCCTATTATCTTACTAAATTCTTGTAGCTTGACTCTAAATTTTAAAGACTCTTTATTGATTTGATTGCGGACTTCAGCGTAAACAGTAAAAACTTTACCTAATTTGCTGTCTACTTCAACACAAGGAATAAGTATATTTAGTTTTTGATTTACGTAAGCCATTTTAGCAGCTTGAATCAAAAAAGCTTGTTCTGGGACTGGACGATAAGTTGTTTTCTCACCTTGAACTTTTTGAACAATCAAAATAATAGGAGGAAATCCAACAGTTTTTATTTCCTCGATTAAAGGCCTTATAATGTCAACATTCCCTTTAAAGGTGTCTTCAATTTCGTGTAAACTAATTTTTATTGTTGCATCAGGGTTAACCTTAATATTTTGTTCAACTTGAGTTGCCAAGTTTTTGGAGTTAAACAGTTTATGCACAAAATTAATAATCAATTGAGAAAAATTTATGATCATCATTTTAGACGGAGTATCTGGAACAGGTAAATCTACTATATCTCAAGAATTACAAAAAGTTTTACAGGAAAAAAGAGAATGTCACGTCATTGCTCATCCCTCTAAAACTAATTTCTATGGTAATTTTAGTAGAAAATTAATTAACTTAAAATATAAAGTTCAAAATGAATTGATAATAAAGGTCATTGATTTACTGATCGGTCTGTGCGCCGTAGAAGACTTTAAAAATAGTATTAAACTGGCTAGGCAAAATCCTGAAGTTATTTATATTTGGGAACGCTCACCGCTATCTACTTTGGTTTATAATGCCACAAATAGCGTAAACGCAAAGATTTTAGCTTCTAAAATAGTTTCCCTAGGATTTCCTCCAGAAACTTACTGGATTTTACTAAGTGATATTAAATATGGAGAACTTGTTAAAAGGCTTAAAGAGCGGAATAGAGACAATCAAGATTTAACGGCAAATCGAAGTTTATTGATTGAGCAAACAGCAAGATTTGTTATCTATTTACGACTTTTAAACGAAAAACCCTTTTTTTCAAAATTTAATGCAGTGTATAATAGCTTATTATGGCATTCAGACGTTCATAGTAAAGTTAAAGATATTTTGACTTTTATCAAACTAAATGACACTTACTTGTTTTTTTAATTATGCTAACTAATCCAATTTTTAACCCAGAAGGTGACGATAGTATTCAATCTCGTTTTGTATGGGGTGGAAACGTCACTAATCTAATGCAGCTTAACGATGTGCGATATTCTTGGGCTAACGCATTGTACAATCAAATGAGAGAAAATTTTTGGATTCCCCAAAAAATTGACGTTACCCAGGATGTTACCGATTATCAGAATTTATTACCAGATGAGCGTAAAGCTTTTAAAGGTATTTTAAGCTATCTTACTTTTTTAGATTCAGTCCAAACCTGCAATATTCCTCATTTAAAAAGTAACATTACTGCTCCTGAGATAGCGATTTGCATGACTGAACAAGCATCTCAAGAAGCAATGCATAATCAATCTTACCAAAATATTATTGAATCTGTTATCCCTGCTGATGAACGTAACGACGTTTATTATTTTTGGAAAAACGATAAAATTTTGCTTGATCGGTGTGCTTATATTGCTAAGCTATATCAAGCCTACTTAGACGATTCAAGCCAAGAAAATTACTTTATCGCTTTATTAGCTGATTATATTTTGGAAGGAATTTACTTTTACAACGGGTTCACCTTTTTTTATAATCTTGCATCTAGACAATTAATGTCGGGTAGCTCCGATATGTTTAGATTAATCAATAGAGACGAATTGTCTCATGTTAGGTTATACCAAAAACTTGTTAAGGAGGGATTACTTTATTTCCCTAATTCTCAAGAGCAAATTTACGAAATGTTTAACACGGCAGTACAACAAGAAATTGTGTGGACTAATCACATAATAGGAAACAATATTTTAGGAATAACCAGTACATCAACAGAATCTTACACCAAGTATTTAGCTAACATTAGATTAAAAGCGATAGGATTAGAGCATCTTTATCCGTCCGACGTAGCCACTAATCCTTATAAACACTTAGACAGATTCTCTGACACAGAAGGAGAAGGGCATACTAAAGCTAATTTTTTTGAGTCTGGAGTAACTAGCTACAATATGTCTTCAGCTATTGCGGGTTGGGAAGAAATCTAAAATTTAGACAAAAGGATTTAAACATAACTAATAACTTTTACACTGTGAGCAAGAGATTTATCAGAAAAATGGGTTTAAAATCTGTCCTAAAAGAGAAGTCAAGAGTTTAAATATAAATTAGGTATTTTTAAATTTGTAACAATTTTTGTTTAATTGGATTTAAATAATATTATTTAACTGGGTTTAAATAGTGTTTAACCGGATTTAAATAAATTGTTATTCACTTTTAAACAATATTTTGTGTTTGATTTAAACCCTAGGTTGTTAAGCCTAGGGTTTAAATTTAAGCATTTGCTAACTGCAACAAAAGATTTTTGACATAGCTATGCATGTCTCCAGAGCAATACCAATTTTGCTTAACACATTCTTTGTAAGCAGGTAATACTACTAATTTAATATATTTTTTAAAGTCTGTTTTGTTAACAGACTGTGTAACTAATCCATCTAATCGCCCAGTTACTATCAACCACTCTGTTGTGTAAAGAATCTGGTCAACAATCAACTTTTCTGTTCCTTCAAGCGAATTAAGTAAGCAAGCAATTTTTACTTTACTGTTGCAATACTCTCTAGGCTTGTAGCCTGTTCCAAGAAGAGCTGTTAAAGTTAAGGTTTTACGGACATCGGTTAAGGTAGCAGTAGCCATAGGTTTAATCCCCAAATAAATTTGTATACTCACTATAACAACTACTAACCCAAAATGTCAATACTTAAAAATTAATTTCTTGGTATTATAGACTAGAATTTACTTAATCATCAGTAATTTTACTTAAATATTCTTGTAACGGTTTAAATTCAGTTAATTTTTTAAAGACGTGGGGAGTTATTCGTTCAACCATCCCCGATTCTAGCTTTGAATAATAAGCAAGAGATAGCCCTAGTTCTAGCGAAAATTTATACCTACTTTTAGTTTTCCGAATAATAGGTAGAATTAAAGACAATGTGTTTGCATCGTAAAACACTGGGTTTTGATGGTATTGTTTAATCTTTGTGGTTGCTTTTTGGTAATAAGCATAAGTTAATTGCCTAGACGTTTTTAGCTTTTTAGCAACTTCTTTTAAGGACAGTGGATTTTCTCCAGATAGTCCTAAAGCTAGGCTTAATATTGTTTTTTCTTTTGGATAAAGAATTAACTCCCACGAAGAATAGTCAAGAGTAAGTTTTTGTACGGTAAAATCTAAAACTATTTTATTTAACTTACTAACAAAATTTTTGTAGTCAATGCCAGCCTTTTTACAAAGCTTGGCTAAGCTTTGTCTTGTCATAGAACTAGCAGTATTAAGGTTTTTAAAATTAAACTGTTGGATTAATTCAGTAAAAGTATGGCTTTCTAGGTAATAACTCCTAATTATTGCTTTTTGTTTTTCCGAGCAAAGAATTTCCCAGTTAGGAACTGTTTGATAAAAAAATTGTTGCTTTAAAAGGTTGATTGTACTTAGATCTTCTTTATCCCATAAAGCTTTTAATATTTTTTCTGATACTTGAGTCATTTTAATTGTTTAGGTTAATTATTTTATTATATTTATTATTTTTTAATATAAGATACAGTAGTTTTAAATAAGCTTCACAAAAAGTTTAAAAAATGCAGACAGAAAAATCTATCTGCATAAAAAGATTTCAATCGATAACTAAATTAGTATATAGAATTATTTAAACAAGCTACGTAAAAAGTTAACAAAAATAATATTTATTTATCAGAAAAATGGGTTTAAAACTCCGTTCTTTAGAACGGCTTTAATGGTATATTAATAGTGGTTACTAACCCGCCTATACTTTGCAGCGATATATCATTTAGAGACCGTCAAACTAAATGTGAAACCGGGTCTGAAGGAGAATAGGGAAGCGGATGTAGGCAATGGGAAATCCAACCTTCAACGCAAAAACAGAACAAAAAAAACAATAATAGTCGCGGTCGGACAGTTCGAGACTTTAAACGGACGTGGAGAAAGTGTAAGTCCAAACTTGTTTTGGCTATCTTCTGTGAAGCGTCAACCCCATTCAGCACTATTAATTTAGTGTGGCGAAGAATCTCCGCCCTTCAGGGCGGGGAGGATGTCAACTTAGTTTTTGATATACTTTAAAAAGATAAATTTTTTAAACCTTAAAAAATGAAAAAAATATTAGGTTATATAACTTCTACTTTTGCTATAGGACTAGCAATGTCAAGTAACACTCTCGCCGCTACAATTGACAACTTTAACTCAGGTAGAATAGTTCATAGTAGCCTAGCTCCTTTAAGCGTAGAAGGATCAGTGGCTGTTACAAATGGAGACGCTATTTCTCCAATAAGGCAGTATCAATACAAATCTTTTGCTAGTGAAAAGGAAACTTTATTGCCTTCAGGGTTTTCAACAAATGGAGCCCCATCTGTTTTGTCTATTAGCAATGCACCGTCAACGACTTCAATACTTTCTCTAGCTTATGAAGGTAACTTTAACTTGTCTCCGCTAGGAGAGAATTTTTTCTCATTTGATGTACTAAACAATGATTTACCAGTAATTCTATCGACAATAATCAACAATGAATCCCTTACAATATCTATACCACCTAAAACAAAAAAAGTTTTAATTCCGTTTACAGATTTTCCAGAAACAGATTTTCAAGATGTAAATTTTATAGGATTACATATTTCTGGGAATAATGATTTTGATTTGGCGCTAGATAATTTAGGTACTGAACAAATTGTAAGTGAACCATCTTTAATACTAGCTACAGTATTTTTATCTTTAGGACTTACAGTGGTTAAATTTAAATCTAAAGATTTTGTGAGCAAGAATTAGCCAGACCGTTTTAACGGCTGGAAGTAAAGCGAACCGTGGCTTTAACCAGGGGTTTTAAACCCTGTTCTTTAGGAGGCTTTAATGGTACATTAGTGATAGTCAAGGTTGAAAGTAGCACGGGAAAGCGGATGTAGGCATTGAAAAGCCCAACCTTCAACGCAAAAAAAACAAAACAAAAACCGATAATAGTTGCGGTCAAGCAGTTTAAGACTATTATCGGACGTGGAAAAAGTGTAAAACTGAACTTGTTTTGGCTATTTCCCGCAAAGCGTCAACCCCATTCAGCACTATTAATTTAGTGTGGCGAAAAATCCCGCCCTAAAGGACGGGATGATGTCAACAGGAAAATGGTGAATAGCACAAAACTATCTTTTAAAGTTGCAAAAACATTATTAATATACTATTAAAGCTGCTCTAAAAGACGAGGTGTTAACCCCATCTTTTGAATAAAAAGAAAAGGAGGTGCATGCTTTTCGTTAGACAAACGTTTATACATTTCTAAGGCTTCAGTGCGGAAAAATTTAAATTCAGCGCATCTTTCGTGGGTTTCGTAGAATATAGCTAAATCATGTAAATTACTAACCACATCAAGATGGTCACCATTAAATAACCGCTTTCTCATTTCTAAAGCTTCAATATAGAAAGATTCAGCCTCAGTGTATCTTTCGTAGTTTTCATAAAATTTAGCTAAATTATCTAAGTCAGCTGCTACGCTAAGATGGTCATCACCAAGTAATCGTTTTTTCATCTTTAATGATTCAGCGTACAAAGATTTAGCTTTAAAGTATCTTCCTTGGCTAGAGTGAAGCTTTGCTAAGTTGTTTAAAACAATAGCCAAATCAAGATGGTCTTCTTTAAACAACTGTTTGCACATCTCTAAAGCTTCAATGTAAAACGGTTCGGCTTCGGTATATTTTTCTTGATTAACGTAAAATATAGCTAAATTGTTTAAACTTGCAACTATATCGATATGGTCTTCCCTAAACAACCGTTTATACATCTCTAGTGCTTCAATGTAAAAAGGTTCAGCTTTATTGTATTGTTTTTGGCTTTTGGAATATTCAGCTAAATCTTTTAAATGGTCACCTTTATCCTGGTAAAGTTTAGCTAAATTATTTAAATTCATAGCCAATTCTGGATGGTCACTATTAAACAATTGCTTTCTTGTCTTTAAAGCTTCAATGTAAAAAAGTTTAGCTTTGTCGTATTGTTTTTGGCTTTTGTAGTATTCAGCTAGATTATCTAACTCAGTAGGGTTAAGTTTTCCTAATTCATGCGTATTAAAAGAGTTCATGTGTTTTATCCTAGAAAATGTTGATATTAAATTTTACAACAAACAGGGAGAGTTTAATGAACTTCTTTACCCAAGAGTAAAGAAGTTCATTATTGACATCCTCTCCGCCCTGAAGGGCGGAGATTCTTCGCCACACTAAATTAATAGTGCTGAATGGGGTTAACGCTTCACAGAAGATAGCCAAAACAAGTTTGGACTTACACTTTCTCCACGTCCGTTTAAAGTCTCGAACTGTCCGACCGCGACTATTATTGTTTTTTGTTTTGTTTTTTTTTGCGTTGAAGGTTGGATTTTCCATTGCCTACATCCGCTTCCCTATTCTCCTTCAGACCCGGTTTCACATTTAGTTTGGCGGTCTCTAAATAGTATATCGCTGCAAAGTATAGGCGGGTCAGTGACCACTATTAATATACCATTAAAGCCGTTCTAAAGAACGGGGTTTTAAACCCATTTTTCTGATAACCGCACGTGGAAGAACGGTTAAAACCAAATAATTGGCTTTAACCAGTAAAGCGGAAAAATGTCAATTGAATGTTAACCTGAGTTTAAACCCTGTCACAGAAAATCCATTTTTCTGATAAATTTAAGCGTTAATTAATGTTAAACTATTACAATTAACTTTGAGACTGCTTTAAAAAATCGCCGCTTTTTAGAGCGGGGAGAATGTCAATTACTTAAAGGGTTTAAACGAGCAAGGTCACAATTTGTGTAATTTCCAAAAAACTTAATAAATTTTTTGGTTTTACCTGGATTTAAACAAATCTGAGAAAAATCCTATCGAAAATGAGTTTAAATGGCTATACGCTTAAGCTCAAACCAATAAGCTTGGTTAGTGATAATCAAAAAAATCTAACTGCGTTAGCGGTTGAGCTTAAGACTTTCTAGCGTAAAGGTGCGAAATTTCAATCAGAATAATATCCTTTTTCTTTTGCGGATTCAATACCTAGTTGTAACAAAGAGACTATTGTATTTGTTATAACTACTTTCCCAGTACGTGGGTTTATTGGAGCATCATTTTGAACAGCAATATCGACCAATAACTTATATAACTCGTTGGGAATACGTAGATCAACGCGAGTTGATTTGGCATTAATTTTTATCATGGGTTTTATCAGAAAAATGGGTTTAATGATACATTAGTAATGGTCACTGACCCACTTAGTTTAGAGATACCGACCTAAATGTCGGGGAGAGTGTCAATAACTTACTGGCTAATTTTAGAAAAAACATTATTTAAGTTTTTGGTTTTCTCGTATATTGTTAGCAGTGACGAAAAACAATCCCGTCTTTTTAGGTCAGAGAGTGTTAATGATATAGCTTATCAGAAAAATGGGTTCATTCAAACATACAAACTAATGAATAACAACCAAGGTTTAAATTTAAATAGTGATCATCCCAATGTAGCTACTAGCTTAAACAATTTAGCTAATAGCTACTATAGCCAAAGAAAATACACCAAAGCTGAACCTCTTTACATTGAGGCTCTAGAAATGTATAAGCGATTATTTAGTGGTGACCATTCTGATGTAGCTACTAGTTTAAACAATTTAGCTGCACTTTACTACAACCAAAAAAGATACACTGAAGCTGAACCTCTCTACATTGAGGCTTTAGGAATGCTTGACATCCTCTCCGCCCTGAAGGGCGGAGATTCTTCGCCACACTAAATTAATAGTGCTGAATGGGGTTAACGCTTCACAGAAGATAGCCAAAACAA
>Ga0315903_10004570_pt1 | contig 18443 bp, 19 predicted proteins | sample LakEriMetagenome_7_FD_203524 | JGI IMG/M metagenome (GOLD analysis project Ga0315903, IMG submission 203524) | Freshwater fungal communities from buoy surface, Lake Erie, Ohio, United States - Buoy 2 MA119 | ecosystem: Environmental > Aquatic > Freshwater > Lake | place: USA: Lake Erie, Ohio...
CGGTTAATAAACGATGGGTGATTGATGAAGTGCGAAGGCTGTGGTGAGAGGGCTAATTGCCATGGCCTGTCAATGTCCTGACCAACCCAGATCGGCAGAGAGTTGCTGGGCAAACTGGCGCAGGCTTTGGGCTATGGGGCCATCCCAAGAGGTGTCAAAAGTAGCCGATGAACCCAGCGACACCACACCCAGGGCCAAATGACCATCGGCGTCAAAAACGGGGGCACAAAACCCCGAAATTCCTGGCAGCAGCACATTCACCACCCGGCCCAGACCTTGTTGGCGCGTTTCGGTCACCATGGCCTGCACTTGGGCCGGGGTGCTCGGCAAGTCGCTGCGGCCCAGTTTGCGGGCCAGTGCCAACTCGGCCTCGATCATGGGGCGGGCTTTGTCCGACGCCCCGCCGTGGCTCACAAAGGCGGCAAAACAGCGCCCCGTGGCCGAGGAAAGCAGCGGCATCACATCGCCCAAACGCAAGCTGACCGGCATGGCCAGGGGCGTTTCTTGCCAATGCACCAGCGTCGGGCCCCGGTTGCCCCATACGGCCAGGGCCAGCGTGTGACCGGTGGCGTCGATCAAGGCGGGCAAGCGTTCGCGGGCCATCTTGACGGCATCGAGCCTAGACAACGTGGCCAGCCCCAGACGCAGCGTGGCGGGCCCCAATTCGTAGCGGGTAGTGGCCGAGTCTTGCACCACCAAGCCTAGGCGCTGAAAGCTGACCAAATAGCGGTGTGCTTTGGCGGCGCTCATGCCGGCCGAGGCCGCCAGATCTCGCAACATCAGGGGGGCAGGCGCTTGTGCCAACACGTCGAGCAGGGTAAAACCGACCTCGACCGATTGAATGCCTGCGCGCCCTTTGTCACTGTCTTTTGAGCTGGAATCTGTGCTTTCGGTGTCCATATCGCCTAGAATCTGGTTTCGTTTAGTTAAACGAGTTTAACAATGCGTAACTGCTTGGTGCTTCACACTGTAGCGCAAGCCCCCCCTGAACGGACACATTCAAGATGAAATTGGCGACCTACAAAGACGGATCACGCGATGGACAACTCGTGGTGGTTTCGCGTGATTTGAGCACGGCACATTATGCGACTGGCATCGCCAGCAAACTGCAACAAGTGCTGGACGACTGGAACTTTTTGGCCCCCCAGCTAGAAGACCTTTACACCACACTGAACCAAGGCAAGGCCCGTCATGCGTTTCCGTTTGACCCGACGCAATGCATGGCCCCCTTGCCCCGCGCCTACCAGTGGGCAGACGGTTCAGCGTATCTGAACCACGTTGAGCTGGTCCGTGCGGCCCGCAACTCTGAAGTGCCCGCCAGTTTTTATACCGACCCCTTGATGTACCAGGGCGGCAGCGACGACTTTATAGGGCCGCGTGACCCGGTGGTCTGCCCCGACGAGGCGTATGGCATCGACTTTGAGGCCGAAATTGCCGTCATTACCGGCGATGTGCCCATGCAAACCACGGCAGACGACGCCATCGAAGGCGTGCGCTTGCTGATGCTGGCCAATGACGTGAGCTTGCGCAACTTGATACCCAACGAACTGGCCAAGGGTTTTGGCTTCTTCCAGAGCAAACCCGCCACCGCTTTCAGCCCCGTGGCCATCACACCGGATGAGCTGGGCAATGCCTGGCAAGGCGGGCGCGTGCACCTGACGCTGCAGTCCACCTGGAACGGGCGCAAGGTTGGCATGTGCGAAGCAGGGCCTGAAATGACCTTCCACTTTGGCCAATTGATTGCCCACATCTGCAAAACCCGCAATGTGCGTGCGGGCGCCATAGTGGGCAGCGGCACAGTGAGCAACAAAAGCATTGATGTGAATGGCCAGCCCGAATGGCCCAAAGGCTACAGCTGCATTGCCGAAAAACGCGCCATCGAAACCATTTTGGACGGCAAACCCAGCACCGAATTCATGAAGTTCGGCGACACCATCCGCATCGAAATGAAAGGCCGCAACGGCGAGAGCCTGTTTGGGGAAATCGAGCAGGAAATCGTGCCCTTGGCTAAATAAGCCAAGAGTTCAACCCACTGACTCTGTCAAATTGGGCTGTAGAGGATGGACTGGCTATATTTGTATAGCAATCATTGAAAGGGAAGAAGCCATGCTTGCCATCCGCCTGCCCGAAAACATTGAAACCCGCTTGGCTCAACTGGCCCAAGAGACCGGGCTCACCAAGACCGCGCTGGTGCGCGAAGCCATCCTCGAACACATCGACGACCTGGAAGACTATTACCTCGCCGAGGCCCGCGCCCGCAAGAACCGCAACACCATTTCTTTGGAAGACGTGGAGCGCGAGCTTGGCCTGGCAAATTGAGTTTGACCCGGACGCCCTCAAAGACCTGCGCAAACTTGACAAGCCGATCCAGATCCGGCTGGTGGGTTTTTTGCGCACGCGTGTCAGCATCTTGACCAACCCACGCGACATCGGTGAGGCCCTATCGGGTCAGCGCCTGGGCAGCTATTGGAAGTACCGAGTCGGCGACTGGCGCATCAGCTGCGACGTCCGGGACCAGAAAATTCTGGTGCGGGTTTTGCGTATTGGCAATCGGCGTGAAATCTACCGATAGAGACTGGAGCATAAAAAGCCATTTACGCTTCACATTTGAAGCGTAAATCCCAAAAACGGGCTTTGGGGCCGAACTGCGGGAACAACACCCGCAAAGGAACGGGACGGGGGACGATGTACCAGCTGAAGCTCGCGGCTTAGATGGTTTTGGCGCAGTTTTAAAGCGGGTGCATGGCTACCCGGTCGTGGCCGGGTATGACAGATGGGGGCCGGGTAGGACAGATGCCTTGTCACCCGCGAACGCAAGTCCCTGTCACCCGCGAACGCAAGTCCCTGTCACCCGCGAACGCAAGTCCATGTCACCCCCGAACGCAAGTCCCTGTCACCCGCGAACGCAAGTCCATGTCACCCCCGAACGCAAGTTCCTGTCACCCCCGACCTGATCGGGGGTCCATGCCTTCAGTGGCGATGGCTACCCGGTCCTAGTCAATACGGGGCTTTGGCGTTAGCCCAGCTTCTTCATCAGCAGTGCGTTCACCTGCCCCGGGTTGGCTTTGCCTTTGCTGGCTTTCATGATGGGGCCGACCAGGCCGTTCAGGGCTTTGGCGTTGCCAGCTCTGAACTCTTCGACGTTTTTGGGGTTGGCGGCCAACACCTCGTCGATGATCTTTTCCAACTCGCCTGTGTCGTTCATCTGCTTGAGGCCTTTGGCTTCAATGATGGCGTCAACGTCGCTTTCGTGGCTGCCGGAGGGGCCTTCCTTGTTCCACAAGCCCTCAAATACCTGCCGCGCCGCATTGTTGCTGATGGTGTTGTCGCTGATGCGCCCAATCAGGGCCGCCAGTTGAGCGGCGCTGACTGGGGCTTGTTCAATGCTCATTTCGCTGGCGTTCAAGCGGCGAGACACTTCGCCCATGATCCAATTGCTTGCCAGTTTGGGCTGAGCGCAGGCTTTGGCCGTGGCTTCAAAGTACGCGGCAACCGCTTTGCTTTGCGTGAGTTGCGTGGCGTCGTATTCGGGCAGGTTGTAGTCACGCACAAAACGCTCGGCCATCACACGCGGCAGTTCGGCCATTTCGCTACGCACGCGCTCCACCCAGTCGCGTCCAATCACCAGCGGGGGCAGGTCAGGGTCCGGAAAGTAGCGGTAATCAGCGGCGTCTTCTTTGGTGCGCATGGCGCGGGTTTCGCCCGTTTCGGGGTCAAACAACACGGTGGCTTGCTGAATGGCATAGCCGTCTTCAATTTGGTCAATCTGCCAGCGCACCTCGTAGTCGATGGCTTGTTGCATGAACTTGAAGCTGTTCAGGTTTTTGATCTCACGGCGCGTGCCCAGCTCGCCACCGGGTTTGCGCACCGACACGTTGGCGTCGCACCTGAAACTCCCCTCTTGCATGTTGCCATCGCAAATGCCAATCCAGGTCACGATCTTGTGCAGCTCTTTGGCGTAGGCCACGGCTTCGGCGCTGCTGCGCATATCCGGTTCGGTCACGATTTCCAGTAGGGGCGTACCTGCACGGTTCAGGTCGATGCCGGATTGACCAATGAAGTCCTCGTGCAGCGATTTGCCTGCATCTTCTTCCAGGTGGGCGCGCACCAGGCGCACGGTTTTGCGCACTGTTTCTTTGCCTTCTTCTAAAAAGAAAGACACTTCGCCGCCTTGCACCACGGGGATCTCGAACTGGCTGATCTGGTAGCCCTTGGGCAGGTCGGGATAAAAGTAATTTTTGCGTGCAAAAACACTGCGCTCGGCAATGTGCGAGTTGACGGCCAAACCGAATTCGATGGCGCGTTGCACGGCCCCCACGTTCATTACGGGCAAGGTGCCGGGCAGGGCCATGTCCACCGCGCAGGCCTGCGTGTTGGGCTCGGCGCCAAATGCCACAGAAGCGCGGCTGAAAATCTTGCTCTGGGTCGAGAGCTGGGTGTGTGTTTCAAAGCCGATAACGACTTCATAACCTTGGACGAGTTTGCTCATATGTTGTTCACTTGCTGAATCAGAACCTGAGGGAGGCTGCCCCTGCGGCCGAGTATTTAGATTGGCGCTGTTTAAGATTCGCGAGCAGGGGCTCGCTCCCACGAAGACCCAATCCACTAAGCCCAGTGCCACTAAGCCCTAACCCACAAAGCTCGCTCCCACAAAGATCGGGCTTCACTGGAGGCCTTTCGGTGTGCGCGTGTGCCAATCGGTGGCTTGCTGCAGTTGGTGAGCGGCATTCAGCAACTGGGCTTCTTTGAAGTAGTTGCCAATCAGTTGCAGGCCCACGGGCATGTTGTGGGCACCAAAACCTGCGGGCACGCTCATTCCGGGCAAGCCTGCCAGCGAGGCGGGCAGGGTGAAGATGTCGGCCAGGTAATCGGCCACCGGGTCGTTGGCGTTTTCGCCCAACTTCCAGGCCACCGAAGGAGCCACAGGACCCGCGATCACGTCGCATTGCTTGAACGCGTTTTGGAAATCGTCGGCGATCATGCGGCGGATTTTTTGGGCTTGCAGGTAATAGGCGTCGTAATAGCCGTGGCTCAGCACATAGGCCCCGGTCATGATGCGGCGCTTTGCCTCGTTGCCAAAGCCTTCGGCGCGGGTTTTCTTGTACATGTCCACCAGGTCGGTGTAGTCCTTGGCGCGGTGGCCGAACTTGACGCCATCGAAGCGGCTCAGGTTGGAGCTGGCCTCTGCGGGGGCAATGATGTAGTAGACGGGAATGGACAACTCGGTGCGCGGCAGGCTGATGGGCACCAGTTGGGCGCCCAGCTTTTCGTACTCGCGCAGGGCGCCGTCCACGGCGGCGCGCACGTCGGGGTGCAGGCCTTCACCAAAGAACTCTTTGGGAATGCCAATGCGCAGGCCCTCAAGCGATTGGTTCAGGCTGGCGCTGAAGTCTTCGGTGGGCATGTCCAGCGAGGTGGCGTCGCGGTCCACATCGGCACCGCACAGGGCCGACAGCAGCAGGGCGCAGTCTTCGGCGCTGCGGGCCATGGGGCCTGCTTGGTCCAGGCTGGAGGCGTAGGCGATCATGCCGTAACGCGATGCGCGTCCATAAGTAGGTTTGATGCCCGTGATGCCGCAAAAGCTGGCAGGCTGGCGAATCGAGCCGCCCGTGTCGGTGCCGGTGACCGCCGGGGCCAGGCCCGCCGCCACAGCAGCAGCGCTGCCGCCCGAAGAACCGCCCGGCACGCGCGAGGTGTCCCAGGGGTTTTGCACCGGGCCGTAGGCCGAGTTTTCGTTGGCCGAGCCCATGGCGAATTCATCGCAATTGAGCTTGCCCAGCGTCACCATGCCGGCCGTGCGCAGGCGTTGCACCACGGTGGCGTCAAACGGCGAGCGGTAGCCGCTCAAGATTTTGGAGCCTGCTGTGGTGGCAAAGTCGCGCGTTACAAACACGTCTTTGTGCGCCACCGGGACGCCTTCCAGGGGGCCTGCAGTGCCATCGGCGAGTTTGGCGTCGGAGGCTTGGGCTTGGGCCAAAGTGACTTCGCTGTCGATGTCCAGAAAAGCGTTGTGCGGGTTGCCGCCGGTTCGGGCCAAGAAACGGGTCGCCACCTCGACCGCGCTGACTTGTTTGGTTTTAAGAAGGGTGGCCAGCGCTTTCACGCTGAGCTGGTGCAGATCACTCATGGTTTACTCGATGACTTTGGGAACCAAAAACAAACCGCGTTCCACGGCCGGGGCGCTGCGCTGGTTCAAATCGCGCTGGTTGGGCTCGCTCACTGCATCGGGCCGCAAGCGCAACGTGATGTCTTGAATGGCGGCCACGGGGTGGGCCATGGGCTCGATGCCGGAGGTGTCCACGGCCTGCATGGCTTCGACGATTCCAAAAAAGCCATTGATTTGAGTGAGCATGCGCTCACTTTCTTCGGGCTTCAGTTCCAGTCGTGCGAGATTCGCAATCCGGGCAATATCCTGCGGGGTCAGGGACATGGTTAAAAAGAGTTGTAAATGACGGGATATTCCAGCTCAAACGGGGCTTGGGAGCACAGGTTTTACCGGGGGATCGGGTATTATCCCGTGTTTGGTGTCGCGCTCGGCTCAGCTTCTGAGCCAGCCCTTACGACTCCCCAGATTTGACATCCACGCTCGCCACAAGCCACCCCTGAACAGACTTGAGGCTGAGCGTCAAAGGACCTCCTAATGTTTTCTTCCTTCCGCCGTTATTTTTCAAGCGACCTGGCCATTGACCTGGGTACCGCCAACACCCTGATTTTTGTGCGCGACAAGGGCATCGTTCTGGACGAGCCTTCCGTGGTGGCCATTCGCCACGAAGGCGGCCCACAGGGCAAAAAAACGCTGCAAGCCGTGGGCCACGAAGCCAAAGCCATGTTGGGCAAAGTGCCCGGCAACATCGAGGCGATTCGCCCTATGAAAGATGGCGTGATCGCCGATTTCACGGTGACCGAGCAAATGCTCAAACAGTTCATTCGCATGGTGCACCCCCGCAGCACCTTCCGCCCCAGCCCCCGCATCATCATTTGCGTGCCTTGTGGTTCTACGCAGGTCGAGCGTCGCGCCATTCGCGAATCCGCTTTGGGCGCGGGTGCCTCCGAGGTGTATTTGATCGAAGAACCCATGGCTGCAGCCATCGGGGCGGGCTTGCCGGTGTCGGCCGCTTCCGGCTCCATGGTGGTGGACATTGGCGGCGGCACCACCGAAGTGGGCGTTATTTCTTTGGGCGGCATGGTCTACAAAGGCAGTGTGCGCGTGGGTGGCGACAAGTTTGACGAAGCCATCATCAGTTACATCCGCCGCAACTACGGCATGTTGATTGGTGAGCCCACAGCTGAATCCATCAAGAAAAACATTGGCTCGGCCTTCCCCGGCAGCGAAGTCAAAGAGATGGAAGTCAAGGGCCGCAATTTGTCCGAGGGCGTGCCACGCAGCTTCACCATCAGTTCCAACGAAATCCTGGAAGCCCTGACCGACCCGCTCAACCAGATTGTTTCGGCCGTCAAAACCGCTCTGGAGCACACCCCCCCCGAGTTGGGTGCCGACATTGCTGAGCGCGGCATGATGCTGACCGGCGGTGGCGCTTTGCTGCGCGACCTGGACCGCTTGCTGGCCGAAGAAACCGGTTTGCCCGTTTTGGTGGCCGAAGACCCCCTGACCTGCGTGGCCCGTGGGTGCGGCATGGCGCTTGAGCGCATGGACCAATTGGGCAGCATTTTTACCAGCGAATAAATCCGGCACCTGGCGCTTTTTCGGCCAGGTTTCAAGCCTTCCAACAAACGTATCTGAATCCGGTGCAACTCGAACATGGCTCTGGATACCTTTGAACGCAGTGCCCCACCGATTTTTCGGCAGGGCTTGTCTGTGACCTCCAAGTTGGTGCTTTTGTCGCTTTTATCGGTTTTGCTGATGGCGTCTGACCATCGACTCAAGATTTCTCAACCCCTGCGCTCGGGCATCGCCGTGGTGCTGGCGCCCTTGCAGTGGTTGTCTTTGCAACCCGGGCATGCGGTCACCGCACTAGGCCAATACTTTGGCAACTTGGAAGCCGCGCAAGATGCCGCACGAAGTTTCCAGACCCGATCCATTGCGCAAGCCCAGCGTTTGCAACAGGTGGAGCAACTCGCCCAAGAAAATGCCCAATTGCGTCAGTTACTCGATTTGCGCGCCCAAATCATGGGCCCCTCTCAAGCTGTTGAGGTGCTTTACGACACGGCCGACCCGTACACCGATCGCGTGGTGGTAGACCGGGGCCAAATGGCGGGCATCGTGCAAGGGGCTGCCGTGATCGATGCGGTGGGTGTGGTGGGGCAAATTACGCGGGTCTACCCCTTGGTCAGTGAGGTAACCCTGCTTACCGACCGTGAGCAAAGCATTCCCGTCATGAACGCCCGAACCGGCAGTCGCCATGTGGCAGGGGGTGCCCCTTTCACGCAAGGTGGCGCATTGGAGTTGAAGTTTGTACCCTCTGGGACCGACATCAAGCAAGGTGACTTGCTCACCACCAGTGGCATCGATGGCGTTTACCCGGCAGGGCTGCATGTGGGCACTGTGAGCCAGATTGACCGTCGGGTGGATTCATCTTTTGCGCGTGTGTACGCTACACCTTCGGCCATGCCCAGGGGTAGACATTTGCTGGTGGTCATGCCCGTCAAGGATTGGCCTGCTGCCCCGGCGCCAGAAGCGGAGCCAAGCAAACGCCCCAATAAAGGCAAGGCGACGGCAGCCACTAAAGCCGAAGAGGCCGTCACCCCATCTACAGGAGCCAAGCCATGATCATGCCCGCAGGGCGTTTGCTTTTGTTGCCCGCCAACCCACGCTTCATTGCCTTGACTTTGCTGGTTGGATTGTTGCTGAACATGTTGTTGGGCCTGACCGGCTGGCGCTGGATACCCGATGTGCTGGCCATTGTGGTGGTGTTCTGGAACGTCTACCAACCCCGGCGCGTGGGTTTGGTGCTGCCCTTTGTGTTGGGCTTGGCCCTGGATGTTCACGAGTCTGCTTTGCTGGGGCAAAACGCCTTGTCTTATGTGGTGCTGAGCAGCATGGCGATTGCCGTTCAACGTCGCCTGCTTTGGTTTCCCCTGCGCGAACAAGCACTGCAAATCGTGCCCCTGTTTGTACTGGCTTCCTTGTTGGAGTGGGTGACCCGTTTGATTGTGCAAGACGCCTGGCCCCACTGGAGTCAATTGCTGGCGCCGTTCATGCAAGCTGCCTTGTGGCCACTGATTGGGGCCTTGTTGCTCGCACCTCAGCGGCGTGCGGTAGACCCTGACAACATTCGGCCGCTCTGAGCATGTCACTCAAGTTGCCCTCACTTGCCGAGTTGCGAGACAGCCAAGCTGATCTGCAACGTTTTCGTGCTCGGGTGGTGGTGGTGCAGATCGTGGCGCTGGTGTGTTTTTTGCTATTGGGTGTCCGATTGGCTTATTTGCAAATCGTGCGCCATGACGACTTGCTGGAGCAAGCCGAAAACAACCGCACGGCGGTGTTGCCAACGGTCCCACCCCGGGGCACTATTTTGGACCGCAACGGGGTGGTGCTGGCCAGCAACTACTCAGCCTACACCCTCGAAATCACGCCTTCCAAAGTCACCGACCTCGAGGCCACCATCGACGCTCTGGGTGAACTGGTGGAGATCCAAGGCAAGGACAGACGCCGCTTCAAACGCTTGCGCGAAGAATCCAGAAGCTTCGATTCACTGCCCATTCGCACCCGTTTAAGCGACGAAGAAGTGGCTCGGTTCAGCGCACAGCGCTATCGCTTTCCGGGGGTCGAAATCAAGGCCCGACTGTTCCGGCAGTACCCCTATGGCGAGCTGGCCAGCCATGTGGTGGGCTACATTGGCCGTATCAATGCCAAAGAAAAAGAGCGCATCGAAGAAGACGACGACGTTGGCAACTACCGGGGTACAGAATACATTGGCAAACTGGGCGTTGAGCAGCGTTACGAGCGTGAGCTGCACGGCATCACAGGCGTCAACCGGGTCGAAACTTCCGCCGGGGGGCGAGCCACCCGCAGTTTGTCCAGTAGCCTGGCCACCCCGGGCCAAAACGTGGTGTTGTCCATCGATATCCAGTTGCAAAAAATGGTGGAGGAATTGTTTGGCACCCGACGCGGCGCACTGGTCGCGCTGGACCCCGAGACCGGGGAAGTCTTGGCCTTTGTCAGCAAGCCCACGTTTGACCCCAATTTATTTGTCGAGGGCATTGACGTTGAAAGCTGGCAGGCCCTGAACGAGTCGCCCGACAAGCCCCTGCTGAACCGTGCCCTGCGCGGCACCTACCCGCCAGGCTCAACCTACAAACCTTTTATGGCGTTGGGGGCACTGACTACGGGCAAACGCAGTGCCAGCACCATCATCAACGATGCAGGTTCGTGGTCGTATGGTGGGCACAGCTTCAGAAGCCACGGCGACGCGGGCTTGGGACCGGTGGACATGGTGCGGTCGATTGCCCTTTCGAGCAATGTCTATTACTACTCGTTGGCCAACGAAATGGGGGTCGACACCATTCATGACTTCATGAAGCCTTTGGGTTTTGGCCAGATTACGGGCGTTGATTTACCGGGTGAGGTGCGCGGTATCTTGCCCAGCACCGATTGGAAGCGCAACTATTACAAAAAGCCCGAACTCAAAAAATGGTACGGCGGGGAGACCATCTCGCTGGGCATTGGCCAAGGTTATAACGCTTTTACCATGGTGCAATTGGCCTCGGCCACGGCCACCATTGCCAGTGGCGGGCGTAAATTCACACCCCGTGTGGTGCGCGCCATCCAAGATGCCCTGACGCACGCACAAGAAGCGACCCTGAGCATCGATCCGGTGGATTTGGGCTATTCACCCGATCACATTGCCGTGGTGCGCAACGGCTTGGTGGGCGTAGTGACTTCGGGCACATCGGCGCAGGTCTTTGCGGGAGCGGGCTACCAAAGCGCTGGCAAAACCGGCACAGCGCAAGCGGTCTCGATTGGCCAAAAAGAAAAATACAACGCCGCCAGACTGGCCGAATACCAGCGGGACCATTCCCTGTACATGGCCTATGCACCCGCCGATGCGCCCAAAATTGCTTTAGCGGTGGTGGTTGAAAACGCTGGTTTTGGAGCCGCCGCTGCCGCCCCCATCGCCCGTCGTGTGTTTGACTATTGGTTGCTCGGCCAATACCCCAGCGAAGAAGACATTGCTGCGACCCAAAAAGGACAGTCAGGCCGACCCATTGGCAAACCCAGACCCAAGGCCGACGTGGTGCTGGAAAGTCTCCGCGATAAATGAAATGTTCGATCTGACCACCATCCTGTCACCCTCGACCTGATCGGGGGTCCATGACTTTCAACCTGTCACCCCCGACCCGATCGGGGGTCCATGACTTATATCCTGTCACCCCCGACCTGATCGGGGGTCCATGACTTCGGCGGCGATGGATACCCGGTCAAGCCGGGTATGACATGCGGTGCCGGGTATGACATGCGGTGCTGGGTATGACATGCGGTGCCGGGTATGACATGCGGGTATGGACATGACTTATATCCTGTCACCCCCGACCTGATCGGGGGTCCATGACTTCGGCGGCGATGGATACCCGGTCAAGCCGGGTATGACATGCGGTGCCGGGTATGACATGCGGTGCTGGGTATGACATGCGGTGCCGGGTACGTTAGATGCGGTTGCTGGGTCGAGTAGGGGGAAAGGCGCAGGACTGGGTAATGAAAGCTTGAGACGGCGCTAGTGGGGCCAGCTTTGGGCCAAAGACTTCAGGCCCCGGATCAGCATTTCGACCGAAATGGACACCAGAATCAAGCCCATCAAGCGCTCGAAGGCGCTGACCACGCGCAAGCCCACCACCCGTTGTAAGCGATCGGCCAGCAAAAGCACCACGGCGCAAACGGCCATGGTCACCGTCAGGGCGGCCACCCACTCCAGCCGACGCTCGGGTGCCTGGCTGACCAACAACAACACGGTTGCCATGGCAGAGGGGCCTGCCAGGGCGGGAATGGCCAGCGGCACAATCAGCGGCTCAACTTCGGGGATGGGTGTGTCTTGGGCCGGGGGTGGAAAGACCATGCGCAAGGCAATCAGGAACAGCACCACTGCCCCGCCAATTTGCAAAGACACATCAGACAAGCTCATGGCTTTCAGAAAGCTCTGCCCCACAAACATGAAGGACAGCAGCAGGCCAAACGCGATCAGCACTTCACGCAAGATCACCCGTGCACGCCGCTCGGCAGGCACTGCTCGCAAGCTGTTGACAAAAATCGGGATGTTGCCCAGCGGGTCGGTGATCAGTAAAAGCAGGATGGTGGCCGAAGCAAAAGTGTGTTCCATCCGGTTCAGCTCGTGTAGACCGTGTCTAAGCTGGCAAAGCCCTTGACCTCAATCGGGTTGCCAAAGGGGTCTACAAAAAACATGGTCCATTGCTCACCCGGTTGGCCCGCAAAGCGCAGATGGGGCGGCACCACAAACGCCATTTGAGCTGCCTGCAACCTGTCGGCCAAAGCTTGCCAATCGTCACGCTGCAAAACCAAGCCGAAGTGCGGCATGGGCACCAAGTGATCGCCCACATGGCCGGTCAGGCTGGTTTTGAAGGGTTCACCCAAATGCAGGGAAATTTGGTGCGAGAAAAAATCGAAGTCGACCCAAGTGTCGGTGGATCGGCCCTCTTTGCAACCCAGCACGCCGCCATAAAAGCTACGCGCCTCGTCCAGATTGGTGACGTGAAAAGCAAAATGAAAAAGACTGTGCATGCCCGAAAGCATATCAGCCATAAAGCACTTCAGCGGCGCTGTTCTGCCAAAGTTTGGCCCCCGCGGACGAATCAGGCTTGGCTTTTGGCCCTGTTGCGCGCCATCATCAACTCGGTGTTGGTCTTGCGGTCGGCGTTGACTTGTTGCAAGGTTGGGCGCTCGCCCATGCGCTTGAGGTAGTCGCGCACAGGCATGTCGGCCATGAAGTCGCGCCCGTAAATGATCTTGGTAGCTGCAGCCACCAAGGGCAAATGCACCACTGCGGCGCAGTCGGCCAGTGTCAGTTGATCACCAGCAATAAAAGGCTTGAATTGGGCAAATTGGGCAAATGCGGCCACGTTTTTTTGTAACTGCTCACCGGTTTTTTCTTTGGTGCTGTCACTGACTTTGCCGCCAAAGAAGGCCTCGGCATACAGGTTACGGGCCACCAACTCGAGGTGCAACTCCAAAAACGTCACCAATTCCCGCACTTTGGCGGCGGCAAACGGATCGGCAGGCAACAGCGGGTTTTGTGGGTACTGCTGCTCGATGTATTCCATGATCACGCCCGACTCGCACAAGGATCCCTTGTCGGTCTTGATGTAAGGCACTTTGCCCAAAGGGCTGGCGACGGGATCGGTTTCGCCGACCCAAGCCTGCTCTTCTTGAAAGGGCACGCCTTTTTCGAGCAAGGCAAATTTCACCTTGTTGTAATAGTTACTGGCAGAAAAGCCGCAGAGTGTCAGCATGGGGGTCTCCAATAGCCGGATCGTTATAAAAATGCCAGCCTAATATATTCCCAGCGGCTTGCGCGTCACCTAGTTGACCTTGAGGTGTGCCCTGAGTTGGATGGCTTTGGTTTCGCGTGGTTTCCGTGGATTGGCTGGTTTTGGCTTGGGCCATAATTCCGGCCATGCAAAACCTGCGCAACGCCCACCTCTTAGCCCGCTTCGTGCTGGTGTGGTTTGCGTTGTTCATTGGGGTGGCTGTGGCTTCGCCGCTGGTCAACCCCGAGGGTCTGCAACGGGTCTGCTCTGCCACGGGCAGCGTCAAGTGGGTCCAGCCCAATGCGAATGGCGACGACGCCTTAAACGAAAAACATGGCACGCATTGCCCCCTTTGCTTGCCTGTGGCTGCACCGCCTGTGGCGTCTGTAGAAGCTTGGGTTCATGTAGGCTTGTCGTTTGCCTTGCACCCCAAGCAGCAGGCCCACTTGGCTTGGCTAACCCGACAGCCCTGGCAAGCCCGCGCACCCCCCACTTTTTCCTGATCATTGCTGCCGCTTTTGATTGTTTGACGAGACAAGTTCGTCCAAGCCCATTCAATTCTTGGCACGCCAATGGCGGACGGGTCAATCACACACCGAGCCGCCAAATTCCCGCGATCCCCGCATTTTTATTTTTGGAGTTTTCAATGAAACGAATTGTTATTTCTGGCGTTTTGATGTTTTTGGCTGTTGCCGCTCAAGCTCAAGTCACCGTCAAAGACGCTTGGGTGCGAGCCACCGTAGCGCAACAAAAAGCCACAGGGGCATTCATGCAGCTTCAATCGGCGCAAGACGCCAAGCTGATTTCGGCCCAATCTCCAGTGGCGGGCTTGGTTGAGGTGCATGAAATGTCCATGGACGGCGGCGTCATGAAAATGCGTGCCGTGCCCAGCTTGGCCCTGCCCGCAGGCAAAGCGGTCGACCTCAAGCCCGGCGGCTACCACGTCATGTTGATGGACCTGAAAGCTCAAGTCAAAGACGGAGACACCGTGCCCGTGACCCTGGTGGTGGAAGGCAAAGACGGCAAGCGCCAGTCCTTGGAGATCAAAGTGCCGGCGCGCAAGAGCATGCCCGCCATGAATGCTGGCAACGACCATTCGGCACACAAGCATTGAGGGCCTGACTTCGCGACAAGATCTCGCCTTGTCAAGCCTCCAACATACAGACGCATTGACCGGCCGAAAGCTTTCCTGACTTTGTAAGCAAAGCTTGAAAGCCTGTTGGAGTAAGCTTTGCCCTGCACTTCTTCAGGAGACCCCCATGAGCGATACATCCGCCTTCGGTTTTGGCCAATTTGTTCCCGGTTTTGACTTTTTACAAAACCTGTCCAAAACGGCGGCTCAGGCTGCTCCTGCAGCGGGCGCTGTGCCGGGCATGGCCAGTTGGGTGGCTCCGACCTTGAGCATCGAAGAAATCGACAAGCGCATCCAAGAGCTCAAGGCGGTGCAGTTCTGGTTAGACCAAAACGCCACAGCCCTCAAGGCGACGATTCAGGCCATGGAGGTGCAAAAGATGACTTTGTCTACTTTGCAAAGCATGAACGTGAACATGGCCGATTTGGCCAAGGCGTTTACCGCCAAACCACCAACCCCCACGCCAACCTCCGCGCCAGAGGCTGCGGCTGAAGAGACTGCAAAGCCCAAAACGTCTATCTTTTCCCCCAAACCCGCCCCTGCAACTGAGCCAGAAGTTGAGGAAGAGGAAGAAGAACAGGATGCACCAGTCGAGGCCTTGCCCGACGCGGCCGCTCAGGCCGAGGCAGGTCAAAATGCCAAACCCGCCGGTGACAAGCCCGCTGTGGACCCGATGCAGTGGTGGGGCGCTTTGACGCAGCAGTTTCAGGGCATTGCCGCCGCAGCCATGAAGGATGTGGCAGGCGAGGCCATGAAGGCGGCAGCCACGGCTGCAGCACAAAAAAGCGCACAAAAAGGGGCCAAAGAGGCATCAAAGCCTGCCGCAAAGTCGGCTGCCAAGTCTGCTGCAAAAACGGGCGCAAAACCCGCAGCCAAAGCTGCAGTAAAAGCCGCAGCCAATAGCAAACCCAAGCCAAAAACCGGCGCAGCAGCCAAGGCCACCCGCAAGACAGCCGCTAAATCTGCAGCGGCTTCTTCCAAAACCGCAAGTCCTAAAAAGCGCTGAGTATCATGAAGCTGTTCCCCTACGGCCATGCCACCCATCCGCAGTGGCCCATGGCTGCTGGTTTGGTGCTGGCCCAGTTGCGTGCCCAGATGAGTTTGCCCGGGCACGCCAATGCGCCGCGCCTGGCCTTGCTCTACGTGACCGACCACTATGCCGAGCAAATGCAGGCCATTCTTGACCATTTGCGGCAAGAAATGCCCACCGTGACCGATTGGGTGGGAACCGTGGGCTTGGGCGTGGCGGTCAACAACGCCGAGTATTTTGATGAGCCCGCCATGGCCGTCATGTTGTGCGATCTGGCGCCTGAGCAGTTCCGGGTGTTCTCGGGCCTGTCGCCTTTGCCCCTCAATTGGGCAGACACAGCCTTGGTGCATGCCGACCCGTCCACCCCCGACTTGACCGATTTGATTGCCGATTTGGCTGAGCGCACGCAGCAGGGGTATTTGTTTGGCGGCGTCACGTCCAGCCGCAGTTCCAGTGTTCAGATTGCCGTCAAGTCTGGCCAGGGCGATGCTGTGGGGGGTGTGTTCGAGGGGGGCTTGAGCGGGGTGGCCTTTGCCCCCGATGTCGGCTTGTTGTCCCGCGTGACGCAGGGTTGCCAGCCTGTTTCGGCAGAACGCGAGATCACCGAGGCCGATCGGCATGTGGTGCTCAAGCTGAATGGCCAACCGGCGTTGGATGTGATGTTGAGCGATCTGGACATCTCACTGAGCGAGCCCCAAAAGGCCATCAGTGTGGTGCGCAGCACTTTGGTGGGCTTGAGCGCTGCCGGACGTCCCGGCGTGGGCCGTACCGGCAATTTGGGGGGTGATGTTCGGGTGCGCCACATTGTGGGCCTTGACCCGATGCGCCAAGGCGTGGCCGTGGCCGAAGTCCTGGAGCCCGGCATGCGCCTGGCTTTTTGCCGCCGTGACGTGCAAGCCGCCCGGGCCGATTTGGTCCGCGTGTGTGCCGAAATTCGCGAAGAACTGGAGCCCGAAATGTTGTCCATTGAGGCCATCAACGCCTTGAGCGATGACCCCGTGGCTGCGGTCTCGCCGCAAGCGGGCAAACGCATTGCAGGTGCGGTGTATGTCAGCTGCACAGGCCGAGGGGGGCCGCACTTTGGTGGCCCCAGCGCCGAGATGCAAATCATCCGCCACGCTTTGGGCGACGTGCCTTTGGTCGGCTTTTTTGCCGCCGGAGAAATCGCCCGCAACCAGTTGTATGGCTACACGGGCGTGCTCACTGTCTTCCCAACAGACTAAAAACGCGCTTCCCCCGCCCACGAATAGTTGTAATTCGTAAATCCCCGTGGGAGGCAGCCCCCGCTCGCAAATGCTGGAGTGGCCCTAAATCCATGTGGGAGCGAGCCCCTGCTCGCGAATGCTTGAAAAAAGCTTCTTTGTTCGTGCAACAGGTCCATCAATCATTCGGCCGCAGGGGCAGCCTCCCACAGGGGAGAAGCACATTCGGCCGCAGGGGCGGCCTCCCACGAATTCAAACCCCTCGGGCGCGGTCGGATTTGAACTTGGCCCTGAAGGCAGAAAACTGGCCTGCATCGAGTGACTCGCGCACTTCGCGCATCAGGTTCAGGTAGTAGTGCAGGTTGTGGATGGTGGTCAGCATGGGGCCGAGCATTTCGCCGCAGCGGTCCAAGTGGTGCAGGTAGGCGCGGCTGAAACCCGCGCGGCCGCCTTGGTCCCACGACACACCCCCGCTACCGGAGGGCGATTCTGCAGGGTTGCCTGCGCAGGCGTAGCAGGTGCAGCTGGTGTCCAGCGGTTGGGGGTCGCTTTTGTGGCGTGCGTTGCGCAGTTTCAAGTCGCCGTAGCGGGTGAACACCGTGCCGTTGCGGGCGTTGCGGGTGGGCATGACGCAGTCGAACATGTCCACCCCTTCGGCCACGCCTTGCACCAGGTCTTCGGGCGTGCCCACGCCCATGAGGTAACGCGGTTTGTGGGCGGGCAGGCGGTGCGGCGTGTGCGCCATGATTTGCAGCATTTGCTCTTTGGGCTCGCCCACACTCACGCCGCCCACGGCATAACCCGGAAAGTCCATCTCCACCAGTGCTTCTAGCGATTCTTGGCGCAGGTTTTCAAACATGCCGCCTTGCACGATGCCAAACAAGGCGTTGGGGTTTTCCAGCCGAACAAATTCGTCTTTACTGCGCACGGCCCAGCGGCGGCTCATTTCCATCGATTTGCGGGCTTCGGCCTCGGTGGTCAGGTGGCCCTTGGTCTCGTAAGGCGTGCATTCGTCCAGCTGCATCACGATGTCGGAGTTCAGGATGGTCTGAATCTGCATGCTCACTTCGGGCGACATGAACAGTTTGTCGCCATTCACAGGCGAGGCAAAGGTCACGCCTTCTTCGGTGATTTTGCGCATTTCACCCAGCGACCAGACCTGAAAACCACCCGAATCGGTGAGGATGGGTTTGTCCCATTTCTCGAACTGGTGCAGCCCGCCAAAATTGGCCATGATGTCCAACCCCGGCCGCATCCACAGGTGAAAAGTGTTGCCCAGAATGATCTGCGCGCCCATGTCGTGCAGGCTGCGCGGCATCACGCCCTTGACCGTGCCATAGGTGCCTACCGGCATAAAAATGGGCGTTTGCACCTGGCCATGGTTCAAGGTCAGCGTGCCGCGTCGGGCATGGCTGGAGGGGTCGGTTTTAAGCAGGTCAAATTTGAGCATGGGGAGGATTGTAGGAGGGGGCACCCACACCGCTTGCCGTGCATTGGCGGGCACAGCAAGCCGTGAACTTTGCTGAATCCGTTCAGCTCGGCCGCTTGCGCGTCAGCAGCATGGCATCGCCATAGCTAAAGAAGCGGTATTTTTGGGCAATGGCATGGCGGTACAGGCCCATGATGTGCTCGTAGCCCGCAA
>Ga0315903_10004572_pt1 | contig 18432 bp, 38 predicted proteins | sample LakEriMetagenome_7_FD_203524 | JGI IMG/M metagenome (GOLD analysis project Ga0315903, IMG submission 203524) | Freshwater fungal communities from buoy surface, Lake Erie, Ohio, United States - Buoy 2 MA119 | ecosystem: Environmental > Aquatic > Freshwater > Lake | place: USA: Lake Erie, Ohio...
TACCGTGGAATGCCCGTGTATTCGTCAGCCAGGGTGGCAAACTTCTCATAGACCGCCATAAGTTCAGCAGCCAATGAATTGGGCTGGTAGAACTGCATTGGAGGTGCTGCTCCCGCCAGTGGGTCAGACGTAACCTGCCAGACTTTCCAGGGATACAACTGTGTGATGTTCTCGCCCTGGGGGAGCCTATCAATGTTGTACACAACCTGTGGGCCACTGGCAATTGACAAGTTGTTGACCAATGAGCGAGCGGCAGCGTTACAGATGTCCTGGGTGTCCCGACACAAATCCGCTACAGAGTTGCCCCAGAACGCGCCGGGGACTTCTTCGTAGGAAGCTTTGTAGTACGGCTTACGCCCGAGGGGGTCGGCATTAACCACCGCTTTTATGACCCAGTGCCCGACCACCCAACCTTCGATGGGGTAATCCATCAACGGGTCGGGAATCTCTTCCTCGGTCATACCCCAGTCCTTGAGCAGTTGCCCTTGGACATTTCCCCAGAACTGGAGCGCATCAATCAATTCAGACGGGTTCTGTTGCACACCCATAGTTGACTTGCCTTCAGCCGCAGCCTTGTTCATGTCAACGTAAATCCAGTCGCGCAGACCGCCTTTGCCGTACTCTTCCAACACGGCGCGGATGGCTCCGTCGCTGTAACCTTCAACGCCGATAAGGGCTTGCAGGTCAGCACGCGCTAACTTATGACGCTCAATTATGAAGCCATCATTGATGTCGGACGAATCCGCAGCGGGATAAATATTGAACGGGTCAACCCGCTCCCACTCAAGGGTGAGCATGTCTTCAACAGCAAGCGTGTACTGCCCGTCTGGAGTAGGCACCCACTGCATCTTGGGGCGCTTGCGTACAACCGGCCCTTTCATGATGGCAGACGGGAAAGTTGTGATGTCGTCCAAAAACTCAGAAAACGCCACGTTCCAGTTGCCCTCAAACAACTGATCCGACATTTTGAGTTCCATCCGCTCTGCCGTGCGTTTGGCCATGTCCTTGATCTGCGACATAGCCATATCCTTCATCTCAAGTAGGCGCTCACGCACCTGCTGGTCAGTCGGAGGTTGGCCCATCATGTACAACTGCTGTACTTCCTGTTCTGCCTGCGCCATGATGCCCTGCACCTGATTTGGCGGCAGATCGGGCACGGGGCTTGGCTGGATCGTCCACGGTTTGTCTTCCGCAGCGGTAACCAGGGTGTCTTTGAGCCAGCTGGACGCCGCACGACACTTGTTTGACGTGAGCATCATGTAGATGGTGGCGCTGCCCTGCTCGCGCAGCTGGGCCAGTTTGTCTGGGTCGTACTCTCCGCGCCTTGCGCGAACAGACTTGAGCATCTTGATCTCAGAGGTCTGCTGCTTGGCCAGCATGGCAGACATCCATTTTTTGCGGATGTACCCCGCAAGGGCTTGAACAACGGGCTGCGAATTGGCCAGTTGAGCGGCATCACGCTGCTCTTCTTGTAGCGCCTTTAAAGACTTGATGGTGACAAGTCCGCCGCCAGCCACTGTGACTCCTGGCGCGGTGGTATTCGTAATGTTAAGTCCAAGTTGCATATGCGTCACATCTTTAAACTGTTAGGGGTGTAACCGATATCGGCAGCAATGTCAAGTCCAGACGTAATCAACTTTTTTGATTTCAACCGACTTGCGCTGCCAGGAATCCCCAGTTACGTTACCGTCTGCGTGCAGGCACGCATACTGGTGCGCATCTGCAATGTGGGAATGCGAATTTTTCTCGGGCTTGTCGTCAGCCTCGCCATTTTGCCGGATTTTATACCGGTATCCGCCCCGAAGGGAAGCAATTAAATGTGTACATGACGGATCGACCAAGTGGGCGGGTTTACCATCCACCGAACGAGTTAGCATCTTGTCCACTGCATTGATACGTGCCACAACACTGTTGGACTTGGCAGAAATCACCCGAAACCCCTCTGCTCGCAGGATATCGAACACCGACCGCTCGTCAGTCTGCGCCCTCTGCTGCCCTGCCGGGTCACCCACAATCAGGACGTTCATCCCCGGAAACCTGTTGGCCAGCATGGGTTTTAACTTCTCCCGGCAGAACCGCAGCGTACCCATCCCCTCTGAGATCAAGTCGGCAAAGGTCAGGAACCTCCCCTGGGCATCAACTTGGTTGATGGTACACGCAGGTGTCAACCCAAAGTCCATCCCGATGATGAGCGGGTGAGTCTGGAGCTTGATGTAGTTCAGCGACTGCTTGGCAACGTGTGTATCCCGGTCAAACGCCTTGAACACCGGCTGTCCGCTCAGAGACTTACCAAACTCCCCGTGGACATACACATCTATCCAGTCTTCCTTCTTGCCTTCGCACAGGTTCTCGTAGTAGTCGTCCGGCAGGTACTGCGTCCAGTCCGCCTCTTGGCTCAACCCAGACGGCTGTATGGTGACGTGCATGTTCTGGGGCGGCTCAGTGAGCATGGTCTCCCAAAACGTGTCCATGTCCGGTGGGTTGGTAGCCCCCCACACTTTGTGAATCTGTTTGCCGTTGTCATCACACGCCCCAACGCCGTTCATCGTCTTATCGGGATACCTACCCAGACGACCAGTGAGCGCGTTGTAAATGTCCGGGTTGATCTCCCGGAACTCATCCATCACACCAAACGTCAGCTGCAACGAGAGCAACCGGCGCACGTCATTGGCGTCATCCAGTCCACGAAACAAGACTTCGCACTCCACGTCGTCAAACTTCAGCTGGAACTTGGAGTTTGTCTTCTCCAGTATCCCGGCCTCTCCGTCTGGATACCACTTCAAGAAGTCCGGTATGGTCGTGTCCCACAGCATCTGGCGGGTGTTACGAATGACCGCCGTACGACTACGTCGTATGCCATCAGGTGACGCCTTGACCCGCTTGGCTTCGTAGCCAATCTTGATGAGCGCCGCCGTGGTCTTGGTTGACCCGACTGGCCCCACGATAAAGTTGGAGAACTTGTCTGCTGTAAGAAACGGAACCACCGATATGGGTGGTGTGTAGACAAGATTAGCCATCAATGGTCAGGGGCTGTGCCCCCTGCGGTATGTTTATCGTGATACTGAACTTGGGTGCTGCATTGAGTGCACCAGCGTCAAGTTTCGGTGCTTTCAGTCCTGCTACGTCTGTCAGCGCATTGAACACCGAGAGCTTTTGCAAGATCGTGGAGTCGTTGCTTATGGCCTGCTTGAACATCATGGACATCATCTCTTCAGCCATAAGGCCCGCCTTGAGGCGAAACGTCATCCCGTTGCGTTCAAAGTCCGACCGCTGCGCCTGTACAGCTGTGATAAACGGTGGCCACTGGGACAACCGCTCCCACTTCTCGCCTTCAAACCCAAACCTCTGGGCGATCAGCGCCGGGTCTTCCAACCCCGCAGCACACTCCCACACCAGCTGGGGCGGGATGTCCAACGTGACGTGCGCTTCTGGTGCGCTTGGTGAGAGCGCAAACTCTGTGTACTCAGAGTACTCGGTGAGGTCATCCATCGCGTTTGGCAAAGAACGCCACCAAGGCTTGTCGCACAACCTCAGACATCGGAACGCCTGTGCTTTTGGTGTACGCCTTCAACTTGACAGCAAGGTCTTCGGGGAAGAAGAAATTGAGTCGAATCATCTAAATCCTGCTGTTTTTTTCGCAATGCTTTTAGGCTGCGCTACAAACTGTTTGCCTTGCGCCTTACCAGCACGTTTGGCTTTGGTTGTGGCTGCATATTCAGCAGGTGACAAGGACTTGATCGCAGCCTCAGGCAAGTAACGCTCACCTGTTTTTGAAGACGGCTTACCACTCTTGGTACGCCATTTCTGGTCGCCCCAATCTTTAAGAGACTTCTGTGGCGCTTTCAATCTTTGTACCCCCCACCTGCGGCCTTGTACTTCTTGGCCACAAGCTGTGCCTTACGGGCTGACCACTGCCCTGCGCCTGTTCCCTGTGTGGCCGCAGCTTTTACTTCGGACACGATCCGTTTACGAAGCGCAGGTTTTGTGTAGTTGTTCGCAGCATTTACGGTACTGCGGGTAGCCATCAGTACTTGCCCTTCATGACTGGCTTACCAGCCTTTTTCATCTTGGCTTCTTCCATCTTCTCGCCTTTTTTGTACAGGGCGGCAGGCATCTTCTTTTCAGACTTCTCTTCTTTGGCAGTTTCTTTGCCTTTGAAGCGGGACAGTAAGTTTGCGGGCATTTTGGCCATGAGGTGCTCCTGGTGGTTGATGTATGTATGGTACGTGGGTGCGGGCGAATGTCAAGGGGTAGGGGTATATAAATATATGTAGGTGTATGTATATGAAAATTTTAGGTCTTGTAGTGTGCGTAATGGGTAGTGTATGGCCCCCGTCCGCGTGTCCGTGTCCCTCCGCCCCTCCCTCTGCCGCCCATCGCACCATGTTGGCTGTTAGTGTAGGGTAGATGATCTCATCCCCTCGCTGGCAACGATGCCGGACATGATGCCCTTTGCAAACCCTACGGGGTCGGCACGATCTACGGATTGTGGGTTGATTGTTCGTCTAGCTGGAATCGGTCATTAAAAATTTGCGTGTAATCTCATGCCGTGGCGGGCATGACTGAGTGTGAAATAGACGAAGGCACTCTGACTGCGGCGATTGTTACCCAGTCAAGCTACGCATTAGGGGCGAACGCAAAACCCTTTGTTGTGGTGATATTCATTAAGTTGGGCAAGGCGGTCAATGTACGCCCCGACAATATCACGCAAACACAGCAAGGCAAGTCTATGCGACCTAATACTATCGGGCTTGAATGACGGGACATAGCGCACCACGGTATGCGGTAAGAATCCGCGCCGGTGTACCCTTGGAAAAGGTACTTTGGGTAGGACTAATGGAAAGACATTAGCAGTAGCGCCGACTAACGGGCGATGAGGTACGCACAGCGGGCACCAAGAACAGCAAGCCCGAGTCCCCTGTATTCAGGGGGCATCATAGTGTGTAGTGACAGTATGCACTAAATGTCCCTTTACTTATTAACTTGGAGAATTTCATGAATCAAATCACAATCGCCCCTGCTATCGTCAATGTGTCTGGCAAGACCAAGGTCGAGCGTCAAGTGTCTGTTGTTCGCACCGCATCTCAGCAAGCATTGACCGCTTGTCTGTCACTCAAGGGTAAGGTGGGCAACGCTATTCGTGCCAATGCCGCATCCGCTGGTTTGCTCGATGTTGCGGCGGCTTGCGTCAACTCAAACTACAAGCCACTGGTCGAGATGCTCAGCATCCGCTTGGGTGAACCCATGATTGTCAGTAACCGCGCATCATTCGAGTCACTGCCTGACTTGTTCGAAGCCCGCATCATGAAGGCAAAGCTGGCGAAGAACGATGGTATGCGTATTGACAAGAAGTCTGGTGCGCTGGTTGCTGGTTCTAAGCTGGCTGTTGAGATGGAACTCAAGGCATTGGTGACTGACATTATCCGTGCCGTCAACGAGTACCACGCTAACCGCAAGGCTGAGCAACAGCAAGTTGTCGAAGCCTGATCCACTGTCCCTGAGTACGGACGCAAACTGCTCATCACTCACTAACTTAACTGGAGAATCCAATGCGTGTACATCTTTTGCCCAAAGGGCAGTCAATTGCCCCTATGCCCCCCAAGCGTGTCAAGGATGCGATGTTTGACCACCGAGACATTCGCGGCCCCTTCTCTTTGCTGATCGCACCCACGCCGCCTCAAGTGCTCGTTGGTGGTGGATTCATGCGCGGCATGGCGACCAACAGATTGTGGGGATGAATGTTAGTGGGCACTCACGAGAATATTCCAGGGGTGTCCAGCGGAATATTCACTGGAATATTCAGTACTACATAAAATATCCATAGGAATCAACCACTTATGTATCTATGTAATACTCAATATTCCAATATTCCAATATTCCACATAGTCAGACGCCCTTACGCGAGAGATGATGACGATTGATGCGTGAGAGCGCGTCATACACACAATCCACAATATCTCAAAACCCGCCTGACCCTTTCCAAAATCTGGAATATTGGAATATTCCCGTTAGTGCTCACTAACCCCCTAGTATCCATGCGGGTTCTAGCGTAAGTGTCCACTCACGAGAATATTCCAACCCAATTTTCCACCGGAATATTCACCCCGCTTGGTGGTGTGCGGCGGCGTCCGCACCTATCATGCCGTCAATCGACCGCTTGTTTCTAATCGGTCTCAATCACTTCTGCTTGGGCAGAAGCATAACAAATAAAATTCGGCAAGTCAAGCGAATCAAGGGATTCCCCACTAACTCACTCAACCATTGGAGCACCTCATGGTAAACGACCTCATGTATCTTGAAGCTGACAACATCGTCACACCCCCAAACTACCTGTCCGACTCGGATGATGCGTTCACTTGGCGCTTCATGGACGACTTCAACCCGATGGATTCCCTCGGCCCTTTGGACGACCCCGATGCGTTCTTGGCTGAGTACCTCAAACTGAAAGGAGAAACGAAATGAGCAAACAATCGGACATTGACTACTTAGTAGCCAAAGGGCTACCCGAGGTCTACGCCCACATGGCGGTTGAAGCGCCAGGATGGAGGTTAGAGCCAAACTATTATTTGCATAGTGTAATTCATGAATCATTCGTGTGGTATTTGACGGAAGAAGGCCTTGGCTTTTGGTATGCCATTTGGAACAACGTACAAGCGGAGGGACTATGAACAAACTATTCTTGGTGTGCTGCACCGTCCTGACAATGCTCGCTGGATATATGGGCTGGGACGGCGATGGGTACTATCTCAGGCAGGTACTCTTAATATATACAGGGTTCATGGGTGCAATCACCCTGGGCCTACTCATGAAGGACTGACCTTGGAAGACTACCACCTACCCATATGTACACACTGTTACGCAGTGCGTGTGGAACCACAACGAAGACATAATCCACGACCAACCTGTGCGTCCTGTGGTGAGAAGATCGCCCAGCAGCGCAAGCACACCGTGGTTCCCATGCCCAAATCAAACTACATAGCAGTGACAGACTTGTCCCTGCTCAAGGGACTCAACTCATCGCACAAGGGGAAATCATGAATGACGAACGAGAAATAGAAATAATCCGCGAGTTGCATATCATCCGAGAACGACTGCGGTTTGTGAGCAACAACATCGACAACATATCCAAACGAGACGACTGCATCGCCAATCTTGAAGCGGTGCACAACAAGATACGGTATCTGTTGGAGATTGTTCTATGACGGGATACCCCCCAGGTTTACTGCAAGATGACGACCCGAGGTTATCCAAGTGGTTAGCCTCACGCCTTGACGCACGGCGCATAGTGCGTGAAGTTTGCAAGGAGATCAAGCATGAAAGGACTGTTCAAGAAGGCATACCTCGTTGGTCAAGGCGGGATGACCTGCGCGTGCTGTGCACCCAAGTCGGGTAACAAGTACGCCGCTCGTGCCAGACAGAAGATGGACAAGCAGGGCAAGCTGCGTCTGACTCGACTCATCAACCAACTCAACAAGGAGTTACCAGCATGAAACTCAGAGACATACGGCGCAGAGCGAAGACTCCATACACGCCCATTGGAGATGGGCTGGTGTTTCTGCGCGACTACAAAGCCGAGCGATGCCGTACCTATGCGATGGGGTGCCCGATCTGTGACCATTGGCGGTTCTATGACGAACATGGGCGGTATCCCTACAGCTGGGAGGAGTTGAGCAGATACATGGACATGCTCGAAGACGGCAAGACACCAGACTTTAGAAAGGTAGTGATATGAACGAGATCATCGTAGAACCACGCACGGTGTATGGCAACACAAACATATACCCCAAGTGTGAGAAGGCGAAGTTGTTTGCCCAGTTGCTCAACCAACTGACATTGACGCAAGACAACCTGGACATCATCAAGAAGCTTGGGTATTCCATCCGAGCACAGTATGTTGAAGTTAACCTGTAAGGACACCTATCATGTTCCCAAGCCCCAAACATCGCGGAATATTTCTAACAACCCTAAGCACACTGGGTGTCGCCAAGCTGATCGTCAATTTCTCTGGAGGCGGTGACTCAGGCGACATTGACAGCATCGATGCGTACAACGCAGATATGAATACAGAAATCCCACTAACTGCACAGATACCTTGGAGTTCCGATGAAAATTACTTCAACATGGACGAGGGCACATGGGAGAAACGAACCAAAGAAGAGGTAATGACCCTTGAAAAAATCGCCAAAGAGTTGACCCTGCAAGCACTGGAAGACCAAGGGCTGGACTGGTACAACAACGATGGGGGGCAAGGCACACTGGAGATTGACTTCGCAACCTCACCACCAACAATCACCTTGGATATCGGCATCAACTACACATCCGTAGAAGAACATAGCTTTGACTTAAGCGAGGATTAATCATGCACCCATGTCATCACGCATTGACCAGCGTAAAAATCTGGGGCGGCAAGCCCGAGGACTACGCAGACATACACGACTGGTTTGACGCTACCAAAGAGCAGTTTGCAGACGCACGGCACCGCGCCCTGAGACACCACAGCCAGGGTATCTTTGAATGTGAGCGTGTGTTCGGTAGGGAAATCACCAATAGCGATGGCAAACGAGTGCCTGTACGCTACATAGGCGAGCAACATATCAAGGAAGACTGCGGTGGACGCATACCCACCGTGGCTGATTGGTTTCGCAACATCAAGATGGAGGTGTGGATGAACCGTGGATACAAAGTGGAGGCAGCATGACTAACTTAACAATCCGAGAGCGCATCGAACGCGCAGTGTTCCTGTTGGCAATCATCGTCATCCTGTTGGATGTATTCTTGTGGAGGCCATGATGGGATATGTATCAGTGAACGTAGATGTGGACGTTGACTTGTCCGACATTGACACCAACGACTTGATTGATGAGTTGAAAGACAGGGACGTAGGCATAGGCACGGACGAAGAATCTATCCTGACAAAGATATGGATTCACGACCGAGAGGGACGCAAGGAAGAAGCCTACGCCCTGATGCGTGAGTATGTGTTAGACCGACTGGGAAAGGTGGTGTGAGATGGGGATGAACCCGAAATGGACGCACGACTGCACCAAATGCAAGTACCTTGGCAGTATGGTGGTGACTGGCGATACGCTGGATTGGTACACCTGCGGCGTGGGCTTTAACAAGACTGTTATTGCCCGACATGGTGACGATGGCCCCAACTACTGGTCTATGCCTGTGGACATTATGCGTTCAGGTAATGATGTGGCGCGTAAGAGTGACGACTCGCTCGTCTACAGCGGCATGAACATGCTGGCAGATGCAATGCTCAAGAAGGAGAAAGCATGACAAAAGACGACCAATGGGAACTCATGACAATACTCATACCACCAGAATACTTGGCCGCAGTCATCAAGCGGGTGGAAGATGGGACGATAAGCCAAGCCAGCGCCAAAGTTGTCTTGGATGAAGTCTACAACACCAGACTAGCCAGACTCAAAGAGTTACTAGCTCACGACGCGAGCCACCCAACTGACAGATCAAATGGAACACAAGCGTAGAACTTGTGCGTGTAGCAGACCGTTAGGGTAAACCCTAATACAACTTCAACTCACTGAAAGACCTTATGAAATACTCAGACCTTTATCGTTCGTGCTTGGCTAACTTCGCCAAGGGTAATGTGCTTGTTCCCTTCATCGAGGGCAAACCCGGAGGCGGCAAGTCTTCACTGTGCCGTCAAATCGTGCGGGACATGGGCATTGCACCCGAGCGCATCACCGAGTTCAACCCTTCCTTGCGTGACCCCGTGGACATCATGGGACTACCTATCACAGACGGCGACTTCTCACGCTGGTTGCCTCCCCAAGAGTTCTATCGTATTCGTGACGATGGTACTGACCAGCCCTGTGCCTTGATCATCGAGGAATTGTCAGATGCACCTGTGCCTATGCAGAACCCCATGTGTCGTGTCATCCTTGACCGGCAGGCAGGCGAACTCAAGCTGCACCGCAAGCTGTTCATCATTGGCTCAGGTAATTCGACAGAGCACAAGTCTGGTGCTACCCGTATGACTACCAAGTTGTCCGGTCGTATGCAGAACCTGACCTTCGATGAGAACCTGGACGACTGGTGTGACTGGGCGTTTGATGCTGGCATCGACCTCAAGATGATTCAGTTTCTGCGCTTCCGTCCTGCCCTGTTGTCTGACTTCGATGCCAATCGCAAGATCAACCCATCGCCCCGCACTTGGTCAATGGCTAACGAGGTGGACGAGACCCTGCCCTCTGACCTGTACTTCAGCAACATCGCTGGCTGTGTGGGTGAGGGTGCGGCGGCTGAGTACACTGGCTTCAAGCGTATCTTCGAGTCCTTGCCCAACATTGACGCCCTGTTAATGAACCCAAGCAAGTCCGAGGTGCCTGAAGACCCAGCGGTTCGGTTCGCCTTGACTGGTGCAATCGCTCAGCGTTCTAACAAAGACAACTTCGACCGAGTCATGGAGTACATCAACCGGATGCCCAGCGACTTCCAAGTCATGTTTGTAATGGATGCTACCCGCAAAGACCCGAGTGTGCGCAACACCAAAGCGTATGTTCAGTGGACAGTCCAGCATGGCAACACTTACCTTTGACCTTCAGTGGTTTTCAGCAGAAAGGGCTGGAGCCGAAAGACTGTATCTGGTAAGGTCAGATGCACCATACAACAAGATACTGGCACAGGTAAGTCAGGTTGAGTCTAGCTACAGAGTGGCATTCCACAACGAATCTGGCCTTACCAGTGTTCCAGCTGTGTTCAATACTTTGGACGATGCCAAAGCGTATGCCCGTGTCACTTCTTTATTAACTTTGAAAGGCAAATCATGAATCAACTCAACGTCACCCCCTTAGCCGCCAAGGCTATGCTTGTCAAACTCACGGTGCGCCGTGCCAACCTGACCCGTAGGGATACATCTGCGGAGTCGTACATCCAGTCCCAGCTGGACGATACATCGTTGGTGGTCAACTCCAAGTTGTTCCGTGACAAGACCAACCCCATCAACCAGATCATGTCTGCGGCAAGCGAGGTGTACACCACCCACAAAGACCGCACACTTGCCTATGTTGACAAGGGGCCACGCTTGCTGCCCAACACCGAGTACTTCGACTACTCAGCCCAGATGCGTCAGCGTATCCAGCAGGTGGACAACATGATGGCACTGCACATGCCCAACTACGACAAGTATGTACAGCTTGACATTGCATACCGCAGCTTGCGTCCCAACGGGCGGGCCAGTGTGTCTGACTACCCCACGATGGAGGAGTTCCAAGATCGTATGGGGTTTGACCTCAAGTTCTCCCCGCTGCCGGAGGCGAGCCACTTCCTGTTCGACATCAACGAGGATGACAAGGCGGCGTTTGTCCAGATGATGGAGCAGGTGGAGGTCGGCGCTCGCAACGAGGTGATCAAGACCATGCTGGAACCACTGAGCCACTTGATCGAGAAGCTGAACAAGCCCATCGGTACTGAGGGTGCGATCTTCCGAGACAGTGCTATCGAGAACATCGTGTCCAACCTTGACCGCGCCAAGAAGTTGAATGTGTCTGATGACCCCGAGATTTCCGACATGATTGGCAAGCTGGCACAGGCAGTCAGTGTGTATCAGGGCACCAATGTTCTGCGTGAGTCGCCTATCGTCCGAGACCAAGCCGCCAAGAAGTTGGACGAGATCGCACGGCAGATGGGGGCGTTGTTCCGATGATTACCCTAAGTGAGTTGGAGTTAGTGTTAGGCATTGGTATTGGTGTGCTTCTGTATGTGATTCACATTCTTCGCAAGATGATTGAGTCGCAGAGGGAGGCAATGCGTATGCTGATGCAGACACTGAGTGGAGTGGCTGATAAGAAGATCACCCTTGTGCGAGACCGAGAGGGTGACATCCATGTTCGTAACCAGGAGAAAGCAAATGGCAATTCATAAGGCATCAAACATTGAGAAGGCAAGGGCGCAGATCGTGCTCTACCATCCGTTCGTGGCGTCAATACTGTTGCGCCGTCCGTTCATCGAGACCCGAGACATCCCGACATTGGCAGTCGATGGCAAGGCGCGTATCTACTTCAACCCTGACTTTGTTGCCAAGCTGACTGTTCCGCAGTTGATATGGGGCTTGTGTCATGAGGTATTCCATGTGGTCGGTCAGCACTCTATTCGTAAGGGTAATCGCAACCCCAAGAAGTGGAACTATGCAGGTGACGCATGGATTAACGACACACTCGATGAAGCCAAGATGGGTGAGCGTATCCCCAAGTGTGTGGACATGCCAGGGTCTAAGGACGACACAGTCGAGAACATCTACGCCAACTTGCCAGACAATGGCAGTGGTGATGATGACGGTGATGAGGATGGGTTGGGTGACGACATCCACTACACCGATGGTGTCGGAGACTCAGGCAAGCCCATGACCCCTGATGAAGTGCGTGAGATCGAGGGCACGATCAAGGTAGAGATTGCCGAGGCAGCACAAGCAGCGAAGATGCAGGGCAAGCTGTCAGGTAGGTTGGCAGCTATGGTGGCAGACATCTTGGACGTGAAGACCCCGTGGTTTGAGATTCTGGAGAAGCACATGGTCAGCCGTGTCAATCAGGGTCAGACATGGCGGCGTAAGAACCGCAGGTTCGAGGTCTATCTGCCCAGCGTAGACAAGCTGCCACAGATGGGGGAACTTGTGGTGCAAGTCGATGTATCTGGATCAATTTCCAAGCAAGAGTTGGCGCACTACAACGGTCACCTATCACGCATCATCGACCAGTGCCGTCCCGAGAAAGTCCACGTTCTGTACACCGACACCGAGGTCAAGAAGCATGTCGAGTTTGAGTGCGGCGAGGAAATGCAGCTGGAGTTCTACTCAGGCGGTGGCACTCATATGCCAGCAGGGTTCGACTACTGTGCCGAGCAGGGTATCGAGCCTGATGTGTTCGTGTGCTTGACCGATGGCTACACAGACTTTGGCGATAACCCCGGCTACCCAGTCGTGTGGTGTATCAGTTCCGATGTCGAGGCTACCCACGGCGAGAACATCCACTTTGACATGGAAGAATAACCAACAACTTACTCACTGAAAGGAACGACATGAGACTCAAGAAAGCCCTAACCTATGCTGACTATGTGGCCCTGTTTGCACGGCGAAAGAAAGGCAGCGATGTAAAGCCAATCTTCCGCGACTGCCATATACGGTTCGAGAACGACATCTTCACGGTAGTAGAGACAAGACGGTGGTGGGAAGACCAAAGCGTAGTGCCACAGGTAATGTGGTCGATTGACCCGTTCAACATCGTGACGCTGTACGCTGAACCCAGAGACATAACAACACGCAATCGACTTACCCGCGCCATTGGAAGGTGGGTGTTCTCTGACCAAGCAAAGCACAAGACCAAAGAGTCAGCGGTGCGTATCCACAAAACCAAAGCATATAAGGACGGCACTATCCCCTACCACATGGGGTTACAAGTCCAGCTGGCCCCTGATGGTGAGATTGAGTCGTTCATCAACCCACGCAAAGATGTCAAGATACTGGTCAAGAAAGATGCAATTAAGACAGTGTCCACATCTACGGCTAGGTTACGCAAGTTGACGATCACGATGGCAAAGATGGGGGTGTTTGATGAAGCAGTATCAATGCGACTTGGCGGCTCGTACTATTTCAGGTCGATTGACGTAAAACACATAAGCGATATCAACTACCAAGACCCCTTGGGAGAAGACGCTGAAGCTGTGTTCTACCGTGGTATGGATAGTGCAATCATCCCCTCACAAACTGGGTTTGTAGACGGGTCTTGGTCAAGGATTCCGCTTGAAGAGCGGCGGCAAACATACCACCGAAACATCATCGAGAGCGGCATGAAGGCGTTGCGCAAACACATCTACGAACAAACCAATTCATATGAAAGGGTGGAAGTATGAGCGAGTTGTATTACCCCAAAGACCTGATTGACAAGTACCGCGATGTACTTGTGGGTCATGGCGACTGGTATGAAAGTGTGTACGAACATTTCAAAGAGATGATGTCCGTCATAGGAATACGAGTTGACAAGGTTTACTTCAGCGGGTTCTGGAGCCAAGGTGACGGTGCTTGTTTTGATGGGAGGGTTGAGGATTGGGGTAAATACCTATTGCATCTTGGTTATGACAATCTAATATTGCACCAAGCAGCAGAAGACAGTTGGTCTTTTTCGTGGGCCCATAGTAGTGGGCGCTATTACCATGAGCAATGCGTGACCTACAACGATGAGATATGGAGACCTGCCAATCCATTTGATGAAGAGAAAGCACCCTTGCAGTACGACACATGGGCCAACACCCTGGGAGTATTTGATTTACTACAACTGACTGAAGAAATGAAGGAGAACTTACGTGGACACATGAGAAGCCTGTACCGAACTCTTGAGAAAGAGTACGACCACCTGACCAGCGATGAAACTGTGTCAGCTTGGATGCAAGACAACTACATTGAACTAACTGAATTGGAGATTTAAACATGGCATACGTATCAATTTCAAGCGACCTGCGCAGTGCAGTGCGTTCCAACATCCACGCAATGCGAGAGATGGAGCGAGAAGGTATCAAGAAACCTGCCTCTATTTGTGATCAGACAGTGTCTGGCACAGACCCAGCGATGGAACAACTGGTGTGGGGCATCCACTACCCCCTTAAAGCAATGATGCCCAAAGAGTGGTTGAAAGAGACCGAGTCCGTTAACTTGCGCACCAAGATCATATTTGCAAACGGGGCAAGCGTGAGGCCCAGCGTCCGAATTAACTTCAGCCCTCGCATGATAACGCCCCCAAATACAGACCGATATGGGCACGACATTGACCTGCCAGATAACCACCCTCTCGTGCCTGAGTTGGTGGCGTATCACACCGAGATGCGCAGTATTGACGAACGCTGGTCTGCTGTAGGTACACAAATCATGGACTTCTTGGGCGCTTGCAAGTCACTCAACGAAGCCCTCAAGCTGTGGCCTGATGTCCGCATCTATGTCCCCAAGCAGTTCCTTGAGCGTGTTGAGCGTAAGGTTGAACGCGCTGTCAACACAGGTGGTGCTGAAGCCATCAAGAAGGTAGACACAGATGCCGCCGTGTCCGCCGCCGCTATTGCCCGAATGATGGGCGCTATTGGGAGCCGCTGATGACTGAGTACCAACTCAAACGCCGCGCTGTTAAAAACTTTAAAGACTACTGGGTAGAAAAACATGTCAAACGAGAATACCAGAGGCAGTGGTTACGCTCCGTATCCCTCCTTGGAACGAAGTGGCGGCTTGCCGTCCCAACCCCTCGACTTACGGCTCCGAGAGATTGAGGGTCGCATGGCAAGGATTGAATCACGACTTGTGCAGTTGATGCTGCACTTTGGGCTTGACCCGCAGAGGAAACACTATGAATGAACAACCAAGCCTGAGACAAGTGGGTGGCGACCACTACAAGAAACTCAAGGTTCAACCCTGGGATGTGGTGGACACATGGCCTATCGAGCAACAAATTGGCTACTACCGTGGCGGTGCTTTGAAGTACATCATGCGCATGGGTCACAAGGATATATCTATCCAAGAGATCGGCAAAGGTATCCACTACCTTGAGAAGCTGACCGAGTGTTTGCACAGACAACAAGAGGAGAGCACATGAGTAACAACATCACTGGCAACAACGCCAAACAAGCCGCTGCCACTGCCACTGGCAGAATCATGATGGGGAGCGCAACTACTACCAACATGGGGATTAGCGGCAACAGCGGGGCTATAGATGCGGCAACGTACTCCTTCTGGGGTTCCGCCAAGGTAGTAAACAGAGTGGCTTGCTTTGAAGTCCAAGAAGCAGAGAACGGTTACATCTTGCGGTATGGGCACAAGGAGGGAGAAATTTTCCGATACAAGGTAGCCAAAGATGTAGAAGAAGTGCGCGACTTAGTCACATCAATTCTTGTTGAACGCAAACTGGGGATTTAAAAATGCCGGACATTCAAACTGAAATATTCACAAAGGTATTGCCAAAAATGCAACTCAATAACTTGAACTTTGACGATGACGTTGGAACCCAACAAACAGTCACAGTGGAGACATCTGACAAGTCTCTCAGCGTGATGCAACAGATATGGGAATTCGTTAACGTAAACCCAGGTCTGACCGCAGGTCAGATTTCCAAACAGATGGATGGGCAAACTCATACTGGTATCTCAACCAGACTTAACCAACTGCTCAAAGCCAACAAGCTTATGCGCACCAAGAAACCTGACGAGTCCTATCGTTGGTTCAGCATTGGCGACACATACCCCCGCATGGACAAGTCGGCCTCCCTTGCATTGGCAGTCAAAGCCCGACAAGAAAAGCTGGAACGTAAAGCAAAAGCTAAAGCAAAGAAGGTTGCAAAAGCTGCTGCACCCCAAGTCGCTGCGCCTGCGCCAACCAATACTTGGGATGTGGACATGATGTTGTCCAAGATGTCCATCACCCAGGCGCGGGGGATGTATGACGCACTGAAGAAAATCTTTGGGGCGTGACATGGCTGAGACAGTCGTGACTGTGGTTCTGCTCGGCGCACTATGTGTGTCCGTAGCAGGGCTTGTACTGTATGCGCTATCCGAAGTTTGGTTTTGGATGGACGAACAAGATCGGAGAGACAGATGAAAGACCTTGACCGCAAAGTGCCGTGGAGTCAGGAACTTGAATCGGTGTGGGCGGAAAAAGACCCGGAGGACGAAGCATTCGAGCAATTGGCCTTGAGGCAAGGGCAGTGGGATTACAGCGGACAAAACACCAGCGGCTGGCGCAAGAAGCAGGTCTATGGGAAGTTGCTTGTGGATGCAGGGTGTGCTGAGCGCGGGTGCATTGGATATGACCCCCGCGATGGTGATGCAGTCCTAATGGCGACCCGTGATGAAGTGTTGGAAGAGATAGCACAGCATCTGGAAACCAAATTCACCATGCCGTTTGGTCGTGATACGGTGCAGTCGTTCGCAACATTTATAAGGAGCATGAAGCGATGAACCAAGACCTTATTAAGTTGATTGAACGCAACGGGTTAACTTTGCATGGTGACATTGAACACTTTGCAGAATTTGTCCGTGCCGATGAGCGTGAGGCGTGTGCAAAGTTGTGTGAGACTAAACACTTTAGTTGCCCGTTTAAGACATCAGGCGCACAACAATGTGCTGACGCAATCCGAGCAAGGGGACAAACATGACACGATGCACATTTAAACAAGGCAATTACAACTGCGGAAGCTATGCTTTCAACTTGTACAAAGAAGACGTAGATCAAGGCAGTTACTGTGACCGCCACTACTGGCAAGACCAAGCGCAGAAGGCCCGTGCTGACGAGCGTGAGGCGTGTGCAAAGGTGTGTGAGACGCTTGAATTACCTGAGTGGCCTGACAAAGTGCGTCAGCCATTAGCGCAAGCCATCCGAGCAAGGGGACAAGCATGACAAGCTATTGCGTGTACTGCAAGCGCCCTGTTTTTACCATATTAACCAAGTGTAGGAGTTGCGGAAAATGACAAAAGAACAAATCCTGCAACTCATCAAGCTGTTGTCAGCAGTTGAATCATGGTCATATGCAGACAAGCGTCAGATGCCCGAGTATCTGTATGAGCGAATTGATGAAGCTATGAAACTGTTGGAACAAGAGGTGCTGAAATGACTGAAGCCGAACAGGTTATGAAGCGTTGCCAGATCGGCACACGCAACTATGAAGAAGCAAACAACCTCCATGCCGACTGCTATCGGGTCATTGGCAAGCTGTTGGCAGAACACGCCATGCGTGAAGTGCAAAGGCTTGGGCAAGAGATTGAGCAAGCGCCTGTGTGGATTGACGCTGGTAATCTGAAGCGCCTCAAAAAAGGGGATGTACTGCGCGTATTTCGCAAAGGTCAAGAGTATTACAGCGCCTTTAGGTTTGATGGATTGCTTCAGGAATGCGACTATACCTATGACGGCGATGCGCCTTTTGTGTGGCTAGAGGTGGGTATGGCGACTCTTGACAAAATTGTTTACACCAAAAAAGACTTTACTACGGGTGCTGTTTATGCTGACCGTGGGGACAGGGTTGAGCTATTTCAACCCGCCATCAAAGAAGCCTTGGCACAGCCAGAGCAAGAGCCTGTAAGTGATGACATTGCATCCATCCTTGCCTGTCGAAATATGTTGGATGCACAACCAGTTCCGCCTAGAACATGGGTAGGCAGTGGCGACCTCGAAGACTCAAACGCTTACTTAACCACACCACAGCGCAAGCCGCTGACGAACGGTGAAATCTACACGGCATACATCACAGCAACAAACCAGACGCTACGGGCGACAGATGAGAGGCTTGCCTTTGCTTTTGCCCGAGCCATTGAAGCCGCTCACGGCATAAAGGAGAACACATGACCCCGCTTGTGCAAAAAGCAGTCAGATTTGCGCCAGAACCCGAAACCGCACTTTGGTTTGATGTTGGTCAAATGCAAAGCACTCTTGAAATGAAAGTGCCA
>Ga0315903_10004574_pt1 | contig 18430 bp, 34 predicted proteins | sample LakEriMetagenome_7_FD_203524 | JGI IMG/M metagenome (GOLD analysis project Ga0315903, IMG submission 203524) | Freshwater fungal communities from buoy surface, Lake Erie, Ohio, United States - Buoy 2 MA119 | ecosystem: Environmental > Aquatic > Freshwater > Lake | place: USA: Lake Erie, Ohio...
ACGAGATCCTTTACGGCCTGCACGATCTTGTGCATCGGCCATTGCTTCGACTGCTGAAGTACAACCAATTCCATAGCCATCGCGATGACGACTGTCCACGCCAGCGTGTCGCCGCCGGGCGGATTATTCCCGAAGCGGGCGACGTACCAGTTCGAGATTGACGTGTTCATAACCATGTGAAGCTCACGCGCAAGCTTCAGCTCTTCGCTGTTCCCGATCATGCGGGATCCCCTTCGCTGTTGCGGGCGGCGAGCGCGACGGCGCGCGTCGCTCTGAGAATCTCGATCATCCCCTCGAACTGCCGATCATCGAGCAGCGGCGTCAGCACGCGGCTCGCGACCATGGTCATGACGCGGAACAAGCTGGCGCGCGGCGTGCCCTCGCCGGCTCTGATGATCGCGTCGCACATGTCGGTGAGCATCTTGCGCTCGCGATCTTCCTCGTCGCGGGGATGCGTCTCGCAGTACGGAAGCTCTGGCACTTGCCGCTTGAGCATCCAGGCGCGTGCGTGAACCGTCTTCATTTCGCCCCCTTCTTTTTCGGCTTCACGTTCGGCTTGTCGGTGTCTTCAAAGACGAGGCTCGTCGAAGTGTCGAGCGTGCCGATCTGCGCGAGGATGTCGGCGCCGAGCGTGCCCGCCTTCACGGCGTCTTTGATCGCCTTCGCGTCCCATTCATACGTCGTCTTGCTGACCTTGACGCGGATCAGCGGCGCGAGGATCTCGTTCATCACGTCGGCCGCGACGGGCTCGCGCTTCGCGTTGAACGTCGGCGTGCTCGCCGGCTTCAGCACGAGTGCCGTCACGTGGCCGGGCAGTCGATCGAACTTGCCGGCGCGCATCTGCACCGCGACGTAATCTTCGAGGCGATCGGCGTTGTTCTCGGCGGCCTTCGCCTTCTTTGAGTAGTACGCGGCGCGCTCTGCCATGCGCTTCGCGTATGCGCGGAACTCTTCCGAGACGAAGCGCACCGCATCGACCTTGTCGCGCAGCTCGTCGTCGTTCGCCTTGATCGCGCCGAGCAGCTCGGCCGGCTCGATGTTCCCGTCGGACAGCAGGCGATCAGTCTCGTTCAGCGCGGCGACGATCTCGCCGAAAGATCGGCGTCGCTCGGGTTCTGGCGGCAGCAGTTCCGCCGCTGGCGTCACGACGACGCTCGCGTTCTTTGACATGCGTCAAGTCCTTTCAATGGATGGGTTCTAGGAACCGAGACGGTGCCCGACTTCACCGGACGATGCAACGCCGAAAAGTGTCGCGAGATCGCTGCATGTCCTTGACGTGCGACACGCCTCATGGCCTACTCGATTCAAGTCAACGCACGAAAAATTTCATCTCCGATCCCCGCACGGAGATTCCCGTTTTGCGAACGTGTACCGCTAGAGCACCGCGCTGCGCGTGGTGTCCTTCCATAAACGCCTCAGTGTTTGCTCACCGTGGGCGGGCTGGCCATCGCCCCGCCATCGCGTTCCGCCCTTCGCGGGCGGGCGCGTCCCCACGGAGGCGCACATGAGTGACGCGGGATGGATCCGCGTACAGCGGCGCGTGCATCCTCGGGATCCGCGACAAGAGTTCTACGGCGACGGGCCGCTTCAGCTCGTCTGGACGAACATCATCGCGTGGGCGAACTGGACGGATGCCGACAAGCCTCTGCCGCGTCAAGGCGTGATCGTTCGCAGAGGGCAAGTCGCGACGAGCGTGCGCGAGCTGGCCGAGGCGACGGGGCTCACGCGGCACGTCGTCGAAGGCCGTCTCAGAAAGCTCGTCGAGGCCGGCCGGATCGTGCTCGAAGCACCGGCAAGACACTCGCACGAGAACCGGCAAGACTTCCGGAAAGGGAACCGGCAAGACGGCACGTTTATAACCGTGCTCAAGTACGACGAATATCAGTCTCCCGACAGCGACGACCGGCAAGACGATCAGCAAGACACTCGCACGAGAACCGGCAAGACTTCCGGAACATCAGAACAAGTTAACAAGGGGAACAAGTTAACAAAGACTAACCCCCCCATCCCCCCGCCGGCTTCGCCGTCGGAAGGCGCGGGCGATCGTGATCGTCGGGTTCGTCTGATGGCAGGCCGCATCGTCTCTGCCGTCTCGGCCGACGCTTTCGCCTCTCTGATCGACGAGGATCGTCGGACCCTGCTTCGCCATTACCGGACGAGCGAACGCGCCCAGGCGGCCGTACAGCGGCTCCTGAGGGCAAAGAACGTGGATAGCCCCGAGGCGTGGGCGCGAAGCCAGCTCGTCGAGATTCTCATGCACGTGATCGATCGCCCCGAGCGGGACGTTCACGAGCCGGCCGCCAGCGATCCGAGCCGCGTGCCGTACATGACGAGCGCGGGGGATCGCTGCTGCTCGGGATGCGTCGGCGCGACGCGGGCTCTGCTGAAGCCCGATGGCTCGGGCGCATGGGACGTGTGGTGTACGTCGTGCGGCGTCAGCGGCGAAGGCGCCGACATCGACGCGGCGGTGAAGTCGTTCCACGAAAGGATGGAGGTTCGTCATGTCGAAGCGTCGCCGTGATCTTGATTCCGTCGAGCGCACCGCGCAGCGAGCGCTGGCGCCCGATCACTTTCGCGCATGGCTCGCGCTCAAGCGCTTCGGCCCGCTGACGGCCGCGCAGATCAGCAGGCGCGGCGCGAGCAAGCGCGAGATGATCGAGCTGCTCGGCGTGCGGAGCTTGCATCGTCGCCTCTCTGAGCTTCGCGATGCGGGATGGATCCTCGAACACGGTTCGACGTTCTGCTCGAAGTCGCACCGTCACGTGCTGACGTGGCAAGCGCTCGACAAGCCCCGCGCGTTCTCGAAGCTCGAACGAGACGAGGCCGGCACCGTGTGGTTCATCGCGCACCGCGTCGATGGCGCTCGCGCGTTCTCGCGACGGCGCGACGCCGAGGCGTGGGGCTCGACGGTGATCATCGCTCGCGAGCTTCGGAGGTACGCCGCGCCATGCTCGTAAAGCGAATCGTCTTCACGGTGCGCCGCAAGTCGAACCCGTCGCTCGGCGTCGGCCGTCTGTTCGAGACGATCACCGTCAAGATGACGAACGGCGAGACGAAGGCCGGCGCGGATCGGCTCGCGCAAGAGATCGCATACGCGCTCGAAGAGCACTTCGACGAGCCGAGCAGTATCAAGTGGGAACTCGACTTCGGCCGAGGCGCCGGCCACATGTTCCCCGAAACGACGGAGGTACCTGAGTGAAACAGCAAGCAGTGATCATCGATCTCGACGGGACGAGCACGCTCGATCCGCGCTCAAAGAATCTCGGCAAGCCGAACGAGGAAGTGATTCACGTCGTGCATCTGCTCTGCCGATGGGGCGGCTTCGTGCCGATCTTCATCACCGGCCGACTCGAAGCGCATCGGCCGAGCGTGAAGACTTTCATCACGTCGCTGTTCGGCGCCGTCGGCGCGACGGCAGCGATTCACATGCGAAAGCCTGATGACACCGCCGACGATCCCGCGTACAAACTTCGCATCTATCGCGAACACATCGAGCCCCAGTACGATACGCGCATCGTTCTAGAAGATCGGCCGAGCACCGTCGCCATGTGGCGTTCGATCGGCCTGCAATGCTGGCAAGTGGCAGAGGGACCAGAATGAACTTCGATCCGAGCAAGCCCGATCCGTCCCTGACGTACCTTGTCTCGATCTCCGGCGGCAAAGACTCCACGGCTCTTTGGCTCCATCTGACTCGCGAGCTGAAGCTTCCGGACGTGCGCGCCGTCTTCGCCGATACGGGATGGGAGCATCCGGCGACTTACGAATACCTTGCGTACCTAGAGACGGTCATGGGACCGCTCGTGCGCGTGAAGCCCGAGCGCGACTTCGTCGAGCTGGCGGCGCACAAGAAACGCTTTCCGAGCACGAAGGCGCGTTTCTGTACCACGGAGCTGAAGCTAAAGCCGATGCGCGCTTGGATCGAGTCGCAAGCGGAAGCTGGCGCGATCGACAAGGCGAGGCTTGTGCAATGCGTCGGCGTGCGAGCGGAAGAGTCACCGTCTCGCGCACGCATGGCGGCGTTCGTCCCCGAAGATGACTTCTATGGGCTTCCACAATGGCGGCCGATCCTGTCGTGGACGTGGCAGGAAGTCTTTGCTTGCCACGACCGACACGGCGTCAAGGCGAACCCGCTTTACAGCCAGGGGATGGGCCGCGTCGGTTGTATGCCATGCATCATGGCGAACATGCCGGAGCTGGCGGAGATCGCGCGTCGGTTCCCCGAAGTCGTCGATAAGGTCGAAGCCGCCGAGAGTGCCGTTTCGCGCGGCGACGGACAGCCTTCCTCGTTCTTTGCGGCCGGCACGATCCCGGATCGCTTTTGCTCGCGCGTGTGGACGAATCCGAAGACCGGCGAGTCATATCGAGTTTCGACGGCGCGCGACGTGTTCGAGTACGTGAAGCTTGAAAAGCAAGAGAAGAGATTCGGCGGCGAGCTTCCTCGCCTGTTCGAAGAGCCGCCGAACGAGGATGTCGGCGTGTGCTCAAGCATTTACGGATTGTGTGAGTGAACCCGCGCGCCGCGTGCGCGCTTTACAGGAGATCCCGCAATGTCCAAGAAAGCACCGAAGCTAGTGGAAGAGACGACGAACGAAGAGCAGCAAGCCGAGCCGCTCGAACTCGACGGCGCCGGTGAAGGCGGCAAAAAGAAAGTTCGCCCGCTCGCGCAGCGGAACGACTTCGAGATCGGGAACACGATGGCGAAGTTCACCGGCCGTATGCCGGCAGCTCGCGCCGTTCGGATCCTGACGATGCTGCTGTCGCAAGAGCAGGCGCGTGCCGTCGAGGAAGCGAAGGCGGCACCGCAATGACACGTCGCCGCGCACCGCGCCCGGAAGGTTCTGAGCTGATCCCGCATGGCGAGCTGAAAGCTGCGATCCGTCTGCTCTGGTTTCGATCGAAGCAACGGCGCTCAGCGCTTCAGCTTGCGCGCATCTCGGGCGGCCTGTACCTCTGCGCGGCGTGCGGCATCGCCGTTGCGAAACCCGAAGTCGATCACCGCGAGCCCGTCGGGCCGACGCCTGGGGCTCGCGGCTCGGCGCCGGATCAGTCATGGGACGCGCTGATCGCTCGCATGTTCTGCCCGGCCGACGGCCTCGCCGTTCTCTGCAAGCCATGCCACAAAACTAAAACGCACGGAGTCGATGACGATGACGGTGACTAAGAACCCGCGCAAGATCCCCGAGGATCAGCGGTACACGCATTGCGATGTCAGAACGAACCTGCTCGTGAGGCTCACGCCCGAAGAGCGCGCCGAGCGAGCGAAGCAAGCGGCGTCGCTCAGCGGCGACGTGGCGAAGCTGGAAAGCGAAGCGAAGGCGAGCGCTGCCGCGTACCGCGAAGCGCTCAAGAAACTTCGCGAGCGGCAGATGGCAGCGGCGCACGCGCACAACAGCGGGCACGAGCATCAGGACGTTGATTGCGTCCAGCACTTCGACCTGAAGACGCGAAAGACTTGGTTCATCTATCGCGAGACGGAGTACAGTCGTCGCTCGATGTACGATCACGAGCTTCGCGAGACGACGGGCCGTCTCTTCAAAGACGAACCGCCGCAAGTCGATGGCGTCATCGCGAAAGAGAAGGCGAAGACGGCGAAGGGTCAGAACGGCGACGAGCTGGCGAAGCAAGCGGCCGAGCCCGAGAAGGTGAAGAAAGAGAAGGCGCGCAAGCCGACGAAGCCCGATCCGAAATTGCTCGTGCAGAACGCACCGCCGGCCGACAACGTGACGCCGATCACGAAGGCGAGCGGCGATGACGTGCGCGACGTGATCAACCAAGAAACCAAGCGCGGCGGCAAGAAGGATCACACCACATGATCATCCCTGATGAAGATCCGAACCAGAAACCAGATCAGAACCGTGTCATCGTCGGCAGCGGCGGCGAAGAGATCACGCGCGTCGAAGGATTCTGGGCAAGCGCGCTGCTCGTGTTCCTCGGTCTGATGATCGCTCGCGGGCTCTTCGCGCTCGCTGGCGACATCGTCGAGGCGATCCGATGAAGTGGACAGCGATCGGCGAGAAGACGAGCGCGGCCGTGGTGCCGAGCGGCATCGCGCTGCGATGCACCGAAGATCGTGCTTACGAGCCCGTCAACGTCGCGACGGCCGTCGCGCTGATGCACATCCCCTGCGATCAAGCGACGGCCGACGCATGGATCGAGAAGGAAGAGAAGGCATGGAAGCGGGAACAGAGGAAGGCGTAAAGCCGAAGTGGCTCGATGTCGGTGACGGAACGTCCGTCATGCGCGTGCCCGGCGGCATGATCGTGAACACGACGCTCGGCGTCATCGAAGGCGTGAACGGATCATCGGGCGAGACGCCCGGCGCTCTCGCGTCGGCGAGCGTCTTCGTGCCGTGCTCGCCGGCCGAAGTGATCTCGTTCTTGAACGGGAACATGCAAGCGCATTTCGACGACATCCTAGCGAAGACGCGCTCGAAGGCGTGAGCCCCGAAACGGAAGAGCCCCGAGGCGAACAACCTCGGGGCTCTCTTGCGTCATGCGTCGGTGCGGAACCTGTCGGCCTCGGCCTCGCGCCCGAGGCGCCAGCGCTCGAAGTCGTACCGGCCTTGCTGCTCTGAGATCAGGCGCAGCTCGGCGTCGATCTCGTCGATCTGATCCTCGTACCCGGTCAGCTCGTTCTCTTCCTCGGCCGTCAGCTCTGGGCCGCCGCGCTCGTGCGCCGCGAGCTTGCGGTTTAGCGGCGTCATCTTGATCACAACGTGATCGCGCAGACGCTTCAGCTCCGACGATTCGGCCGCCATGAACTCAGCGTGCGCCAGCTTGCTCGACATGTGCCCTCCGTGCTTCGGCGCGCTGGCCGGCTCGATGCCCGATTGCATACCCGATCATCGACAGTACGAGAGCGATGATCTTCAGACGACGGATCACGCGACGCTGATGCGCGTACAGACGCGGCAGCTCGTACAGCGGTATCGTTCTGATGTCGTCGCTCAGGATGGGTCCGCCGATCATGACGCCTTCGCCCCCCGCGTGCGAGCCCGATGCCGAGCGGCCTCGTCTCTGATGAACTGCTCGATCAGACGGCGCAGAACGCCCGAGCGCTTGCGGAGCTTCGTCGCGCGATCGCTGTCGGGCGTGAGCCCGAAGCAACGCAGCACCGCCGCGTCGAACCGCGCTTGCAGATCGTCGTCGATGCGGATCTTCAGGATGTTCGTCTTCGTCATGGCTTCGCCCCCTTCGGATCGGATGCCATGGCTTCGATGTCCTGCGCTCGCAGCTCGCGACAGAATTGATCGAGCATCCGACGGCACTTCGCTGCGCCTTCATCCTTCGCCGCGAACAGAATGACAAGTGCCGTCATGGCCTGCAATGCTGTCGCCGCTTCGCGAGGCCCTTCCGTCGCCTTGATCAGATGCGCGCTCAGCTCGCCCGCGAGCTTTAGTACCTTGTCGTTGATCCTGCTCACGGCGTACCCCCACACGTGAAGTGCTCGAACCTTTGGTTCACGCCGTACTGATCGCGCAGCGTCTGCGAGTAATCGATGCGAACGCCCGAGCTGCCACAGATCGACGAGACGATCGCCTCTCGATCCTCGCTGACCCAGCGCGCGTGCCAGGGGAACACGACGTTCGAGGGAACCATGTACACGCCGCCGCGCGTCGGCGCGTGACGCTCCTGCACGAGCTGCGTTGTCGCGCACGACGAGACGAGAGCCGAGATGATGATCAGAGCTTTCATTGCTTGAACCCCCAATTGATCTTGTTCAGGTACGACACGCTGGTTAGGTCGAGCCAGTGAACTTGCTTCGCGAAGGCGTCGAGCGGCAGCGTCACGTCGGCACGCTCGCCGTCTTCGTCCGTCGCCACGATGACGCCGTTCCCGATCAGCACGCCATTGCCGTTCACGTTGAACCCGTATGGCAGCGGCGGCTTTTGTATCCGAGCTTCCTCGTTCACGAGCAGCATGTGACGGCGGCCGTTCGGATCCCGAAAGTTCGCGACGGATTCTATGAACCCGCCGACGAGCCCTTGCAGGTATTCGAGCCCGGTGTTCGTCTCGATCGTGACGGTGCGCGCCTTCGCGTTGATGAAGATGATTCGACTCATCGCTTGTTCCCCTTGAGCCAGTCGGCGCCTCGGTTCGCCCACATCAGATGATCGTGCTCGCTGATCGGCTTGTCGGTGTCGTGCTCGTCGTGCTCGTTATAGAACGCCTCGCCTTCGGCGATCGCCTTCATCTTCGCGCGCTCGTCAGAGATCACTTGCTCGAACGGCACGCGGAACACGACGGCCGTCAGCGCTCGCGCGCCGTCTTCGCCTTCGGGACATAGAGCAAGCTGCGTGATGGCGTCGTCGTACATCCGGCGGTACAACGCCTCGGCGTTCGGGTTCGCCTTGATCATCTCGATCGCCCTGGTGCTGAGAGTCATCATCGCTTCACACCCATCTTTGCTAAAGCCTTCTCGTCTTCGATGGCGCGCTGCGCCCGAGCCTTCTCGCGCATCGCGGCGACGAGCAGCATCCCGACATGCGAGCCAGCACGGTACGACGTGCGGCCGGCCGCCGCCTTCTCGCACTCGCCGCACGTGTGGAACGTCATGTCGAAGTCTTCGCCCTTGACGAACGATGTCAGCGTCACCGTCACCGTGTACCAGCCGAGCGGCTTGCCGTTCGCGTTCGGAACCGTCGCGTCGCACGTATCGCACGTGTAAGTCGTCGAGATCATGCCTTCGCCTCCGCTGCGAGCAGCTCGCGCGCCGCTTCGTCGAGCTTGATCTGACCGCGACTGATCGCGTGCTCGATGTGCCAGAACTCAGCGTTCATCGCCTTCATCATGACGCGGATCACGCGGCCTTTCGCCGAGCAGAGTGCCGCGCTCTCTTTGTGATCGCCGCTGCGCCCGAGACAGAACGCGCAAAACGTGGACGTGCGAACTTCGCCCTCGGCTAGAGGCGCCTCGGCCATGCGGCTCGACACGCCAGCGAACAGCGTGCGCTCGTTCGGCGTCATGTCGTCGATCGTCACCGTGAAACAGTCGATCAGCTCGAATCTCTTCGGGCCATGTACGCGCAGGCATCGGCCTCGGAACACGCCCGGTTCGGTTTCCACCAGCTCCGTCACCTTGGTTCCGCCGCTCTTGCGCTTCAGCGCTGACACGATCATCGGCTTGCGTGGGTCCTTTGAGTGCACGTGCTTCGCCATGGGTCAATCCTTTCGATGGGGTTAGGGTCCAATTGTGGCCACAAACTGCCCTCACGTATCGGAATATTCAAGGGAATCTTTAACGCTTGACACGCGCCGCAAGGGTCCGTCACCGTGTGAACAGACACATCCCGGCTCTTTTCGCCCGCTTACACGACGCACAAAACGGTCAGTACCCGCATGACCAAGCCCAAGCGCCGCAAGCCTTCCAAGGCTCAAGGCGCCAGTGTGAAGCCTAAGCGCAAGATCGGCCGCCCGCCGCTCTTGAGCCTCGCCGCGCTCGAACGGTTCATGGCGTTCGGCCCGTCGATCGAGGAGTGCGCCACGTTCTTTGGCGTCTCGTCGTCGTGCGTCGAAGCGACGATCAAGCGCGAAGCTGGCGTGTCTTTCAAAGTGTTTCGCGACCAAGCCATGATCTGGTGCCGGCATCATCTGCGCCGCGAAGCCATCCGACGCGCGACGAAGGGCGGCAGCGACAGCGTGCTGATCTTCGCGCTGAAGAACGTCGCCGGATGGAAAGAGCGGCAAGAGCTGAGCGCGCCCGAAGGCGGCGGCAAGGCCGGCGCTGCCGTGGCCGGCTTCACTGTCCATCTCTCTTACGACCCGACGAGAAGGTTCGGCGGGCCGAATGAACCCACGCAGGAGATTCCCGCGCATGACCGACAGCAACAGCAAGCCGAGCCAGCAGCAGCAGACGAACCCGACGGTTCCGCCGAAGACGCCGAAGACCGACGCGACGAAGAGTAAGCCGGCCGCGACGCTTCGCATGAAAGGCTCGACGGTGTTCCGTCACGACCTGTTCAAGTCGGACGTTAAGCCGATGCGGCGGAACGAGTCGTTCAAGAAAGGCGTCGTGAAGATCGTCGAGCTTGAGCACTCGCATATCTTCCACACGTGCGACGATCGCGGCCGGCAGATGGAATACTGCACGCCGACGGGCGGGCACTTCCACAAGGTCAAGGTGAAGTACGACGCGAACGGCGTGCCCGTCGCCGTCGAGTGCGGGCCGCCGCTCAAGTACGTGAACAAGAAGACGCCCGTCGGCAGCAAGAAACGGATCGTCGAAGTTCGCTGGATGGATCTCGTTAACGATCGTGAAGTTCGCGACGATCACCGCCACGTGTTCGAGTACGTGCATTCGGAAGAGCTGAGCGCGAAGCGCATTCAGCAGATCCGCGCCAGCACGCAAGCTGCGCTCGGCGCCATGACCGGCGGCGCGAAACCCGAAGTGATCGACAACGGCCCGAGCGCGGCCGAAGTCGGGCTCGACGATGGCGGTGACGACTGAGCCGGATCGTGGGCGGCATCTCTTCAGGAGGGGACATCATGGCGCTAAAGGGTCCGCGCGATCTCTCGTCTGATGCGCTGCGCGAGAAGATCAAAGAGATGGGCGACGAGATCGCGCGCGACACGGCGCGGATCTGTATCGACATGACGAACGCCGAGCACACGCGCATCGTCAAGCTCAATGACATGCGTCGCGCCGTCATCAGCGAGTGCGAGGCCGAACTAAAGCGGAGGGATGAACAGTGAACATGCGTGACCTAGCGCGACAGATCGCGAAGCACGAAGGCAAAAAGATCGGCGTCAACATCGCTCAGATTTCCGAGATCATGGGGCTCGTCGCCGACTGTTTCTATGCTGATCAAGATCGGATTATTCAGCTTCTCTATTCCGCCGGAAAGCGTCGGTGCTCTCGACGTGCGCGCGAACTCGCGCGCGTTCTGCGCCTTCACAAGAAAGCGAAACGGAAATGAGGGAACAAGTCGTTCAGCAGTTCGACGCGACGATTCGCTTGCAGCTCGCCCGCGCGAAGCCCGAGATCGTCGCGTTCATCCTGAAGCACGAGCGGAAAGAGATGGTCATACAGCGCTTGCTGCGAGAGATCACGCAGGCCGAGCGCAAGCGCGGCGGTATGCCGCTGAAGCGCACGACGTTCGATCTGCTAGTCGGCGACGTGGCGAAGCTGTTCGCAAAGAACGTGATTCAGTACGCCGAAGAGCAAGCCATCAGCTCGATCAAGCGACAGGCGATGATCGACGAGCAGGCGGCCGTGGACAACTTCGACGCTGAGCAGAAAGAGCTGGCTCGCGATCTGCACCGTGCAGAGACGACGCCGACGAGCGCGCTCACTGGCGAGGCGTTCGACGTGCTGAAGCCGAAGCGCGTTCAGATCCTGGATACGAGCGGCGCACCGATCAAGGCCGAGACGACGACGGCGTGAGCGTACCGAAACGGAAGAGCCCCGAGCGCGTAATTGTGCTCGGGGCTAACCCATGAAAGGAAACGCGGAACCCTATGACTGGCGCCGATACTGCATTCGTGCTGCCGACTCAGTCAACGCCGACGTTCTCTGAGTTCTATCCGCACGTGCCGTATCAGCGCGACGTGATCGACGAAGTGTTCCACGGATTCGACTATTCGCTAGGCGTGCTAGAGATCCTGCTCTCTGGCTCAGTCGGCTCGGCGAAGTCTCTTCTCATGGCGCACATCGGCTTGCGTCATCTCTTCACGTTCCCGCGCTCGCGGATCCTGATCGGCCGTCAGTCGATGCCCGACTTACGCGACACGATTTACGCGAAGATCCTCGAACACCTAATCGGCACGGTGAAGAGCGACGGCACGATCGTGCGCGAAGGCGTTGACTTTGGATTCGCCGACACGCGCTGTCACATATGGATCGCGAACGGTTCGGAGTTCATCGCGCGATCGTGGAAGGACAAGCGCTTTAAGCGTCTCGGTTCGCTCGATCTGTCGGGCGCCTTGATCGAGGAAGTGACCGAGAATGGACGCGAGCACTGGGCGTTTTGGAACTGGGTCAAGACGCGCGTCGGTCGTCTTCCTCACGTCCCCCAGAACTTCATCATCGGCGCGACGAACCCTGACGGCCCGTCACATCCTGCATATGACTATTTCGAGATTGAGCGTCGGCAAGCGCTGCGCGAAGCTCGTGACGCTGCCGTGCGTCGCGAGATTGCTCGCCAGCTATCCCAGACGAAGCGCGTGTACTTCTCGAACACGCGCGACAATCGCTTCCTTCCGACGTGGTACATCGCCGGCCTAGAAGAGACGCTCGACGCTAAAAATAAACGTCGCCTCGTCGATGGCGAATGGGTCGAGATCAACAGCGAAGTCGTGTACCACGCATACGGCCGCTCGAACTTCGTGTCGCGTCAGTACGACATCGACGTGCTCAAGCCGATACACCTTTGCTTCGACTTCAACATCGGGCAAGGCAAGCCGATGTCGGCGTGCGCGCACCAGCTTGAGCTGCGCGAGGCGAAGGCGATACGCGCCTTTCACTTCTTTGCGGATTACGTCGTGGACGGCGCCGACACTGAAGATCTGATGGAAGAGATTGCCGGGCGCGGGCTCTTCGACATCGACACGGAGTTCGTCATACACGGCGACGCGACGGGCGCAGCTCGAAGCACGAAGAGCAAGAAAAGCGATTACGACATCATTCGCAAGTTCCTCTCTGATTACCGCCGCCCGAACGGATCGCGCGTCTCGTTCAAGCTCGACGTGCCGGCGGCGAACCCGCCCATACGCTCGCGCCACAACATCGTCAACGGCTACTGCCGCAACAGCATGGGAAAGACGCGGCTCTTCGTGTATGCTGGCGCTAAGATTCTTGACAAAGGCTTTCGCCTGACCGCTCTCAAGCCCGGCGGCTTGTACGTGGAAGACGACACGAAACCGTACCAGCACGTGACGACGGCGGCCGGGTACTCGATCGTTCGCATCCATCGCGCGCTCACGTCCACATCCGGCCTAACAATGGAGCAGATCCGATGACGCTTCGCATGACATCCGACGACGACGTTCTCGACATCGACTTTCGTCTGCGCGTGATCCGCGAGATCGGCAGCGGCGAGAACAGCTATCGCCGCACGGAGCATCTCAAGCGGCGCGAAGTGTACCGCGCGAACAACAGGCAATGGATCGCGATGTCGCTCGCGGCCGAGGGGCTCGCGCCCGCGACGATCGAGGGGATCCTAGCGCGCACGCCGCGTCACAAGATTTGCGGCAAGATCGTGAACAAGAAAGCACGCGCGTACAATTCAGGCGTGGTGCGCGTCGCGACGACGAAGGGCGGCGACGGTGCCCAGGCGATGAACGACGGCGCCACGAAGCAAGTCGCGCAGCTCGTGCACCTGACCGACTTCGACGGCAAGATGCGAACGAGCGATCGCCTGCGCGAGCTGCACAAGAACACGATGCTCGGCATCCTTCCTCAAATCTCGAACGGGAACAAAGACGAGCCGCTGTTCCGCATCGTCGCGCGCCCGCTCGCGCCGTTCGAGTACGACGTGATCGAAGACGAGTTCGATCGCGAGCGCGCCCGCTGCGTGATCCTGTCCGACTTCGTCGAAGTGCCGCTCGCCGGCACGCCTTCGACTGACGAGATCGCATCGCGCCATCCGTCGATGATGTCCATGAGTGACGGCCGCGACGGGATCCTCGCCGACTCGCCGCGCGAGCAAGGCATGGGGCTCGAACGCCGCTTCATCTGGTGGACGGCGATGTACACCTTCACGACGAACGACAAGGGCGAGATCGTCGAAGGCCCGCCCGAGAACAAGAACCCCATCGGTAAGCTTCCTTTCTTGAACAACGCCGAAGGGCAAGAGGGGCGGTTCTGGGCAGAGGGCGGCGCGGATCTCGCCGACGCCGACATCCTGATCAATAAGATGTGCGGCGACATGCACTATGTCGCGTACCTGCAAGGCTTCGGACAGTACGTCGTCACCGGGCAGAACGTGAACGATCGGATCAACATCGGCCCGAACAAGGCGATCGTGATCAATCATACGGTCGAAGAGCCCGAGCCGAAGGTGTACACCGTCAACGCGAACCCGCCGCTAGAGTCGTGGCTTCGCATGATCGAGCAAGGCGTCGCGATGGCGCTGACGACGAACGACCTGAGCGCTGGCCACGTCGCCGGCACGCTCACGGCGAACAACTTTCCGAGCGGCGTCGCGATGCTGATCGAGCAATCCGAGGCGACGACTGGCGTCGAAGACAAGCAACAGCAGTATGTGCGAATGGAGTCGATGGCGTTCGAGCTGATGTTCGCCTGGATGTCGGAGCTTCGGAAGACGCTTCAGCTCGACGCCGACTTCGAGGCCGTCGGCCCGGTTCCCGAGAACACGAAAGTGAGCACGCGCTTTAAGGAAGCGAAGCCCGTCATCACCGAAGGCGAACGCCTCGCGACAGTGAAGACGCGCCGCGAGCTTAAGCTGATCTCGCACGTCGAAGCGATCATGGCCGACAATCCCGGCCTGACGCGCGAGGAAGCCCAGGCAAAGGCCGAAGAGATCGAGCGCGAGGGCAAGGCCGAGCCGGCCGACAACGGCGATCAGGAGGGCAATGCGAAGCCCGAGGAAGGTACCGGCGACGCGGCGAACGACGCGCCGGCCGACGACGAGGGGAACGCCGCCGCCGCGAAGACGCTTGAGACGAAGCCCGATGAAGCTCTGAACGGCGCGCAAGTGTCGTCTCTGCTCGACATCCTCACGGCGGTGCTCGACGGCAAGCTGCCGAAGTCGGCGGCGAAGGCTCTGATCAAGGCGGCGTTCAACATGCGCGACGAGCTGATCAATCAAGTCGTCGATCCGATCGAGATCAAAGAGCCGAGCACGACGCCGCCCGTCGGCGGGTTCCCGTTCAACGGAGGCAAGCCCGATGCGAATCCCCCCGCGAGTGATTCAGGCGAGAGCAGCGGCGGCGGGAAAGACGGCGACGACGAATAGCGCGGGCGATGTCCACGTCGTGCCGACGACGGGGAAACCGCACGACGAGAGCCCCGACTGTTTCTGTACGCCGCTACTTGAGTACCAGGATCCGCGCACGATGAGGCGCGTATACGTTCACCGCTCGAAGGAGGAATCGCATTGAAAGTCTTCGTGTACCGTGATGGCGGGCGCATCTTGCCGCTTCGCAAAGTCGCCGTGAGCATCTCGACCGATGCGAACATCCTGCTCGACAAGTCGCGCATGTTCGCCGGGCCGTTCTTTGCGAAGCGTCTCGCACGCCGCATCGCGCGCATGAAACGCCGTGCCGCGCTGATGCAATCGCATCACGAAGGGTATGACTTTAACGGCGAGCCGGTGGGGCTCAAGTCGTGAAGCTGTCGCACGAGTTCGATCCATGGGAGATGACTGGCACGACGCGCCCGAGGGGCGAGCGTGGTGCCGAGGCCGATCGCCGCATCGCCGAGCTTGTGCTTTCCGAGATCATCGAGCACGTCGGCGACGGGACATCCCCTGTCGCCGGCGGCAAGTGGAAGCGCTCGCTGTCGCCTGAGTACAAGGCGCGCAAGATCGCTCAAGGCGGGAACTCGTACAGCGACATGATCCTCGACGGCGACATGCTCAAGGCTCTGAAGTGCGAGCCGACGCGGCGCGGCACCGTCGAGCTGAAGATCAGCGGCAAGCAAGGCGACAAGGCCGACGGCCATAACAACTTCAGCGGCGCGAGTTCTCTGCCACGTCGCGAGTTCATCCCGAAGGAAGGGCAGACGTTCAAGCGCTCGATCGTGCAGAAGATCAAAGAGATCACAGAGGAGTTCAGCGAATGACTTGCAACGGGCACACGATCATCCGGCGCGGCCATGGCGCGTGACGCGCGAGAGGCTTCGTCGAACCTGATCCGCAAGATCAAGCAGCGCGTCGCTGTCGGGCAGATCTTTCGGAACACCGATCTCGAAGCGATCGGCCGGCTCGCCGTGAACGAGATGATCGCCGACACGGAAGACGGACGATCGCCGATCACCGGCAATGCATACGCGCCGTACAAGAAACCGAAGCGCTATCCGGGCAAGCGCAAGCCCCATCGGCCGGTGAACCTGCGCCTCACTGGGCAGTTCCTTCGCTCGCTGCGCTTCGACGTGCGACGCGGCGCGGGCACCGTCGGCGTTGTCGTGTTCCTCGCGGGTACGCTGGCGAAGGCGAAAGAGCGCGGGCATCGGTACGGCGCGAACCGCCAGCCGAAACGCCCGTTGATCCCGATGGGCAAGCAACAGCTTCGGCGCGGGATCCGCGACAAGATCCGCGCGCTGATCACGGAAAGGATCCGCGCTTACAGGCGCGGCTAATTGGAGGGCGGTGCCGTGCGCTGAAAGGTGGCTTACTTGACAGAGTTCCCAGGATCTGAAACCTTTTGAGGGCAATCCCGTGACGATCAAAACTCCCAGCGGTGCTGGGAACGACGGTGGCAGCAAGGGCGGTCAGAGCAACGGCGGTGCCGATTCTGGCCACGATGACGGCGGAACCGATGATGGCGGCGGCGACGGTGGTACCGGCGACGACGGCGGAACCGGGAACGACGGCGGCGGAAAGCAGACGTACACCGCGCAGGAGTACACTGCTGCCCAGCGTGATCTGCACCGATTCAAAGAGAAGGCTCGGAAAGCCGAAGCCGACATCGCGACTCTGAGGAATCAGATCGCAGCGCTCGAAGCCAAAGGGCAGAGCACCGGATCCGCCGAAGAGCAGCTCGCTGCTGCACGGAAGCGGGCCGAGGAAGCAGAGGCGAGAACAGCTAGTCTCGAATCCTCTGTCACGGAAGGCCGCCGCTTGCAAGCGTTGCTGCCCGCGCTCCAAAAGCTCGGGTTCCGAGACGACGCACAAGAGCTGCTCGACATGGTCGATCTGAACGAGATCGAGATCGAGAGCACAAGCAAAGGCCGCTGGACAGCGCACGGCGTTGACGCCGTCGCTCGCTCTGTCAAGGAGCGTTTCCCCTACGCCTTCGGCGGCGGGAAAGTCACCGGCCTGAACGGCGGCACTGCCGGCGGCGGCAGCGGCGGCAAAGGCGACGGCGGCACGTGGACGGCGCAGCGCGTGAACGAGCTAGAAGTGAAGCTCAAGCGCGAGGGCAAGTACCACACGCCCGAGGGGAAAGCCCAGTACGCCGCCGCCGTGAAGTCGTACATGGATCAGAAAGCAGCATCTTCGTGACGCCCGATTGAACATCCATCGGGCTTAGTTTGAAACCTTAACGAGAAGGAACTAGCCCGATGGCCAATCGCGTCATGACCACGACCGAACTCGCCGGCATCATCCCCGAACTCTGGTCCTCGAAGTTCTATCCCACGCTGCTCGAATCGCTGCCGTTCAATGACAGCGTCTCGCGCGACTATCAAGGCGAGATCACCGCGCTCGGCGACACGGTGCATATCAACGACTTTCCGCAATTCGACGAGGCCGACGAGATCCTCGAAGACGAAGCGGCCGACGCCGACAGCGTCACGCCGAACGATCAGACGCTCGTGATCAACAAGCAAGTCGTGAAGGATTTCATCCTCACGAAAAAGGCGCAGGCGCAGAGCATCGACGCGGGGAACCGTCTGCGTGATCTCGCGCTGTTCTCGATCCTGAAGAAGATGCAACGCATCATCATCTCCCTGATCGTGCCGAGCGCGTCGGCGCCCGACCACACGATCGCTTACGACAGCGGCACCACGCTCGCGCTCGCCGACATCCTCGAAGCGAAAGAGCTGCTCGACGGCTCCGATGTCGAGGAAGCCGGCCGCACGATGATCGTCGGCGCCGCGCAGGTGAACGACCTGTTCAACATCACCGGGTTCACGTCCCGCGACTTCGTCGCGAACGCGAACGCGATGACGCAAGGCGGGTTCACCGCGCCGATCCTCGGCTTCAATCTGAAGTGGACGACGGAAGTCGGCACCGTGTCGTACTTCTTCTCGCCGATCTTCATGACGATGGCGGTGCAGCAAGTGCCCTCCGTCGGCGTGTTCGATCTCGGCGGCGACGGCAAGCGCGCCGCTCGCGTCAACATGGACACGCTCTTCGGCGTGAAGCAGCTTTCGAACCTGCGCGTCGTGCAAGTCGGTTAAGTCGGCGCGAGTCGGCTTGTGTGGCTCGGGCTTCGCGCTCGCGGGACGTGTAAGCCCGACCACATTCCTCTCAAGATCGAACGTGTGTCGTACCTAAACACTCTGCCTTGAAAGGGCTTGCACAATGGGCGTTCTCGGATTCTCTCCCCAGCGTTTCCTTCACAAGAAATACTTCGCGAACGGCGGGACGGGCAGCGGCGAAAGCTACTCGAACCCGGCCGCGATCGCGACGGGCTCGGCCGACGTGCTCGCCATCCCGGCCGGCACGCTGATCGAGAAGGTATACCTTCAAATCTTCGTCGCGATCACCGGCACGACGGTGCTCACGGTCGGCGACGACGATTCGGCGACGGGCTTCGTCACGGATCAGGCCGCGAACTTCGCGACGCCCGGCCTGTACAACCTCGACG
>Ga0315903_10004575_pt1 | contig 18423 bp, 19 predicted proteins | sample LakEriMetagenome_7_FD_203524 | JGI IMG/M metagenome (GOLD analysis project Ga0315903, IMG submission 203524) | Freshwater fungal communities from buoy surface, Lake Erie, Ohio, United States - Buoy 2 MA119 | ecosystem: Environmental > Aquatic > Freshwater > Lake | place: USA: Lake Erie, Ohio...
TCTTCCGCCTTGTGCCTTTTCCTAGCCATGCGCATTCCTCCTCAAGGCTCATAAGCCATACATCAGGGAGGACCACTTTTCAGGGGGCAGGCCACTATGGCTTTATCGACAACAAAAAGCGCGAGAGTTCATCAAGTTCATCTTTCATCTCAGCCGATCGATGGCGACTTAAAGTAGGAAATCGCTCCGTAGACCTGCCCCGCGTTCGGAGCAACTGCACATACACAAAAACCGACGAATAGGTTTTAATATTTCGGGAGTTTCACGAGGATCTAACCTAAGATAATAGAGCCATCTGAGGTTCCTTAAGTTCGGCTGTCATAGCTGTAAACACGCTGATGATGTGAGCGTTATGCAATTGTCACATAAGCCCCACCATTTACATGTAACATTTGTCCCGTCATGTATCGACATTTTGATGTACATAAGAATTCCACTAAAGCAGCAATTTCATCCATTTCACCTGCGCGACCTAAAGGCGTATGAGAAACGAGTTTGCTGCGATTCGTTACAGGGGGGCGGATATCAATTTTACCAGGTACTATGCAATTGACGGTAATGTTATCGGGTGCCAATTCAGACGCAAGGGAACCCGTCATTCCGGCAAGGCCAGCCTTTGCTGCGGCAACATGGCAGCGCTTCGGCCGACCAGAGTGTCCCGAGCCGCCTCCGATATTCACGATCGTGCCGCGTCCGCGGTTACGCATGTGAGGCACGCAAGCTTGGACAGAAAAGAATGTGCCATCAAGAGTTGGCCCTAACGTTTGTCGCCATTCCTCAGCAGTAATTTCCAGAATTGAACGAAAGCTTCTTACATTAGCATTATTAATGAGTATGCTGGGCAAACCAAACGTTTCGATAGCCTGGGCCACCATCGAGTTTACCTCATCCTGAATCGTAACATCGGCCCGTACAGCGATAGCTCTCCCCCCGGCGCTTCGGATTTTTTCAACGGTATCATTTGCGCCTTCTTCAGCTCGGCGATAGTTGACAACAACTGCAGCCCCTGCCGCGGCGAGACGCCTAGCAATTACACTGCCTGTGTTCACCCCGCTCCCTGTGACAATTGCCACATCATTGATGAGTTCACTTGAGTTCATATTTTCCATCCTTGTACTCAAAGAGCTTTGTATACTGATGCGATTATTTAAAAATCCCGCTTTCTAGCCAAGGCGCCTTACCGACCCTTGAACTGTGGCTCGCGCTTCTCCATAAATGCTGTACGTCCCTCACGATAATCTTCGCTTGCAAAAGCCTCTTTCACCAAAAAATCGCATAGCTCGATATTTCGTTCAGCAGGATCCTTCATCATTTCCTTGATCATCAGCTTGCCGCCCCGCACGCTAAGTGGTGCGTTTCGTGCGATTGTAGTAGCGAGTTCGTGTACTCGCATTTCGAGATTGGAATGCGGCACTATTTCATGGATAAGCCCGATACGCAGCGCTTCATTCGCGCTGTAACGTCGAGCGGTAAAAATCATTTCCATTGCGTTTGCAGGACCGATGATCTCCACGACACGCTTGAGACTATGATAATTATAAACAAGCCCCAGCCTCCCGGCAGGGATGCCAAACTGTGCGTCCGCAGCCGACACACGTAAATCGGCTTTTAGAGCAGTGCCAAGGCCCGCACCTAAACATGCTCCTTGGATCATTGCGATAAGAGGTTTCTCCAGCTTCTCGAAGGCCCAATCAAGGCTCTCACTTGCCCGTCTGTATTCTTCAGCTTGTTCTGGCGTGGCCCGCCGGTCTTTGAACTCGGAAATATCCGAGCCCGCGACAAACGCCTTATCGCCAGCTCCCTTCATGACAACGACCCGAACTGCGGCATCCTGCTGAAATTCAGTCAAGATTTCGATCAATGCCAAACGCATTTCAATTGAGATCGCATTACGCCGTGCCGGGTTGTTGAATGTGATCCAACCGATTCCACCTTCTTTTACCGCGATCATCCGATCGGTTGAAAGAACAATAGCTTCCTGTGCGCTCAAGTATTCCCCCTAGTTCTCGGATAACTCAAATGACACGCTGCCTACGCAACTCTGATACCTCGGAAGCGGTGAACCCTAATTCCGCAAGGATCGCGTCGTTATGCTCGCCGGCCTCGGGGGTCGTATTTCGCATTTCCCACGGCGTTCGTGACAAGTGGATTGGTTGGCCCACAACATGCCTCTTTCCCAGTCGCGGATGCTCAACCTTCGTAGCGATCCCAAGATGTCGCACTTGCGGATCGTCGAAAGCTTGATCGACGGTATAGATTGGACCACAGGGCACACCGACGGCATTTAATTTTTCGATCCATTCTGCAGTGGTACATTTCCGAAAATGCGCTGTTATCGCTTCATTAACTGCATCTCGATTTCGGCGTCGATCATCTGGCGTAGCAAAGCCTTGCTTGTACGTCAGCGCTTCATCGCCGAAAGCCTTACAAAGTTTAATCCATCGGCCTTGTGAACCCGACCCGATATTTAGATGGCCATCGAGAGTTTCAAATGTGCCCGTTGGTATGGTGTTAGGATGGTTATTACCGACTTGTCGTGGAACACGTTTATCGAATAACCAAGCTGCAGCTTGGAAGTCGAGAATACCCATCATCGATTCTAGGAGCGAAGTGTGAACCCACTGCCCCTCACCAGACACGTCGCGCTCTAGTAGTGCAGTCAGAATACCAAAAGCCAAATATAGGCCCGTTCCTACGTCTGCGAGCGCTGCGCCGGTGCGCATAGGTCCTTGCCCAGGCGCACCGGTAACCGACATTAACCCGCTCATCCCTTGAATGATCTGATCGACTCCCGGCCTGCCGGCATAGGGCCCATCTTGCCCAAAGCCAGAAATACTCCCGTAAACCAGAGCAGGATTTAACTGCCGCAAGGTCTCATAGTCTATCCCAAGGCGAAACTTGACGTCGGGACGATAGTTTTCGACTACAACATCTGCCGTTTCAACCAACTTGTAGAATATGCCTTTGCCTTCAGCGCTTTTGAGGTTGAGCGTTAGGCTCCGCTTGTTTCGATGCAAATTCTGAAAATCTGCCTTATCGCGCTTACCAGTATCGTCGTCCTCTGCGAGCGGCATTTCGATCTTGATGACGTCCGCACCCCAGTCCGCCAGCTGTCGAACAGCGCAGGGTCCAGCGCGCACTCGACTTAGATCAAGTACGCGAAAACGGGAAAGTGGTAACTTTCTGTGTCCCATACCTCTGCCCCTGTACTGGAAATGATTAGTCCCCGAGATCGCCCGCGAGTTCGCGAATTTCGGGTGGCGTTTTCATAAGATCAGATACTATACGTTCGATTTCCTCACCCGACGTATGGGTAACATTGAGCCCCTGCTTCTTTGCCTCGGAATTGAGATCCGGGTCATTTAGGGCCTGCTGATATGCTAGCCGCAACGCCTTAACTCGATCGGCTGGCACATCCGGGGGCGCGTACATGGGTCTGCCCAGAGCCACGCCTACCGCGAATAAGGAAAGCACCTGCCGTTGCTTCTCATCTGTTGTAAAATCAAAGATTGATGGCGCGTCGATACCAGAAATGCTGGCCTCCTCCATCCTGAAGAGAACCTTTATCTTCCCGCTGGCGATCCCATCCGCATAAGCACGACTTACCTGAGTATAACTTTGGCAAAGGCCATGGACTTCACCTCGATCGATGGCAAGCTTTGCGTCTGTGGCACTCTTATAGCCCTCTATAAGTTTTAATTTAGTTCCAAGCAGGCGATTGAGCATTGGAGGAATCGTGCTCAAAGCTGATCCCTGACCAGAGCCAGCCAAAATGAGCTCCTTTGTGAAGATCTCCTTCACATGATTTATAGGTGACACATCCGAAACTATGCAGACTCGATTGGTCACTTCCGGACTCCCGATCCAATTCAACTTGGTTGGATCAAATCGAACCATTTTGTCGCCTGCCAATGCCTTAAAAGGCGCATTGCGGCTCGTCATCGCGACAACGCTCCCGTCACGGGGAGATACATTATATGTGAAGTTTGTAGCCCTTATACCGCCAGCACCTGGCATGTTCTGGATGATTGCTTCGGGACTGCCTGGGATGTACTTGACGAAATGCCTACTAATCATCCTCGCCCACACATCATAGTCGCCGCCGGAGGCAGAACTGACAATAACATTTAACTGTTTTCCTCTGTAAAATTCCGCGATGGGATCAGCTGCGACAGGAGCGGAGCACCCTCCGAGAAAAAGGGCAGACAAACTCCCGCAAGCAAAATTGCCTAAGCGCATGACAGTCTCCTCCCCGCCAATCCCGGAAATTTTTTTGACCCCGGTATTTCTAGTAGACTGGATCATAGGCTAAATTGACGCAAGAAATTTTATGACCCCTCCAAAAGTCCAAACGGGTCTACTTTCCAACGTCTTGGGAAGTTGCCGTTCTCCTGAGAAGTGGTACGAACTGAAGTATTGCTTGAAGGCGTAATGGAAGACTACGAAATGCCAAGGAAGCGATACAGACAAGAAAAGATCGTCACCAACATTCGACAAGTTGATACGCTGATTGCGCAAGGCCGTCAGGGGGCACAGGGGGGCCATGGAACTTAGAAAGCTCGCCCCCAATAAGGCTCACATCTTCTTGATGCATGCGCGGCTATGTCATGGATTTGAAATTAATCTCAACTTGTAAACTCTTTCAGGATCAGCTCCACGAGCGTCAGATCAAAGACCGCGCACTATCACAAGCCTCGATTAGCGGGGTCTGGTCGTCGGATGATCGAAAACTGCTACCTTTTTTTCCATGCTTCCCCTTTTTTCTAGCACCCGTTGCACCCCGGGGTATGGATGTTGTCAAGCGCAGCCCGCTGGTTGACCCGCGTCCCTGATGTGGGAAAGATGCTCAAAATCAACGCTTAACGGCGAAATCCTAGGAGGTTGCATCGTGCGCATATGGGTCGCAGGGGTTACCCTATTCGCTGGCATTTTTTCTGGGGGCGTGCAGGCCCAGGAAGCAATTGCCAATTTCTATCGCGGCAAGACCATCCAGCTTGTGATCGGATCCTCGCCTGGCGGCGGGTACGATCTCTACGGTCGCCTTGTCGCACGCCATATGGGCAAGTTCATACCCGGCAATCCTAATATTGTCGCCAGCAACATGTCGGGCGCAGGTTCTATAGTCGCCACACAGCATATTTCCATTGTCGCACAAAAGGACGGCACGGTGATGGGGGCGATCTTTCCCGGCGCTATTATCGAGGCTCTCGTTGGAGACAGGAGTAAGATCAAATATGACGCGCGCAGGCTAAATTATATTGGTAGCGCTAATAACGAGCTTTATGTCTGCATTGTACGCGCCGATGCAGGCGTGAAAACGTTTCCCGATTTCCTGAAGGGCAACATCTTAATCGGCGCAAGTGCAGCGGGCGGATCAACTCGCGATTTCCCACTGCTGCTAAGTAACATCTTTGGCGCTAACTTTAAAATTGTCAGCGGCTATCCAGGCTCGAATGAAATTCTGTTGGCCATCGAGAAAGGTGAAGTGCAGGGTACGTGTGGCGTTAGCTGGTCGACTATCTCCGTCCAGCGTTCGCAATGGCTACGCGACGGCTTCATACGTATCATGGCGCAGGAAGGCATGCGCTCGTCGCCCGAGCTCGACAAACAGAGTGTGCCGCTCGCCTATTCCTTCGCCAAGACGAAGCGTGAACAGCAGGTCATGCAGGTCCATTACGATCCATTGACCTTCGGCCGCCCGTTTATCGCGGCGGCAGAAGTTCCGACCGATCGGATTGAGAGTCTGCAGGGCGCCTTCTTGAAAGCCATGAATGATCCCGAATTGCGCGCCGAGGCAGAACGCCTGCGGCTCGACATTGCGCCAGCGTCAGGCAAGGAGGTCGCCGCCATCGTGAACAAAATATACGACCTATCGCCAGATGTTATCGCGGCGGCGCGTGCCGTCATCGGGAACAAATAACCAAGAAAAGAAAAAAGGAGATCAAGTATGCACCTTCAACACAATCCTCCGTTTCGTGCCGAAGTCGTCGGCTCGTTCCTGCGTCCGGATGAGATCAAAAAGGCGCGCGAGGCATATCAGGGAGGCCGCATCAGCCACCCGGAGCTTCGCGCTATTGAGGATGAAGAAATCCGAAAGATCATTGCCATGCAGGAAGCCGTCGGCCTAAAAGTGGCGACGGACGGTGAATTCCGCCGCTCGACCTATTCCGAAAATTTCACCACGCAAGGACTAACGGGCGTGCGCACTGAACATGTGGGTGGCGGCGAATGGTCCTATTCCGACGGCAAGGGCGGCATACGGGCCGCACGAATTCCGGTGGTCTCAGCACCGGTTAAATGGGCTACCTCGGTCAATGTGCCAGATTTCACCTTCCTCAAAGGGAATGTGAAAACCGCGATGCCGAAAATCACGCTACCGGGGCCTTGCTATATTCATTACCGTTCAGGGCGTGCGAATATTTCACGCGACGTCTATCCAAAGCTAGCTGATTTCTGGAGCGATCTGGCAGAGGCCTATCATGCCGAAATTCTTGCGCTTTACGATGCAGGCTGCCGCTACCTGCAGCTCGATGAGACGTCGCTTGCTAAGCTCGGGGATCCAAAAATCCAAAAGGCACTCGAAGCACGGGGCGATAGTTGGTGCGAATTGATCGAAACCTATACGGATGCGATCAATGCCGTTGTAGAAGGCGTGCCTAAAGATATGTATGTCGCCTTGCATTTGTGCCGCGGTAACCAAGCCGGCCATTGGCAAGCCGAGGGCGGTTACGATCTTGTCGCCGATCGCCTTTTCAAGAAGGTTCGGATTTCCTACTTTCTGATGGAATTTGACTCCCCGCGCGCCGGCAATTTCGACCCTTTACGCCATCTGCCACGTGACAAGTTCGTCGTGCTCGGCCTCGTGTCGAGCAAGGTCGCACAACTGGAGGATCGCGCCCAAGTGCGTGCACGCCTTAACGAGGCGGCTAAGATTGTGCCGCTCGACCAGCTAGCCATCAGTGCACAATGTGGCTTCGCGAGTTCAGTCCCTGGCAATCCTCTGACAAAAGCGGATCAGCGTGCGAAACTCGAGATGATCGTGTCGCTAGCTAGAGAAGTCTGGGGCGAATGACAGTCAGCGCGCAGCTTCCATTGGCACCCAGCGCATCCGCCTATTTGCGCATGAAGACCTATTTGTCGAGTATCTTTGGCAAAGGGGCTCTAAATCCGCCATTACGAAAGTTTGCTGTTTACAAATCTGGAACGGATTACTCCGCGGGAGTGACCGAGAAAAAGTAAGACATAATCTGGTCAGCCTCATTACGTAATCCTCCCTGAAATGCGGCTTTAAGGTCTGGTGGAGGACTAAGAAATGTCGGTGAAACGACACGAAACGAGAAAGATCGTGATTATGACTTGGCCCCACCAAAGGTCATCGGGAAGAAAACTGTCGGCGTTGGGACGCATGTAGCGTCCAAATTTCTCTACGAAGTCGCGAATAAAGGAGGCAAGGAGATCGGCGCCATCAGTGGCTCAACGGCAACTTCGCAACACTTCAAGACATCTAGCATTCGCTTCCATCTGCATAAATTTGTCTGGCTCGGTAGCATCTCCAAAGACGTCGACGTTTTGGCAGCGGGAAGGGTATCCTCCATGCGTTCTATTAAGGAAATATTCGAGCGCAAAATGGAGAAAAGCGGCAGCGTACCAGCGTCGAGGAATGTACACTTCCCCAAGCTCTCTATCGAGCTGCTCGGCATGAAATTCGAGATCATTCATGGCTACAAATGCCTCGATAAAATTGAGCTTTCTATCGAATTAGGTAATTCTGAAGACGTGATGAGCTAGAATTACTGTAGGATCCGCACCGGACATCACGACTAGCCGCAATACAAGAAGCTTAGAATTCTTATTCAACTCGTAATCACCGGACGACCCGCGATCGAAGGCGTGCCGCTCGTCAGCGTTTCGGCGGGACCTATGAGCAGACGCCCGTCAGCCGCCTGATCTGCGCGATGTAGAGCATGGCGCGACCCTATATCGCGCCGCCCGACATGCCGCTCTCCCATCAATGCCGCCTTGCGCGAGGCGTTCAAAGAGCAATGTCGTATCCAGAGCTCAAAGAGAAAACTGAGAATCGGAAACTCGATGTCAACGGCGACATGAACGGCGCCGTTATCGAGGCCATTCTCGTATAGCTCTACGCCATGCCCCAAGCCCTGGTCGCGAAGGTCAATGAACACCTGAACATGCTGTAGCGGCGCGCGCGTGATGTGGCCGGGACCGGAGATTGACTAACGCGCCTGGACGCCGCATCATTTTCTCTATGCTCGGCTCTGATCGCACTGCCGAGACGTGAGACGACGGGAGGCGCGCATGGGGCTTTCACGGGCGATTTTCGGGATTGCGACGCTATGCGCCACAGCAAGCAGCACCAAAGCCGAGACAGTCGCTAATTTTTATAAGGATCGGCAGGTCTCTCTAATTCTAAGTGCGGGCGAAGGCGGCGGCTATTCCACTTATGTGCGCGCTTTCGCGCCCTTTTTCGCAAACCATATTCCCGGCAAGCCGAACATCGTGATTCAAAGCATGCCGGGTGCAGGTGGGATTCGGGCCATGATGTTCTTTCATTCCGCGGCCCCGCGCGACGGCGCGACGCTCGGCCTCGTTCATTCTGGCGTGCCGCTGGCGCCTCTCCTCAATCTCAACGGCGCCTCCTTCGATCCACAAAAGATGAACTGGCTCGGTGCCCTTACGCGCGCGGATGCGATTTGCGTAGCCTGGCACACGTCAAAGATTGAGACATGGGAAGATCTTTTCACGAAGGAGTTCATTGTCGGCGGCACAGGTGGCGGCTCGCAGATGGAAACGTATCCCTCACTGCTCAGCTCGCTCTTTGGCGCAAAGATCAAGATCATCTCAGGCTACAAAGGTGGCAACGACGTCTATCTAGCCATGGAGCGCGGCGAAGTGCATGGACGCTGCGGCGGCGGCTTCGCCTCACTCGAAACCACCCGGCCCGAATGGCTGCAGCGCAACCTCGTGCGGATGCCCGTGCTCTTTGCGCTGGAGCGCAGCCCGGAGCGGCCGGCCGACATCCCCATCATCGAGCGGGCCAAAGACGAACGCACCCGCCAGATATTGCAAATCGCGCTCATGCCACAGAGTATGGACCGCCCTTTCCTCGCGCCCGGCAGCGCGCCGGCAGAGCGTGTGGCCGCTCTGCGTAAGGCGTTCATGGCCGCCGCGAAGGATTCGGAATTTGTTGCACAGGCGAAACAGCAGCGGCTCGAAATTTCCCCTGTGTCCGGCGAGCAGGTGCAGCGCATGATAACCGACGCCTATCGACTGCCTGCGGACGTTGTGAAGGCCGCAGCCGCCGCCATGCACATCGAATAACGCGCGGCCCGCATTCCGCCTACATCTCATATTGGACATTATCCATGGCTAGCAAGATCAATCACGTCGCCATCGTTAGCGAGAAATACGCACTCATAACGAAATTCTACGAAGCGCTCTTCGGTATGGCGAATTCGCCTAAGGTCACCCCCCATTCGGCGCAAACCGTAGGCGACGGCTATGTCGGCCTAAACATCAATCCGCGCAAGCCGGGACGGCCTGCAGGGCTGGACCACTTCGGCGTTGAGGTGGACAACGTCGAAGTGGTATTTGAGAAAATGCGGAGTCACTATCCTGCCTGCCAGTGGGTTCAGCGGCCCAGCAACAGGCCTTTCGCCGGCATCACCGCGAATGATCCGGACGGAAACGTTTTCGACCTGTCGCAGAAGAAGATGGAGAACCGTCGCCACGTCTATGAAGACAACGACGGCGATCGCAACGCACGCTTCATCAGCCATGTCGCGCTGCGCACCATGCGGCCGGATGAAATGGCCCGTTTCTATGTGGACGTGTTCGGCTTCGCTCAGCAGAACGCAGCGGCAGGCGATCCCAATCATTATCTCAGCGACGGGCGCGTGACGCTTGTCATTATCCCTTATGACATCCGTAACTTCAGCGGCCAGAGCATATTGCCAACCGGCATGGATCATGTCGGCTTCACCGTGGAGGACATAGACGCTTTTCGGACTGATCTCGACAATTTGGTGGGCGGTAATCCGGTGATGACGACACCTGGTGTTGGACTTGGCAAGGAAGGCGCGGCGCGCCTCGAGCTGCTGTGCCGACAGGCCCCCTACGCCAAGACCTTCGTCTCCGATCCCGACTATACGATGCTCGCGGTTCTACCGCGCGCATGAGGCGCGACAACTAAGCCGGCCTCATGGCTTTCCCCAAAGTTTTGGTAAGCACGGTAAAGCAGCGCGGCATGCCGATGACGTTGTTAAAAAAAAGTTACGGCGAGAGACAATGGTCAGCCACCGACAAGAACCGCCGCCTGCTCTAGCCCAAAGGTCGTCAATAAACTAACACTGAAACTGGACCACTTTGTGGAGGCTGATCTGTATGTCTTAGCCCCCGAAAGTTTCGCCACTATTGTGGTACCATGAGGGAGGGTTGGGATGGCCGGTAAGCGATATTTGAATGAGGATGATCTAAGGATTTTACGGCAGATTGAGCTTGGTTTGGCTGGCGGTGCGGCCGTTGCCAAGGCTTGCCAGACGGCTGGGATCAGTGACGCAACCTACCATATCTGGCGCAAGAAGTTCGGCGGGATGACCAAGGGGCAGCTGGCAGAACTCAAGGCGCTCGAGAAGAAGAACCAGCGGCTCAAGAAGATCGTTGCGGATCTGGAGCTCGATAAGCTGATCCTGAAGGAAAGCCTGGATTTCTTAAAACCCAAGATCTGAGCACTGAAGACCTGAGGGGTGCGGTCGTTCAGGCACGCCAGAGGCTCGGCACATCCAAATTGGCTTGCAGCACTTGGTGCCCAGACCGCCTACATCATGCCCGGCAGCCCCTTGGAGAATAGCTATTGCGATAGCTTCAAGATCAGCTTCTTAATGGCAAGATCTTCTACACGCTGAAAGAAGCAAAGATTGTCACTGAGGCCTGGCGATGACACTACAACACGATCAGCCTGCACTCATCGCTGCGATATCAACCAACAGCACCAGAGGCCCTGCGGTGACCGGCTGCGCAACCCCTACCAGCTTCGCCGGCGATCCCAACGCTAGCTACAAACCTAATCCTAAATTTACATCGCGACCGAATCACCTAATGGGTGCTGGCCAATCGCTTGTCTTTGGAAATTAAGTTTTAGACCTTACTGCGTAGTGTCGCCTAGAAATTGCTTCACCAACTGGATCGCAGCAGGCGGCGCCTCATATATGCTTGTGATGATCTCGTTTATCTCATCAGGACTCGTATAGCCAATCTCGATCTTCCGCTTCTTGGCCTCCTCCAGCAGCAGGTGGTCATTCAAAATATCTGCGAAAGCCGCACGGAGCGTTTTTGCCTGCGTGGGAGCTAAGCCTGTGGGCGCGACGAAGGGGCGTCCAAACTCCTGCGTGCCGAACATAAGGTTCATTGAAACCCGTTGCTCGGGATCCCGGATATAATCGAAAATCCAATCTGTTGAAGGGTAGTCGGCATGCCGGCTCATACCGAATTGGATAAACACTCGTGCCTTGCCCTGCTCAACAAGTCGCTCTCCCAGTCCTCTCATTCCGGGGCCCGTGACGCCCACAACGCCGTTGACCTCGCCGCGCTCAAGCGCAAGAAGGGCTGCGCTGGTTGAGTTGTAGCCTTTCACAACATGGAATCGCGTTCCAATAATAGCGTTAACAAAAGTCGGAAAGCTCGTCGTGGATCCCGTGCTTCCAGCAACAATCATGTCCTGCTGAAAAACACTCTTGAATGAGAAGTTCTTGGACGATGTACTGGAAAGACCAAAGGTTGTTTCGCGAACGGCGCTACCAATCCACACAAGGCTGCGAGCGTCATATTTTGCGCGATCAGGATAGAAAAGCGGATGGGTGGCGGCGAGAGAATGAACAGCCGCGAAAGCTGATCCGTCACGTGGGGCAATGTTCGCAAGATAATTGCTGACAACAAGAGAGCCCGCGCCTGGCATATTCTGCACGATGATTCGGGGGTTGTTCGGAAGTCGTCTGGGCAGGTGGACCGCAATCAATCTCGCATAGGTATCGTAACCACCACCAGGGCTCGACCCTACCAGAAGACGGATTTGCGTCATCGCAGCGCTATCATTGGCGGCTTCCGAAACCGAGTCGGCAGCGGGCGCTGATTGGCCGCCTTGAGCTGCGCAAATATCCGTCGCGCAAATACTCAGGAAACCCGCAAGAGAAATAGCAGAATAGTGCGTTGCCTTGAGCTGCTGCTTCATGCAAACCTCCCACGCGTTTGAAGGCATATTGATCTTTCTTTGCAGCAGATTTCGTTCGCCATACAATAGAGACATAGTAAGATCGAGATTATCAGCCGCAGCGCTCCCTTTGGCTCTCAGTCTACGAAAATTAGCCGTCCGGCGATAAGGCGCGGGTTCCGATCACTTCCCGAAGCGCATGCGGTTTCAATGGGGCGGCTCTTACATTTTGAATGGGTAAATATTATTAAAATCAGCTAGATATTCCATGAGATGAGGCACGCCTATTGACCGTCATTGTCTCGTTTAGAATATCACTGTTTCCCAATTAACGCATCTACCACCCGCGCTTGGCGTAGTGGAGACTTATAAAAACGGGGGTGCGTCGCCGCGTCGAAGCTGCTTATAGCGGATCAAAAGAGTCCGCTGTCACAGGACTGACGGCAAACATATCTCCTTCGAAATTTTTAATATCCCGCGCGGCCACAAACCCGGCCACAAGAATTTCCCTTGAGCAGCTTCGCGCATATTGCGAAGATAATCGCAACAATCCGAAAATGGGGACGTTTTCGAAATGCCACACGATCTGAGTGCCGATGAGCACTGGCACGAACCCACAGGACTCGCACAAAAAGCAGGGCTCGGTGAGTTCAAGCGCCCTCCCATGCCCTATGACGTCTTCATGGAAGATCAGGGCATTCCGATAGTTCGCGCTGTTGGTGTCAGCAAAGTTCAAAACCTGCCTTTAAAGCCATGGGCGCGGATAGGTGGACGCGGAAGCTTCATTCAGTTGTTTGGAACCGAGGGCCTGTGGGGCTCGTACGTTATAGAGGTTCCAGGCGCCGGCGCCTTGAATGTCGAACGACACATGTACGAAGAACAATTTCTCGTCGTGGAAGGCCGCGGCACAACTGAGGTCTGGCAGGAGGGCGGAACGAAACACATCTTTGAATGGCAGAAGGGATCTCTCTTCGCCATCCCGCTGAACGCCTATCATCGTATCGTCAATGGATCCTCCTCACCTGCCCTCCTGCTGGCGGGAACATCGGCACCCAACGCGATGAACCTATACGGGAATGAGCAATTCATCTTCAATAACCCGTTCACGTTTTCCGATCGATTCAGCGGCACGGCTGATTACTTCAAGCCGCGCGAAGATGTCGCTTCAGATCCTGTACGCGGTCTCGCCATGCGACGAACGAATCTTGTGCCCGATATTATGCGGTGTGAACTCCCGCTGGATAATCGCCGCTCGCCCGGCTATCGGCGCATTGAGCCGCATATGGCAGGAAACCGCTTCTACATGTGGATCGGCGAGCACGAAACGGGGCGCTATTCAAAAGCACACAAGCACGGCTCGGCAGCGGTACTGATCTGTGTAAGCGGCAAGGGCTATACTTACACGTGGCCTTCTACACTAGGCACGCGCCCGTGGGAGAGCGGCAAGGCCGATCAGGTCTTCCGCGTCGATTATGAGCCTGTCGGAATGGTGAGCGCAGCGCCCATGAGCGGTGACTGGTTCCATCAGCACTTTGGCATCAGCAAGGGCCCGCTGCGCATGAGCGCTTGGTTCGGTCCAAACAATGCGCGCGGCAGACGGCCGGGGCGGCCCGGTGAGAAGGAAAAGGATCTCGGCGCCATCGATCTGCGCGACGGCGGCAACGCGATCCCCTACGATGAGGAAGATCCGTACATCCGCCGCGAATATGAGGAAACCATCAGGGCCGAAGGTGGGCAGAGCCGGATGGAGGACTGGATCTATGAAGCGCCAAAGGAAGGCGAGGTCCGCCCGATGACCGAATTCAATGGAATGTAAAAAGCAAAAGGTTTTTGTTCATGAAGGAGCGATTTCCTGACTGGGACCGCAACACCAGAGCGCCGGTTCCGCTGCCACCGCCTAACAGCTGCGATTGCCAGGTGCATGTGTACGGCGACACGATCAAATACCCGGTGCGCTGGAACATCCAGCACGAAATTCCTGACGGGAATTTCAACGATGCGAAGCGCGTTCTCAAGATACTCGGTTTCTCGCGCGCCGTGCTCGTGCACCCTAGCGTCTACGATGTTGACTATAGCCTGCTCGTCGATCTCCTCAAGGAGGCCAATGACCCAACGTCTTACAAGGGCGTGGTTGTTATTAACGACACGGTCCGAGACAAGGAGCTTGAAAACCTTGCGGCACTTGGCGTGTGCGGGATCCGTTTTCATATAGCAAAGCGTTACGCTGCCTATCCCAAAGACGCCTTCCTACGATCGGTTGATCGTGCGCGGCGACTGGGCTGGCATATCCGGCTGCACATGGATGGTCAAGATTTTCTCGAGTACGCCGATGTTCTCGAGACTTTGCACGATGTCGATATTGTCATTGATCATATGGGGAGAGTTGATTTTTCACTCGGCCTGCAACAGCCTGCTGTCCAGTGGATGTTGAAGATGTTGCAGCGCCCTAATTGGTGGATGATGGTCTCGAATGGCAACAGAACATCAGCGCAGGATGAGGGATGGAGTGACGCTGTACCTTTCGGAAAAGCCTACATGAAAGCAGCGCCGGACCGTATCATCTGGGCGTCCGATTGGCCCCATGTGCGATGGCGCAAGGCGCGGATGATGAACGACGCAGAGGAGGTCGAGCTTCTCTATCGATATGTTGATGGAGATGATGCACTGCTTCGCAAAGTGCTCGTCACCAACCCTGCCCGATTGCACAGATTTACATGAAGCAGAGAGGCCATCCATGGAGATGCTACAACGGATAGCGCTTGCCACGATCGCTTGTGCGGGCACCTCGGTCATCATTGAATCACAAGCCCATGCAGATGATGAAACAATTCCAAAATCGATTAATCTATACATAGGTTCAGGTCCGGGCGGTGGATATGATTACTACGGCCGCCTCACAGCGCGTCACCTTGGGAGGCACTTGCCGGGGGCTCCGTCGATAACGCCGCAGAACATGCCCGGCGCCGGTAGCATTACAGCAGCCAACTATGTCTACACCGTCGCGCCCAAGGATGGTTCAGCATTAGGTATTGTAAGCCCGTCCGTCTCGCTAATTGAAGGACTGAACTCGCCGGGTGTTCGTTTTCATGCCGCGCGCTTTAACTGGATTGGGCGACTGGCGTCCATCGCCAATGTCAGCGTCGCCTGGTACACTAGCGCCGCCAAGACTATTGATGAGATTAAAACGCGCGAAATGCTGATCGCAGGCATCTCGATCAACTCTCCCTTGAGCATGTTGCCCCGCGCTCTCAATGATTATGCTGGCGTTCAGTTCAAGCTTGTTCCCGGCTACGCCGATTCCAGTGCAACAATGCTAGCTATGGAGCGTGGCGAAGTCGAAGGCACCACAGTGTCGTGGAGCACGATCAAGACACAAAAGTCCGACTGGTTGAGGGACAAGAAGATAACGATCCTTGTTCAGTATGCGCTCACGCGTCATCGAGACTTGCCCGATGTGCCCACTGCGATCGAGATCGCGAAGGGCGAACGCGATCGTGACTTGCTGAGTTTGTACGTGAGTGCCGCCGATGTAGGCTACGCGATCTTTGGGCCACCTGATATGGCGAGCGCGCGCGTGAAAGCGATGCGCGATGCGTTCGACAAAATGGTTACAAGCGAAGCTCTGCTTGGCGAGGTTGCGAAGTCACAGGTCGACTTCGATCCAACGTCCGGCGTACGCCTACAGAACTTGCTAATATCAGAGGCTGGCAAGTTCGGGCTTCTGAGGGCCGAGCGTTCGTCCAAGCCCTGACTCGCCTTCAAAGATCAATCATACGATCAAAACGTCGCCTTAAAAAGTCTGCAAACCGCTTGGCCTTGGTCGGCACATGCTGAAAGTGTGGATAGACGGCGGAAACCTGATCTTCCCCGAGAGAATATTCCGGCAATAGACGCACAAGTCGACCGGCTTGAATGTCGTCCCTGATACAAAAGGAGGGAAGCACGGAGAGGCCGAATCCTGTGAGGAGAACATCGCGGATCGCCCAGTAATTTGTAATCGCGATTTCGACATTTAACTGCGCCGAGTATATCCGCGAGCCACGCTGAAAACTGTAGGTGGCGTTTTGGGTTGACCGGGGATTGATAATGGCCGGGTGCGCCGAAAGATCTTCGAGGCGAAGGCCGCCGCCCAGCCCAGCCACAAAAGCCGGGCTCGCGCAAAGGATCCAGCTGAAATTTGCGATCTTTCTTACGACAGCGGAGGCGCTGCGCACAGGCGCAATGCACACGCCAAGATCAAAGCCGCCTTCATGCAGCTGCAGCGGCGTCTTGGTGCCAGGGGCCAGTTCAAGATTTATTCTGATCGCGGGATTGGCCACACGAAATTCGGCGGCCGCTTGCGCCAGATGCCGCTCGCCAAAAGAGCGTACGGCGAGGATCCGTAACATCCCCTCGTTCTGCGTGTTGAAGTCAACGAGCTTCGCTTCGTCGGTGCGCATCACGCCAAGCACATGCTGGCACGTTTGCAGATACCTCGCGCCGCCTTCCGTCAAGCTCACCTCGCGCGTTGTGCGATTGAACAGGCGAATGCCGAGTTGCTGCTCTAGGTCGGAAATGTCGCGGCTAACCTTGCCTCGCGGAATGCCAAGCCGCCGGGCCGCAGAGGTGAAGCTCATGCTTGTGGCAGCTTCCACGAATGATCTAATTGCCTTAAGCTTGTCCATTGTTAATTGCCTCACTGAACAAAACACTGTGCAACAGAATCGGTGACTAGCCGTTCCCCGGAGCTTTGAGGAAACTTCAAGGTAATAAACGAAACCGGGGGGATGAAGGAATGGTACGACATGAATTGGCCGCCAGCCTTGCGGCTTTCGCATTCGTCGTGCTCCTCGGATTCGGGGCCCTCGCCACCGAGACGTTGCCGCGCCAAATCCGCCTCATTGTAGGTTACGGTCCGGGCGGCGGATACGACGCCTATGCGCGGGTTATCGCGAGGCACATGCCCAAATATCTCCCCGGCGCTCCGGTTATCACGGTTCAAAACATGCCGGGCGCAGCAAGCCTGCGGGCGACCAATTTCATATACACCAGTGCGCCGAAGGACGGGTCTGTATTCGGCACAGTATCGCGCGATGTCGGGCTACTAGGCCTGTCTGGCGACGGCAAGACAGTGCGCATTGATCCCATAGAGTTTACATGGATTGGATCTGCCAGCAGCTATGAGGATGACGCATATTTGTTTTGGGTCCATCAGTCGGTAGCCCAGAGTATGAGCGATGCGGTTTCGAGCAAACGCGAAATCGTAGTCGGAATCACCGGCGAAGGCAGCGAGTTTTCCGTGTTCGCCCGCGAAGCGCTGAAACTGCCGCTAAAGACAGTCAGTGGTTATCCTGACAGCAACGCCTTGTTTCTCGCGATTGAGCGCGGCGAACTCGATGGACGCTTTGTTGGTCTGTCTGCGGTTCGCGCCTCTCAGGCGACGTGGGTCTCAGATAACAGCAAGGTGAAACCAATCGTTCAATTTGCAAGGCGCACACGCCATCCTGCTTACCCCAACGTGCCACTTGCGCGGGAGCTTTCGCTCAGTGACGATGATCGAGCCTTGCTGGATTTGATTGAGCTCCCCTTTGCGTTGTCGAAGCCTTACATCGCTCCGCCAAACCTTCCGGAGCCACTCGCTAAGTCTCTTCAGGATGGCTTTACGCAAGTGATGAATGATTCAGATTTGCTCAAGGAATTCGCCCGCCTTGGCGCAGACGTCAGTCCCATTGACGCGGCGGATATTGTTAAAATGCTTGAGGCGATACAGACCGCGCCCGAAAATGTGAAAGTCCGCATGCGCGCCCTTATGGCACCGGCCAGATAACATTCTTGATTTAACGGAGACCCCATTGATGGATAAGCTAGCCCGAATTGCGTTGCCAGACCCCCATAAGATGATCCAGCTTTGACGTTTGCTCATCGCAGACCTTGGCATCGTTGCCTGGGTAGCCGGCGAAGCTGGTTCGGGGTTGCGCAGCCGGTTGGTCTGCCCCCTGAAAAGTGGTCCTCCCTGATGTATGGCTGATGGGGGTTTTTTTTAGGCGCTTCAACCCGATAGAAAACCAACATTAAAGCCGGACCATTTTGCCAACTGGCCTGCCCCCTGAAAAGTGGTCCTCCCTGATGTATGGCTTATGAGCCTTGAGGAGGAATGCGCATGGCTAGGAAAAGGCACAAGGCGGAAGAGATCGTCGCCAAACTTCGGCAGGTTGAAGTTC
>Ga0315903_10004581_pt1 | contig 18417 bp, 28 predicted proteins | sample LakEriMetagenome_7_FD_203524 | JGI IMG/M metagenome (GOLD analysis project Ga0315903, IMG submission 203524) | Freshwater fungal communities from buoy surface, Lake Erie, Ohio, United States - Buoy 2 MA119 | ecosystem: Environmental > Aquatic > Freshwater > Lake | place: USA: Lake Erie, Ohio...
GGTTGGGTAAGTTCAATAACCTTTTTTGCATCCACTTCTAAATCTCCTGACAAATAGTTCATGTTTTGGATTCCGTTGTAACGATTAAGATATACATCCAAGTTGTACATCAATTTTGGTAAATCTGGATATTGAAGTGCTTCCTTGATGACAATAGGGTTGAGCTCTTTGTTACCTCTGTCTCCTTTTGATGGAAACAGAAATAAGTCAGCAGCGTTCATAAAGTCATCCGTGTCCGAACGTTCTCCCCAAATGACGCAATTAGCAAGTCTGTGATTTTCATTTTTCCATTCCATAAGTGGCTTCCAGTAACTTTCAAAGTTTCCAGCCTGATTACCCAAAAAATGATATTTAATCTTGTATTCACTCGTTTTTTCACAAAGCTCCATAGCATACTTCTGGTTCTTTCTCGGAGTAAATAGACCGATTATTACCACGTGCTTATAATCTGGTTCTAATCCCAATTTTTTACGGCATTCAAAATAAAGCTGAGCCTTTAGGTCAACTGGGTATTCAATAATCTCGTATGGAATTTGTAAATGGCTGTATTTTAAAGCGTTATAGGGGCTTACAAAAACAAATTTATCAGGCATGTACCTCTTGTGCGAAGGATTAAAACTGCTATCATGTGTAGTTTCAATGATGCTATATGTTTTATCCTTTCTATATAGCCAATCTGAAATATCATTTGCTAAAAACATTTCAGGAAATTCCTCCATGCTAACTACATCAGGATTAAATTCAGCCATAATATCCTGAAGCTCTTGTAATTTATTTTCTCCTAAAGATTTGAAGTTGCTGCCAACCGTTTCGATTATTCTGTTACGCTGTACAACAAATTGCCATGCAACAAAAGAATGCTCTACGACCATTACTTCAAAATCATTAATCATCAATTGTACCTTATTAACGGTAACCTGCGGAGCACCCCCAGTAGATAAATGAGGGGTTATTACTAACACCTTTTTTTTCATATAATTTTCATTAAATTTTCAAATATTTGTTCTACGGACGGATGGCATTCAAAACTTTCCTTGTTTTCTAAACATTTAATCAGTGGTGCTACACCTTGTATGTTTCCCCACTCTTTGATTCCATATTTTGCGTTCGAGCCACACTCAAGACCGCAACCGCCACGTACGTAATCATACTTATAATCTTGCCTACCCAAACGGTATGGTGCACGAAATTCTGGTTTTAAATGAGAACCAAGATGAATAATGTGCGTATCAGTTGTTCCAGCTAAATGCAGTATTCCACTATCCATAGTAACTACAGCTTTGGCATCGTTAATTATGTGCCAGCAATCTGAAATATTCGTTTTATTCATCAAATTCATCCCGTATTCAATTTCAAAATTAAAGATGGGCTTTTGAACATTGTAAAATCCAGTTTCAGATGAATCCTTACCTATTGATATTACATAAACTCCATCATCGTTAAGCATCTTTGTTAGCTTCATCCAATTTTCTGCACTCCACGTACGAGTTGCCCAGTTTTGTACGGGATGTATAACTACACTATTCTTATGAAAATGGTATTTTTTATCGTATGTAGGTTTGTAAAAGCATTCCATTTCATCTTTTGCCAACATAAATCCAAGCTGTATTGCATGAAATTGACGTATGTCAATCATATTATGCTTGTATTCAATCCCGTATTGATTCTTCTTGCCTACATTATAGAAGGTATCATGAATCAAGTAGTTCTGTTTGAAGTAATTGATGTCAACAGAACTATTTTTAAAACTTTCCTCTACGTACGGATTGTTTTTAAATATTTCAGGCATTTGTGATAATACCGTTATCTTTTTCTCATAATAATCATAAAGTTTTTTAATTGTAGGGGTGCTACATATTAAATCACCTAATCCATTACAAGCACTTAAATCAAGGGCTATGGGTGGTATTAGTTTCATATATTAAATTGGATATTTGAAAAACTCATAAAACCATTTGTATCGGTGCGTAATCCAATCGCAAGCAGGCTTTCCTAATATTTCATAAGCATCTGAATGTTTTAATTCAAGTTTTTGTCGGATTTTATGGTCTGCCATAGCAATGTGAATATCATCATTTTCAAATGTTACCTGCGGTATAAAATCGAAATTGTGATTAAAAAATGGTATTTCTAAGAAGTTGTAAATCTTTCTTATTTCATGTTCTGGATTCAAGCATAAATCCTCATATTTTATAAAAAAAGCATTCTTTGTTTTTTCTGGTATACGTATTGTGTCCAATAATTTATCCATGTATATACCAATTGGAGGTGCAGAAGCATAAAAATCACATCTCTTTTCTATCGTAGTATTACGAAGCTCCATCCAGTTTACAATCTTATTATCTTTTATTTTATCTTTTCTGAATAATTTCTCTTGAGATGAAAATACATCTCTCAAATCACGAACAACAGATAAAACTTTTGGTCTGTATGGTAAGAAGTTTTCAACCCAATCAGAATAATATAACCAACTTCTGCCTTTATCAATGAAATATTTTCTATCTGTTAGAGCGTTAGCAAATCCATGAACACCGTCTCTGCAAAAAGCATTAAATGCTTTCGCCATTTCGTCTTTATCTTGCGATATAAATTCAGGCTGGTCTGAAAAATTACCTCTTGCTCCATAAATTAGTTCAATCAAGCCACTTGTTGGAGTTGAATATATGTCTGGATTTTGTGCCAATAAATTCTGCAACAACGTGCTTCCAGAGCGTGGCATACTTGAATTAAAGAAAATTTTCTCTACCATTTTACATATTTTTTAAATAATTCAGAATTGAATTTCTCTTGGTTTTTTATTAAATACTCCTTGTACGGCTTGTACATTTCGGATATTTCATCATCATCCCATATACGCAAGTTTCTACCGTGAACCTTATCTAATGATTGAATTTTGTGATTATCGAAATTTTTAGGATTGTCTATATCCCCAGATTGTTTATGTGGGGCTTTCATTTGCTGACCATCATTCCAATTAAAACAATAAGAAGGTATGTACTCTTTATCGTGTTCATCAAGTTCTTTATTGTCTCTGGCTTTAGTGTACCATCCCAATCCTTCTTTTCCAGTTTCAAGTAAATATCCGTAATCTCTAACCTTTTGCCTATCACCTATTACAGATGCTTCCAGTGTATTCATGACTAAACGTAGATTGTTTCCGCTATAAAAGAAAGATTGCTCTGGCTTAAAAAATGGAAGACCAGTTTGTGTCATTTTATCTATTCCTTGCTCCATGAAGTGAGGTAAAAAAATATCATCGTCATCCCATGTTACTACATAGTCTCCACTGGCAAACATTAGTGCATCTCTACGGATAGCACCCACATTTGTATATGGTTTATTAGTTACTGAATCACGATTACAGTTTATAATAAGAATCCCATACGGAGTTAAATTGCATTTATTATCAAAATAAGGGCTTTCGACATCAGTGTTGAATATTATTAGCTCTTTATTCTGGTGTGTTTGCTGCAAAAAGCAATTCATTGCACGCTCAACACATGAAAATCTTCCGTATGTACACATTACTGCTGAAACACTTTTCATATATCTGTATATTTCTCTGGGTTTTTATGTTGTTTGCTGTATTGTGTCATGGTATCTTGAAGGTTGTCCAGATAAAATTGTTCTTCTTCATCAAGCATTTCAAGATTCAAGTACCACCCATGATGTCTGCATATTAAATCTTCACGGCATAATCTTAGTGAATGGTAGCAATTGTCTCCGAAATTTTTCATTAAAGCAAAAGTTGTATCCGTGTCTGCTTTGTACACATTTGGCTCAACTTGTTCAAGCCACCATCTGCCTTCATTACGTATCACTTGATACTTATATCGATAGTATTCTGGTATATCATCTATTTTGAGACCTAACGCAATTTTTTTGTACTCTGGGTACTCCTGCATAGTATTGTACATAATCTCTTTCCAGTCCATAGGCAAATACTCTGGGAGAATTATGTCGGCATCTGTGTACACAAAGTACTCATCAAGCTCTTTGTATAGTCCAGTAGCCCACAAAGCCAAGTGTCCTTCGTTTTTGTGAAAACAAATCTGAACTTTACCCCAAAATCTTGGGGAGTTCATAATATATTCGTACCATTCAAGCAATGGCGGATAAGTCGAGCCATTATCAATGATGATAATTTGCTCGTCTGGGTTTATAGAAAGTAGCTTATCAACCATATTTTTAGTGGTCGTAAGTCTATTTCTGTTATTAATTATGATTTTAATGTTTCTCAAAGTCATAATTTACAAAATATCCATATTCGTGATTACCCATAAGAAGCCTCATTGTTGGATATCTTTCTAAAAACAATGGTTCTGTAAGGTCTGGCTGTAAATGTGTTTCATGTACGTTTCCAAATTCAGCCCCTTGCTCGTAGTTATACGGCACTCCTACTAAACATAGCTTATCCAGTTTTTGAATTTTATCTAAAAACTCTCTTGCTTGCAAATACGTCATGTGTTCTATAATATCTCCCAAAATGATGTAATCATAAGGATTTATATCAAAGTCCAGAACGTTACTCACAAATAAATTGTTGTACTTGTTTTTTAAGTCAAACATGTCAACATAATTTTGGAAAATCTCGATACCATCCATGTTTGGAAAGTCAGATTTCAGTAGGTTTGAGTAAGTACCACAACCTGCTCCTGCATCAAGAATTTTCACACTTTTTTCAACATTTTTGATGAAGTGCTGTCTGACCTCACCTTTGAGATAACCAGTGCTGTACGGCATATTTAGGGATTTAAGATGTCCATTTTTTTTCAGGGCAATCGTTAGCGTCTTCGGAAAAAATCTTTTTCTCTGTCTGACAACCACACAATTTGCATATTTCTTTTTCAGTGGCGGATAAAACGAAGTTTTCACAAGATTTACATACCAGATATCTGTTATGAGCTCTTTTTAATACTGCCATCTTTAAAAACTTTGGGTCAAATGAATCGGATTCAGGATTTTGTTGCTGTAACAAGCAGCTATCTTTACCGATTGACTTTATGATGCTGAAATATTTATAAGATGCAGTGTTTTTGTCGTACGATTCACCAGTTTCCAAAAAAGGCAAATTGGAAGTAAAAGCACCTTTAAAAAATAATCTATGAGCACTTTCAGGAGTAACACCAGCATTGTGGAATATGTACACTTCGTGCCATCTTTCAGCTCTATCTGTCGCCCAGCAAAAATTTAATTCAGGAATAATTTCAGTTGTATATCCTCTCATCCATCCAGACCAAAGTATAGCCCACATGTCAGCACACCATATCTGAAGTTCATGATGATTGGGGTCAGATTTCTTTTTTTCGGCATTAAGTATGTTAATATCCTTGAAAAGAACCTCACAATCACTTTCCATTTTTTCGAAAAACCTCCAGTCTATCCCTTTTAGAAGGTATTGAGCACCACCAGATTCTTCTTCTTTATATTTAACAAGACTTGGATTGATTCCCACTATGTCGCACATCTTATTAAGTACATCCTCACCTTTAGAAATGATATATGAGTACGAAATGTACGATTTGGTATCTGATACATACCACGTCATGTCATTTTGAAGCAGTTCCTCGTTTAGAAAGTCAGGGTATTTAGTGAATACGATATCACAATCATGATAAAAAATAGCCCTTTCAGAAAGTTTTGGGAAAATCTTGAAGTGTTGCTTTAAAATATTTGGTCTTATCGAAGAAATATAGCTGATTGGATATTTACGTGTGTCTTCATAATAGAAAAACTCTGCAACACCAGTCATTCTTTCTTCTACTTTCTTAATAGTAGCCACCTTTTCCTTCCAGTCGCTTTCATTTTTATTGTATGCGAATAAACAATTGACACTAAAGTCCTTTGCTATACCACAATCCCTAAAATTGGTAAGCATAACCTCGATTTGCCAAGCATAATACTGGGTACAAGGTTGCACGCAAATAAAAGTCAAGTCCATTAAATGTACTTTTTGTGAGATTTTTCTTCTACGATACCAGATTTGTATTTTTTGTTGATAGCCTTCTTCAAGCTCGCTCTTTCATCATTCATAATGTACACTTGGCGTGCAAGATAAATGAATTTTGAACCAAATTTTTTAGATTTTTCATGAGCTCTTTTACCATCTTCAATATCCCATAAAACTGCGTTAATTTTTACGAGTTTTTTGTAGTGAAAATCAGCCAAATATTTAGGGTTGATTTTTTTTGCTTCTTTTTCAAGTAAAGAAAGCTCTTTGTTGATGTTTTTTAGCTTTGTAGGCTCTTGAATTTTTTGAATCTTGATGTACAAAATCGATATTTTGTCAAGCAATTCACCGATAGAAATAGGAACATTTACCATAATCAAAAATTTTCTTTAATTTCACGAATAATAATTCTGTAATTTCGCAGAGTAAAATTAGTGAAATAAATGAAACAAAATGAAAATATTTTTCAATAGTAGTATGCCACGCTCTGGCAGTACATTGATGCAAAATATACTGGGTAATAATCCTAATATCTACGCTACCCCCACAAGTGCCGTATTAGACATGCTTAATGCGAGCAAGAGGGTGTACACTACTTCCCCAACAATGAAGGCTCAGGATGAAAAAGACATGAAAAGTGCCTTTTTGATGTATTCAAGGTTTGCCCTTGAGGGTTATTTTCATGGATTAACAGATAAACCATACATAATAGATAAATGCAGGGGGTGGGCTATTAATATGCCATACCTTAATTCCTTCTATCCTAATCCTAAAATCATTTGTTTGGTACGTGATTTAAGGGATATTCTGGCATCTATGGAAAAAAATTACCGAAAACATCCAGATAAATGGGATATTTCATTAGACCCAGAGAATCCAGCAGGTACAACGGTAGCAGAAAGGGTTTCTATGTGGATGAATGCACAATCAAAACCAGTAGGGGATACATTAAATAAGCTAAAAGAGGTCATTTTTAGAGATTCTAAAATCGATGAAAAGATTTGTTTTGTAAGATTTGAGGATTTATGTAGCCGCCCAGAAGTAGTAATGAAAGGGGTTTACGGGTATCTTGGTCTGCCTTATCATGAAATAGATTACAAAAATATACAGCAAGTAACTTTTGAGGATGATAAGTTTCACGGAAGATACGGAGACCATAAAATTAGCCCTGAAATAAAACCCGTACAATCACAAGCACGAGAACTGCTTGGAGACAATATTTGTAAACAATTATATGAACGAAACAGATGGTATTTTGAATATTTTAACTACAAGTAAAATGGATGTAAAAATCAGATTTAACACAGATTTCCCAGTAAAAAGCCATCATAAATGGAGGCTAATTGTGGATGGTGTACAGCATTTGGTAGATGCAATTGAAATAAATTGTAAATGCTATACAATTGAGGATGAAATATCCTGCAAGGCTAAAAAACTATCCTTTTCAACAAAAAAAGAAACAAAAAAAGCTATTGTATCATGATAATACTACTATTTGGACAACCAGCATCAGGTAAAACAACATTAGCAAACGAATTTACTGAAGCATATCATAAAGCACGAATCGATACGGACATTTGGAAAGACATATATAGCTCTATGACAAGCATGTACAAATCTTTTGTCTTGATAGATGGTGATAGGTGGAGAGATATTACCCAAAATAAAAATTATACTAAAGAGGGAAGAATCGATAACTTAAAACAAGCATTCAATATGGCTTTATACCTTGAAAAAGAAGGATATACACCAGTTTTGAGCTTTGTTACTCCGTATGAAGAGCTCAGGCAATACTTACGTGATAATTCAATAAAGTTGGCAGAGATATACTTGACGTATAGTGAGGATAGAGGAAGGAATAACTACTTCGCCAGTGAATTTGAGAAACCGTTAGGTGAGTATTTGCATCTTGAAACATCAACATTGTCTATATCTGATTGTGTAACCAAAATTAGTAAATATGTGGCAGAAAAAAGTACACGTTAATAGTTCTATGACCAAAAAAGAAGGTCAATTTTCGGCTTTCATAGGTCGTTGGCAACCCTTACATGACGGACATAAAGCTCTTTTCCAGCAAAAACTGGATGAGGGGGGTAATGTACTTATCATGATACGTGATGTACAGCCAGATGAGAAAAATCCCTATACAGCAGCAGAAGTGTATGTAACCATATCTGATTTTTATACGGATTTGATTAAAGCTGGAAGAGTAAAAGTTATGAAAATACCTGATGTTTGTTCGGTAGAATTTGGCAGAGGTGTGGGATATGATATCGTAGAATGGATTCCACCTGCTGAAATTGGAGAAATATCTGCTACTAAAATCCGTGAAAGCCTAAAAAATGAACAACGTACATCCTAAAAGACACATAGCAAAAACTATAAGTTATAGAATTTTAAGTAGCGGTATAGGATTTGTAATAATCTGGTTATCAACTGGTTCTGTTGTAATTGGTGCTTCATTTTCTTTCGGAGAAATAATATTTAAGCCATTTTTATATTTTATTCACGAGAGAATTTGGTATAAGTACGTCAAGTATGGCTTGAAAAAATAGAAAAAAAACACATAGTTTTTCATATATTGTCATAATTTAGTGTTGGATTGTCTTTCGTACGCAAACGATGAGATATGAAAACACTTAATCTTATAGAAATGGAGCATGGAAATCATGATTATAATGCTGGAAATGGCGTGAGCTTACTTGTTGGTTTTCTCTTAGCTTTTTCAAACAGTGTTACTGGATGGCTTGGTCAAATCCAGATTGCAGCGAATTGGAATGCTTGGTTTCAAGCACTGATTTTAGGTATCATAGGTTCAACTGCAACGTATTTTACTAATCGATTCTGGAAATTTATTATGGAAAAACGTAAAAAAAAACCAGAGAAGTCATAAACAAACAAACGAACAAACATGAAATTCAACAAAAAACTTATTTGGTATAGCCTTCCAATTTTAGTTGGAGGCTTTCTCATTTATAAACAATTTACTCGTGGTAAAAAGCAAGGACAAGATGTTCCACCGCCACCACCACCTACGCCAAGTCCTGACCCAATTGGAGTAGGAAGTGTTTCAACTTATCCATTAAGAAAAGGTTCAAAAAATTCTACTGTTGGCTCTTTGCAGTCTTTGCTTAATACGGCATTGGCTTGTCAAAACAAAACGTTACTCGTAGTAGACGATAATTTTGGTAGCAAAACAGAAACTGCATTAAGTTCATTAACTGGAAAAACAAGTATTGCTAATTCTGCTGACTTTGAAGCAGTAAAAAAACAATTAGCTTCAACATGTTCTAAAAGTTCAAATTTAAGTTGGGTTTGGAAATTAATTGACGCACAAAATACTGGCAAATACTCTTATTTGGTTGTAAGTCAGCCAATCCAATTCTATAAAGTTGTGAAAGATTTTAGAGGTCTATGGATTCAAGCAGTACCTGCATCTGGTTTACTTCTAAATCCAAGTAATTATAGCTTGAAAGATTATGTTTTGCGTTCTGCGTCAACAGAAGGTGGTCTTCGATTAGAAGTCATGATAGGTGAATTTAAAGGTATGTGGATGTCAAAAGCAGGTTCTAATCTAACAACATTAAACGTGTCGTAATGCAAACACAAACTCCTTCTATATTACCTACAAAAAAGCAAATTGAGGATGCAATTGTAAGAGCTTACGATGCAATCAATAATGCTTCAAAAAAAGCAGAAAGTTCAGATATAACACAATCTGTTGCAAATACATTAACCAAATATTCTGGTGAAATACAAGGTGTACTAAACAGCTTTTTGAAGAATAGAGGTGCTATCACACAGCAACAATTAGATGAGCTTGATGATAAAATTCGTGAAGCGAAAAGAAAAACACTTGAAGCCGAATCCAAAAATACTTTTGTTAGATACGGATTGTACATTTCAGTAGCATTTGTAGCTTTCGGTGCATTATGGATGATAACCAGAGAAAAAAAATGATATGGACAATAAACAACTAATAAAAGGTGCATTAATATTCGGAGGAGGTTTCCTTCTTTTTGCACTTTTAAGACCGAAGGATAAATCTAAATCTGAATCTTCATCTCCGATAAAAAAATTGGAAGGAGATAACAAATTAGTTCCAGCACCAAGTCCTGAAAACGCTGAAATAGTTTTGATTGCATACACCGATGCACTTAAAAATGGAGAGCCAGCTTCAAGGCTAACTGAACTTAATAGAGAGTGCATGAAGGAATTTGGTCTAAGATGTTACATCGACCAGAAAACTGGTAAGACCGTTGTAGTTGATGTAAAAGGAGAAACTATTTTAAGTAAGTAATGCCTACATTCCCAGTACAAATAATTAATAACACGATTCCTGCTCTTTCGGTAGAGGTGGCGGATTCTGGCGTACCAGCCGTAACGTACCAGCAGGTAAAGCAATCGCTCGGCACTCAGGTTTATAAAATCAACGAGCTTTATATTTATTCAGAGAATATTAATCAATTATTGGGAGTAATACAATATCAAAGATTTGATTCAGATGGAAATCAAACATACTCAAGTATTGCCACAACTATTGACCCGTATTCAGGTAATGCTGTTGCTATCACAATAGATTTGAAGCAATATCAAGATGATTTCATCCTTAATGGAAATTCAAGTTTTAGTTCAACAATATTACCAAACACATACGTACAAGTAAAATTCTGGGCTAATCGAGTAACAAATGAATTTGGTAGAAATTTGAATAATTTCCAGCAGATTGAAATTGATGCTAATAAGCCTTTCTTCTTTAATAACTATGGTTCACTTATTCCAGAAATTAAAGAAACAAATATAGAGATAGAGAAAAGTGCGACACTCGGTGGTGTAACTGGAGTACCGCCACATGAAGAGAAATTAGTAACACAAGCACAACAAGTACCCATAGACGATTGTAGACATCTTTTGTTTTTAGGCATAGCTGCAATAGCAGTTGGTACGTACATGCTTAAAAATAAAGAATAAATGAAAATATTAGAAGTCTATGGCATGAGACGTAGTGGTCATCATGCTTTCATAGGTTGGTTAAAACACAATTTCGATTCTAAATACGGCAGACCTAACGTCCATTACATAAATGATTTGTACAATAATCATTCTGTAAAAGGAGAAACCCTTGAATGGAAAGTACAAGAGCTTGCCTCAATTCCCACAAATGAATTACTCATCGTAAGCTATGAAGACGTATTCACAAATGAATCACGTTTGGAAAACTATGAAAAAGAAAAAATAGTTTTTATTAGGGATATTTATAACATGGCTGCCAGCAGGTATCAGGCAAGTAAGCATGGTGCTATGCGTATCGATGAAACCTTTATAAAAAGATGGATTGACCAGTGTAATTTTCCTTTCAAGTTTAGGTATGAAGATTTTTTACAAAATAAAGAATCAAGAGATTTATTATGTCAGCACTTTGATATACCTAATTTGGATATACTGAACGATGTAAACTATTGCAGTAATATTGGCTCATCGTTTATAGGTAGGAAACATGACACGATTGAAAATTATCTCAACAGATACCAAATAGTTGAACTTCCTGAAAATATAGTTACGCTTATAACTTCTGAGGAAGTACAAGAAGTAAGAGAAAAGTTAGGGTATAGTGTAGCCTATTTAAGAGTTTCTAATTAAGCATAGCTTCTCTGGATGTTTTCCCGACAAAGCTGGAAGCGGCATTCAAAACAATTTCTGCAAATTTGGGATTTGATATCATAGCACTATAAACAAGTGAACTTAACATATCAACCGAACCATACATGGTCGTTTCGCAAGCCTCTTTTTCTTCTACTCTTATAAGCTCCAGATGGATGTGAGTTTCTGGCATTTATTGTGAATTTGGTAACTGATTCAAAGTTCCGTAAATATTTCGGAATCTGGCAGGTTTCACAGAAGCTCCCTCGATTAGCTTGATTTGGTTATTTTGGTCTAACGTCAGAACAGCCCCTCCATCTATTGTTGCATCCATTTCTATTGCTTTTGACCCATAAAAATCCTTGTCTAACGTCTTACTTAATTGGATTAAAGCACATTTTTTCTCCATCCATCTATTTGGATTGCCCTTATCGTTAAAATAAAGCTCATTGGGGTGCTTTGATTTGTCCCTGACAGCAGTAATCTCATCCCGTGTAACCACCGCAAATTGTGTCGCTCCGCTCTTAAAATGAAGTACGGCATACGCATGGGTAATGTTTTCAGCAGTTCTCTCTACGTCATATTTTGGCGTGTGTTCTAATTTAGGGCTTGTACCCAACGAAACCTTGAATTTATCGCCCTTGTACACGATTTGAGCCTCTATTTTTTCATAATCCCCACCTCTCATGATGATTTTGACAAGCCCTTTGTATCCAACCAACGGAGTTACTGTTTTTTTGTACGTTCCGTCATTTTGTTTCATATTTCTGGAAATAAGGAAAAACTCCCCAATCTCATCAGACGGCACTAATCCAATCTCTGCTCCAAAAAGTATCGAAGCAAACATGCTGGATGGGTTACTCATAAAGGCATCCAATAATTTTGAATCCTTTTTGACTTGATTCACGACAATATTCACGAATTTTTCAGGTGAGATACTGGCTTGTGAGCTCTGTAAAAGAGATGGAAGTACTTTTTTCTGGTATTGCTCCATGTACCCCATGAATTTCTGTATCGGTGCAGATTCTTCAATCTTTCCAAAAGTTTCAGAAATCTTTAAAAATTCTTCTTTTGTCAGGGTTGATTTAGCAATATCATAAACCTTTCCCCAGTCAATTAGGATGTTCATATTAGTAGTGTACTTCAGTTATTTGTGGATATGAAAATTCGTATGGGCATACTTCATTTAGCGGACAATCTTTACATTTTCTATAATCTGGATAAGGCTTGAATCCTTTCTCCATGTCTCTTTCAATAGCAGATTTCATTTTTTCAACGTTCTGTTTATGAAAATAAAATTTGTCAGGGTCAACAACCTGCTTAATTATCTTCATATCAGTTTCATCCTTGCTGTTAAATACAAAATAGTAGAATGGAACATCATCTATTCCCAGCTTTTCTTTAACCAGTAATTTATAATGTACACCTTGTATCATAAGGCTGTCTTTCATGTTCAGGCTTTCAGTTTCCCATCCAAGCTCATTCCACTTATCATCGAGTAATCCCGAATATTTTAAGTCAATGATACATTTTTCACCATTCCAATCAGCCCACACGTCAATAATTCCAGTCATATCATCCGTAGTTACAACATATCCTACTTTAAGGAGCTTAATGTTATAATGTTTTATGATAGCCTTGAATAACTCTGCGGCTTTTGAAATCCTCTCGTATGCAGTTGTTATTTGCCCTTTTGTTGTTTTTTCTGGTTCTGGTGGTATTCCATTTCTTGGCAATGCACCAGTTGCAAGGTACTCGAAGTAAATACCTTCTTTCATAGCAGCACTGGGAGTTGTTTCAACGTTTTTATCAATGTATTTCCCTTTGAAAAGTATTCCGCACTCCTTTCCGTTAAGGTAGTCTACATACGACTTCATCATGGACTGACTGATTTTAATTGTGCTCATTCATTTTCGGTTTTATAATTACATAAAAAGACTGATGAGGGTACTTGCGTCTCCACATCTCTATAATTTCATTCCTATGCTTTTTTGATTCGTACGGTTTACTCGTAACAAATTCATTAGATAGGGAATAAAGTTCAATCCTGCCTACAAATCTATTTCTACTCATAACCTAATTTCTCAAATTCACTTAATGGCATCCAAAAACTGGGGGTTAGGTCGCCCACCCAGACATTTTCAATACCATCTATTATTTTCACAGTTTCTCCAAATATTGGCAGGCTCAGGCTTTCTGCAACTACTGGTATGCCTTGATATTGGGGATATTTTTCTAAAAAATATGATAATCTACGCCTTGCTTCGAGCTTTGTGTACGCTTCTATCGTTATCGGGTTTTCTTCATATCCCAAAAACTTGTATTTATAGAAACGTAAAATTTGTTTCTCGACTGGGTAGTTATACATCTACACAAATATATATTATTCTTGGAGACAATCAAAGGATTTCGTCTTTTTTCTTTATGACTTCTTTCATTAACTTCTTATCGCAAATTTGTGCCAGCTTTTCTTCGTTGTCAAACTTGTGGCTCTCGCATAAACAAAAATCCTTTGTGATAGGGAATACTGTTGGTTCTAATGTAAAAGCAAAATAAAGAGGCTTTAATGTACATAGACCTAACTTCTTGGAAGTACTTTTCTCTGGATTCCAAAATAAACAATTCTGACATCTCCGTATCATCGGAAATCCATTTCGGTTTACATACGTTTCTAATTTCTCTATATTGCCCTTGTCCATCTTATTTCATATTTTGATAAAATTACTCTAATTGTTTCATTAAGAGATTCTTTTGCTTGAAAAAGTCCCTTACTTTTTTACGATTCTCTTTCGTGTCCATGTAGTATATGGCATCTGTTTTGTAACACAAAAAATCCTTACCTAATATACGTTTTACCTCATTCATGTATTTGTAACATGAGTACCTGATTTGCTTATAAATCTGTTGCAATGACAAATCACCTTCAATAATCTTGTAATCATTGGTTATCAATCCGTTACGTATAATTCTGTATTTTTTATCTGCACCAAGTGTACTTAATGCAGCCAGTCTAACAGATTTGAATTTATCGTCCAACCCCTTCATGTAGGTTTGGTCGGATATGATTCCTAAATTATGTGCTATTCTCCAATAAGCATGGTTCAAGTCAGTACCAGTAACCTTTCCAAACAAGTCTGGATTAAAGCTACCATTGTATTCAATTTGGCTATACTTTTTTGGAAGTTTTACTTTGTTTTTTTTCAGGTAGGCTTTCGCATCCTTTCTTACCATACCAAAAAGAAACATACCTTGTTTGAATGCTTGTTGCTTCTTTTTATCAAGTACTGAAAATACGTACGAGTTCTTTCCCCAAACTATTTCATTTGTGAACGTACCCTTTTTTATGTAGCCATTTCCCTTTAAGGTCTCTATTTTTTTCATCAAGAACGTCTCCATGCTTTTAGGAGCGTATCTTGTAGGCTTATTCAGCATTAGCTCAGGTTCTTTAAAATTCTTTGTAAATCTCTGTCATATTGTTTATCTGTAATTTTTGCTTGAGTTTTGTATTTCTCAATCAATTCAGCAGTTCTATTAAATTGCTTATACTTCTGAAATTCATTTGTACGTGTTGGACGTTTATTTGCTTTTTTTGCAAGCGTTTGTAATTGCTTGATATTTTTCTCCAACGTTTTCTTTGCTCTTCTTCTACTATCCTTTTTAGATTTTAGTTGCTTAATCTTTGATTCTATAATCTTATTTACTTTGGTTTTTTTCTTTCTATTCTCACGGGTCTTTGGAACTTCAAACTCGACTTGTTCAGCTTCACCATAAGCAGTTTCATTACCTCTTGCATCGACAGAAAATAAAACAAAATCTAAATAGTAGTTTTCTGGAGTACCATCATTACGCTTTCTTGGTCTTAGCTTTTTATATCCAGTGAAAACGAATCTACCAGAACTATTATCGGCATCTGGTCTAATGTTTTCAACTATTTCACGTACGCCTCTTCTTCCATACTCATAATTTCTTGTGTTAAATATGTTAGTTTCTCCATATTCACCTGCTGAAACTTTTACATAAACACAATCAGGAACTAATTCAGCAATCGTTTCATCCAACGAGTACCATTCAACAAATCCAAAATCTGATGGGTCTAAATAATTAATATCGCATAATTCCTTTGGCGGTATTTTATCATACGCCTTTGTAATCGATGCTTTTATTGCTTTTACTCGCAGTTTGTACTGCGGTACATCTTTAAATTTTGGTAGGAGCTGTTCCCTGATTATTGTTCGCCTCTGCTTAATCGACAATTTTCTTTCTTCAGGGAGTTTATTGTTTATTTTAGTAAACTCCTTGAGAATCCGATTATATGTCGATGTCTTCTTTGGCATATCGAATATGGGCGGTATTATTTAGACTGGTTCTCAATCCAAATCTTAATTTTTTCTTTGTTAAATAAAATCTTACCGCCCACCTTCGCATGTGGTATTTTGTTAGCAGTTACAAGTGCATACACCTTTGAACGTGATAGTCTTATCCATTCGCATAATTCTTTCACGGTTAAAAAATCTTTCTCATTCATGATTATTTCTTGAGTAGTGAGGGACAACAAATATAATACGAAAAAATGTCGATTCACGTGCTATGTTAAAAAAAAGAGTAACAAGCACACAATCAATTACTTATGTCCGATAAAAGTGTCGCTATATTTTTTCGAAAAATAACACCTAAAATTAGAATCTTAGGTTCACTTTATCACGGCTTTTATAATTATAAATTTCTTCTAAAAGCTCTCTGTATTGCTCTGCTGTCTTACAAGGAATCAGTGCATTTGGCTGCAATTTCAGCTTTTTTACCATTTGTTCGTGCTCAAATTGTTTGTGCTCAAACAGACCAAGCATAGCCGTAACAAACGCATTTTCATGAAAACACTTCAAAAATGGTTCATACTCATAAATCTTTTTAGCTACTGCATACGACTTTTTGATATTAGGTACTTCAAACTTGCCATCAGCGAAGTCTTTGGTACGTACCCTGAATCCATCGATAACTTCACTCTTATTTGAGCGAATACCACTGAGTATTTTTACGCAAGCTGCATGTTTGAATTTAGGGAAATCCTGCTGGAATCTTTTATATATAGCATAAGGTTCTTTACCCTGAACAATATAGCTTTCCAGATTGTCTTGTGCTTTCCATTTCTCATGGTTGGCATTGAGAACTTTGACTTCCTCTAACCCATAACCATATACCTTAATGTAGTACACTGGGTAATTTAACTGCTGAAGAGCATGAAAGCGGTTTTGTCCGTCAATAATCTCATGTCTTTCGTTTACAAGAATTGGGCACATTAAAAATCCGTTTTCTTGAAAACTTCTTTTAAGACGTGCTACGTGTGGTGGTTTAACCGTTCTGTTACCTTGAAGGATTTTGAAAAGTCTGTAATCTGATGTTACCAGAATCTCTGGGTGGAATTTTGCTGATTTCATAATTGTGGTTTTTTTTAATTTATGTTTTTAAAAGTGTCAATTGTCTTTGTAATTGTATTTATATAACTCTGCCATTTTTTAGTTTTCAATTCTGGTGCAGATACATTGGATATTCTTGAAACGTAATCTAAGTATAAGTCTTTATCAGACATACTGGCTAAACGTTCGGCTTCCGCAGCAGCTTCAGCTTTCTTTCTTTTCTCTTCATCTTTTTGTGCTTCTTCTAATTTTTGCTTTTCAACTTCTTTTGAAAGTTCAAGTTTCCTTGCTTCGCTTTCAACAAAAGCAGCCTCATCTTTTAATATTATTTCAGCAAGTTTAGTTTTTACGTCTTCAAACTTTGCATCCCACTCTGATTTAGACAAGTTATAAACTTCATCATAAGATACAGTGGAGTACATCAATTCAGTAGGTCGAGGGGGTACTTTATATACATAAACCCAATAATTAAAAAAAGAAAGAGTTCCAAGACCTAATTGAGATAATTGAGCATTTCTTATAACAGCTCTTTGCTCACGCATTTCTTTCATTTCCTGCTCAAGCTGTTTTTTTTCTTCTTCAATCTTTTTACGCTCACGTTCAAGCTCTTCAGATTCGGCTTTTGCTTTTGCATCTCTTTGAGATATGATATTATTTTCAATATCAATACGCTGTTTTAGTTCATCAACAAACGTATCAAAATCTTCATCACTGAATAGTTCCAGATTTACACGAAGAAATGTTTCTTCATCATCAGGATTTAATTTGCTTTTCCAAACAAATTCTGTCATGGTCTGAAACATATTTAATCCAATGAGTATACTTATTCTGTTATTTATAAAGGCTTGCTTCTTTTCCTCTTCTTCAGCCTTCAACCTCTCTATTACGGTGTCAATTCTGTTTTTTTCATCTTTAAGATGAGATTCGATAGGTTCAAGCAGTGCAGTTATTTCTTTTGCACGAGCATCAACCGCCCTTCCATAAGCAAGGCTATCTGCTTTTAGCTCTTTTCTTTTATCTTCAACGGCTGTCCTTTTACTGACAATGAAGCGTAAGGCTTTTGTTACTTCAGAATAACCCTCTTTATCCTCTACCGACTGAATCTTTAATGGCAAAAATTCTTTAGCCAGTTCATTTACAGCAGGTACAACAATGTCAAACTTTACCAATTCACGTTGTATCAATTGGTCAAAAGATGATGGGATGTTTTCAGTAATTTCATTAAGTTCATTTTTAGATACATCGGGTTTAGCAAATGATTTTACTTCATCTTTGTATTCCTGCATTTGTTTCTCAAATTTCTCTTTTGAGCTTTCTTTCTTTTTCATTTATTTACTTATTGTATGGAGTTAAAAATGTTTCTAACAAAGGACTATTACCCCACTTCTCTATATATCTTTCTCTGTTCACACGCAT
>Ga0315903_10004582_pt1 | contig 18416 bp, 25 predicted proteins | sample LakEriMetagenome_7_FD_203524 | JGI IMG/M metagenome (GOLD analysis project Ga0315903, IMG submission 203524) | Freshwater fungal communities from buoy surface, Lake Erie, Ohio, United States - Buoy 2 MA119 | ecosystem: Environmental > Aquatic > Freshwater > Lake | place: USA: Lake Erie, Ohio...
ATCAGGCTTGGCATCGTTGTTGTCTGAGACAGCTGTAACCAGCTCTGACTTCAATACCGTTAAGGCTTTGGTAAGCGGCGAGATTAATACTTTCTTAGGCTTTACTTTCCATGTAATGGGCGACCGCTCTGAAGGCGGCTTGGCTATTGATGGTAGCTTGGATCGTACTTGCTTTGCTTTCCACAAAGACGCTATCGGCTACGCTGAAGGTATCGCTCCACGCACCGAAGTCAATTACATTCCAGAAAAGACATCGTTCTTAGTGAACTCTGTATTTTCTGCGGGTGCTATTGCCATCGATGCTGAGGGTATCATTAAGATTACCGCTCGCGAAACAGCATAAAGGAGACTGAAAAATGGCTTATAGCTCAACTGGTTTTTCAACCGTAGCCGCATCTAAAGCTGGTAATGCTCCAGCTATTTATGCATATAAAACAACTGACGCGATTGCTGCTGTCAATACTGAAGGTTACTTCAATGATTTGTCGACCATCCTCAGCGTTGGCGACCTGATTTATTGCGTAACTTCAACAGGCACTACCGCTGTTGCTACTTTGGTTTATGTTCTTTCTAACGCCTCTGGCGTTGTTGACGTAAACGATGGTACAACTTTGGCTAACACAGATACAGATTAATCGTATTTGGCATTAAAATGGGCCATTACTGGGGATACTCGGTGGTGGCCCATTATTACATTGGAGAATTAAATGGCAGCTGGTGATACCGCCCTTTCGATCTGTTCTGATGCTTTGTTGATGCTCGGCGCTAAGCCGATTTCGTCTTTTGACGAAGGCACAGATGAGGCGTCTGTTGCCAACCGTTTATACCCAGATATCAAGGATCAGGCCATACTTATGTATCCCTGGTCTTTTAGCTATAAAAAGACTTCTATAGCGCGTTTAATCTCTACGCCTATCAATGAGTACCGCTACGAGTATCAGCTCCCAGGAGACCGTTTAACGAGTCCTAGAGCTATCTATGATACTAGCTCTACCAACGTCCCTCCGCGCAAAGAATACCGCATCATTGGCGACAAGCTGCTAGCGGATTATGAGGAGGTCTATATTGACTATCAGTACTCTGTGCCTGAGTACGAGATGCCTAGCTATTTTGTGCAGCTCCTCAAGTACATGATGACTTGGCACCTCGCCTTGCCTATTACCGACCAAACAGATAAAAGCCAATACTGGCAATCTGTAGCTACAGGCTCTCCAGCAGAGAATGGCCGCGGCGGCTATCTACGTCAAGCCATGAATATTGATGGCGCTGGCAATCCTACTAATGCCATTAATGATTTCTCGCTTATTAGCGTGAGGTATTAATGAGTCGTTTTGTAAGCATACAGACCAACTTCTCTACAGGTGAGCTGGATCCATTGCTCCGCGCCCGCGTAGATTTAACTGCATACGCAAACGCATTAGAGAAAGCTACCAATGTAGTCTGCCAGCCACAAGGCGGTATTCGCCGTAGGCCCGGCTCGCGTTACATTGCGTCATTACCTAACTCCAGTACTGAGTCTGCGGCTAACGGCGTGCGCTTAGTTGAGTTTGAGTTCTCTACATCTGACAGCTATATGCTGTGCTTTACGCATAATCGGATGTACATATTTAAGAATAAAGTACTAATTACAAATATTAACGGCTCTGGCAATCCATACCTAGATACATCTGGTGTTAGCTTAACTGGTGCTAGATTAGCTAATATCGTATGGACTCAATCGGCTGATACGCTGATTGTGGTGCATCCTGACGTTGCGCCGATTAGCATCGTTCGCGGCGCTAATGACGCTACATGGACTGCTAGCGCAATTACGTTTGACTCTATTCCTAAGTACGCATTTACAGTATCGGTGACTAACCCAGCCGGGACTCTGACTCCATCAGCTGTATCAGGCAAGGTTACTTTGACTGCATCTTCTAGCGTGTTTACTGCTGGCAGCGTAGGCCAATATGTCAATGCACAGCCGCAAGGCCGCGCTAAGATTGTGCGCTATAACTCGGGTACTTCAGTAGACGCTATTACTGAGTTTCCATTTTTTAATACTTCTGCTATCGCGAATGGGCAATGGGACTATGAATCTGGTTACGAAGCTGTATGGTCTAGCGGAAAAGGTTGGCCTCGCTCTGTTACTTTCCACGAAGGTCGTTTGTACTTTGGTGGCTCTAAGTCTCGCCCTAGTACTGTATGGGGTTCTAAGGTTGGCCTCTTCTTTGATTTTGAGGCTACTGAAGGTTTAGATGATGACGCGGTTGAGGCAACGCTAGACACTAATACATTTAACGCGATTGTCGATATTATCTCTGGCCGCGACTTGCAAGTGTTTACGACTGGCGGTGAGTTCTACGTTCCGCAAAATGGACTAGATCCAATCACCCCTACCAACTTCTTTGTAAAGACTGCTAGCCGTAACGGTACCCAGCAGGGCGTACGCGTTCAGCAGCTAGAGTCAGGCACTCTGTTTATTCAGCGCCAAGGTAAATCGCTAAATGAGTTTGCGTATACCGATACTCAAGCCACTTACGTTACCCAGAAAATCTCATTGCTGGCTGGCCATCTGCTCAAAGGGCCAAGTCGCCTAGCTTTGCGTAGGTCTGTTGCTACAGATGAGAATGATTTGCTTTTGATTACCAATACTACCGATGGCACTATGGCCGTCTTTTCTCTGCTACGCGCACAGAACGTCATTGCCCCATCTGAGTTCATTACAGTAGATGGCGCATACATTGATGTCAGCGTAGATATATCTACGATATATACCGTTGTGCGCCGCAATGTAAACGGAGCAAACCAATACTACGTAGAGGTCTTTGATAACGACTTATTAACAGACTCAGCTAAATCTGGCACAGGCGTAGTGAGCACAGTAACGATGGCGCACCTAGTAACGGAGACCGTTAATATCCTTGAGGATGGCGCAGTACAGGCTAACCAGGCTGTGCCTGCTGGCGGTACTGTAACCCTGCCTAGAGCTACGGCATCATCTTACGAGATTGGCCTGCCTATTGCGGTTGAGGCTCGCACCATGCCAGTCGATTTAAAGTTGCAAACAGGCACACGCATTGGATTTAAAAAGCGCATTGTTGAAGTAAACGCACTTGTTGTAGATACGCAACACATGAAGATTAATGGCACACAGATTCCGTTCCGCGCTTTTGGCGACATCTTAGATCAGCCAGTCGCAGAGTTTACGGGAACTAAAACATTGCATGGAATCTTAGGTTACTCGCAAGAGGCTAAGATTACTGTATCTCAGGACATACCTTTAAAGATGACTTTATTAGGTATGGAGTACAAAGTAGCTACACATCAGGGGACATAGCATGGCAGCAGTTGCGATAGCGTTAGCTGTAGTATCGGCCTACGGCTCTATTAAAGAAGGCCAGGACAAGAAAAAGTACTATAACCAACAGGCGGCTATAACTCGCATTGAGACTGAGCGCGCAGCGATTAAGTATGAATTTCAAGCTAATCAAATATTGCAGCGTACCAATGCAGCTAACGCAGCTGTAATCGCCCGTGGCTTTGCTGGCGGTGTAAATGCTTTTGATGGATCTGCCGGATTAATTCAAGCGGTAAACAGTACTCGCGGCGGCAAAGAGTTTGCGTTTGCTTTATCTGGTGCAGAAGGCCAGCGCCGTAATGGATTGATCCAGGCTAGTCTGTATGAGGATGCTGGAGCTACAGCGGAGCGCACAGGCTACTTTAATGCTGCTGGTAAATTAGGTATGGCTGCCGCATCTTATGGATCTATGGGCGGCGCACCATCCGGCGGTGGCGGTGGTGGCGGTGCTGCTTTAGGAGGTGGAGGTTAATATGGCAACTCTTCCGCTCTACCAGCCAACAGGTCTTTTGCCTGCTGATATTCCACGATTGGATCGTGCTGACGTGAAAGAGTCTGCTGCACAGCTAACTGCAATTACATCTGCGTTAGATCGCGTATCTGATTTTGCATTTAAGAAAGCGGCCGAGCAAGCAGAGCGTGAAGGCTTACAGTACGGCGCAGAGAATCAGCCAAGCGCAGATCAAGTCATGGCTGCTATGGAGGCTGGTAAGAGCCCACAGGAATTGTTTGCAGAGCCTGGCACTACGTTTGGCAATGCAGCTCGTAAAGTGCAAGCAGCTCAACTCCGCAATGAATTAGAGGTAAAAGTACGTAATGAGTTCTCGCGCCTTAGCGGCATGGTTGATGCTGGCTCGTTTAACTTAAAAGACGTACAGTCTGAAATTAAAGCGATTACAGATGGATATGGCAGAGCTATCTCTAGCATATCACCAGAGGAAGGCCTGCGCTTTAGGGCATCTGCTGGTAGCGCTGGAGCTCCTGTATACGCCAAGGCGGCAGACCGCGCCTATAAGATTTATGGTGAAGGCGTCAAAGCAAACGCAGATGACTTAATCTCGCAGACGCCTACTATCATTGCTGATCTAATGCGAGTAGAAAAGGATCCAGTTCTGTTGGCAGAGCGTATCTTAATTGAGCGCCAGCGAGTAATGGATATTGCCGGGCAAACAAACGATCCGCAGTTCTTTGCTGAGAAACGTGCAGACTTTGACCGCGCATTGCTGGGCGCGATTGTAGATTACACAGCTAGCCCAGAGTTTGCTAAGAATCCTGTAGAGGGATTGCGTAAGATGCAGGCTGGTGACTTTGGCAAGTTAGACCGCGTAATGACTCGCGTTAATAAAGACAAGCTAATTAAGATGTACGTAGACCGTAACGGTGAAGTAGCTACCGCATGGAAGCGCACAAGCGAATTAAACGCAGCCGTCAATGAAGATAAGATGAACGCGATTGAGGATCAGTTCTACGCTGGTCAGATCAGCGGTCAGCAAGTATTGAATCAAGCTAAAGCTCTTGGGATTACTTTGCCGGATGAGCAGCGCAAAGCATTGATTAGCGGTGAAGGCGCTGGAGCTAACGCAATGATGTACGGCCAGTTTGAGTCATTAGCAGATCGTCAGGTAGTCGGCGAGTCTTACTTTGACAATCTAGCAAACAATAAAGTAATTACTTGGAAACAAGCAAATGACCTCAAGAAGATTGTTCGTAACGATAATCCTGAGATGACTCGGGCGCGTGAGTTTATTCGTAACTCGCTAGGCGTTCCCGATATGATGGCGCCAGGCTTTGGTCAGGAAAAGAAAACGGTTGCAGATTTAAATACACAGCTGCAAATACTCCAGCAAAAAGCTCGCGCAGATGGTGAGGCATTTAACCCGCTTGAGGCTGCTCAGGTTTTGGTTAAGGGCGAGGCAGCTCAATTAGTCATTAAATCAAATACAGCCAAACAAGATCGAATTGAGAAAAAGTTTCAAGATAAAAAAGTAGTATATAACCGCAGCACGACCTATACCAAAGAAGATTTAAAGCGCTTAGGTTTTAGTGATTCAGAGGCAGACTCAATATTAAGAATACAAAAAGGCTTATAAGATGCTAGACGAATTGTATATGCGAGATGTAGCTAAAAGCATGATGATGCCAGAGGAAGTCGTGCCAGCTGGTAAGGTAACGGTATCTGCGCCTGAGCCTGAGATGGCCGGCATGGATAAGGCTTTTGTTGGTACACGTTTAAATGTACCTAAGCCTGGACAACCTACCCAGCAAGACAGAGAAAAGATGGCTGTTGGATTGCTAGATACTTTGGCTGGAGCATTGCGCGGAGCAGCTGCCCAAATTGGTGGTTTGCCTGGCGATATTCGTTCTATCTTGGATATGATTAATCAGGAAGGCGCAGAGAAGTATTTAGGCCAGCGTTCGTTTGCGACTACTGAGGAAATCTTAGCGGATACTAGCGTTCGTATCCCAGGCACTCAGATAGACGTACCGTTTCCTCCAGTATTAAAAGAAGGTGTGCCGAATCGCGAGGAGCGCCAAAAAGCAGTAGACGTAGCTCAAGAGGTAGGCACATTCCTGCCAGCCCCAGGTATTCCAGAGGCAGCTATACAAGGCGTTAAGGCGGTAGGCAAAGCAATTAAAGCTACTAAGAATATGCCCGCTAAAGAAGTTATCCAGGATATATCAGGATCTGAGGTAGTTATTCCTAAAGCGCCAAAAGTAGAGACAAAGGCATTTAAGAATTGGTTTGGTGAGTCAAAAGTAGTTGATGATAAAAACAAGCCTGTCGTTGTTTATCACGCAAGACGCGGCGATTTTGAGTCGTTTGATCCCATGCGCTCTGAAGGTAAGTCTGCTGGTACTGGCACATTCTTTAGCTCGTCTCCAGACGTAGCCGCGACCTACAATACCAGCTCCGAGCATAATATGGTGCCTGCTTATTTAAGTCTTAAAAAACCATTTATTGTAGATTTTGGCGGGGCTAACTGGAATCGGGCTGGATCTAATGCGATTGTAGAATTGCCTGATGGTAGTGAGGATGACCTACTTTCCTACTTCAACGCTGGAATGGATGAGATGGTATCTACTGATGATGTGGCTAGGCTTGCTAGAGAGCAAGGTTATGACGGCGTTATTATTAAGAATGTAGTAGATCACGGGCCAGCTGGTAGATTTGCCACCAAAGAGGCCGAGAACCCTAGTACCATTTACGTAGCATTTCAGCCTGAGCAGGTAAAGTCGGTATTTAATAAAGGTGAGTTTGATCCTACAAACCCAAATATGCTATTAGGCGCTGGCGGTGCCGCAGTCGCAACGCAACAAGAGGAAAATAAATGAGTATCCCATCCCTAACCGATCGCCTAGATAGCCTGTCATCTGCGGACAAAGAGTCGGAGCAGATAGTTTCGCCAGAGGTTCGCTTAGACGAGCTCATCCCGCTGACTGATGCTGGCCAAGAGTTTGAGCCTACACAAGTAGCTGGGCCAGGCGCTTTATTACGCAAAGCAATTAAAGAGGCGCCAGTACGCACAGAGCGCCCTATCCTCCCACAAGGAGTAGACCAAGGCAAGGTAGGTCAGTCGCAGGTAATCCGCGAAACAGGCGCTAAGGGAGAAGTCATTGTTGAGTCCATGCCTCAGATGCCTACTACGGGTAAACCCTCACCTACTCCTACAGAGAAGGCAGCAGGCGTACAAGAGACAGCATTTAACCTAGACATGATCCAAGATGCTGATGGCGTCAAGCAGTTTATTGAGGCCACAGCTAGAGCTTACGGCGCAGATAAGATTGCAAAGATTAGCTACAAGCAGATGGCCGAGGAGCTATCTGTCAGCGGCTACGATGAGGGCTTTATCGCTCGTATAATCGATCCATTGCAGGCGACTAAGGCTAGCCCTCAAGACGCGTACAAAATGCAGCTAGCGCTCGTTGACGCAGGCAAGCGCGCCTTTGATTTAGGTGAGCAGGTTAAGGCAGCCAAAGCTGCTGGTCAACTAGCCCCAGAACTAACATCTGAATTTATGCAAGCCGTGGCCTTAGAGGGCGCTTTAGTCAAAGCAGTAAAAGGGCGTCAGGCTGATATTGCCCGCACTCTCGGTATCTTCTCTCAGGCTCGGCAATCCAGCACAGAACGTGGCGCTATGCTTGAGGCAATTATGAATGAGACTGGTGGCATCAACTCAGTTCACGATTTTGCGAACAAGTACACAGCTCTGGCTAGCAGCTCTGCTCGCGCGAATATGGCAGAGAGTGGTTATGGAAGCACAGTAAGGGGCGTGTTGAACCGCACAACCGATATGGCAATGAGCACATGGATTAATGGCCTGCTATCCAACCCCACAACCCATGCCAAGAATATTGCTGGTAACTTATTCTTTGGTGGCTTGCAGATCCCAGAGCGCGCCCTAGCATCTGCCATAGGAAAGACCCGTAACTTTATGTTTAAGGGTGGCGAGGAAGCCATTTCTACAGATGAGTTGTATGCACAAGCAGTAGGTTTTTTGCAGGGTATTCGCGAAGGCGGCGAGATTGCAACAAGAGCATTTAAGAGCAATACCCCTACAGATCCATTCCAAAAGATAGAGGCAACGCGCTTAAACCGTGAGCCCTTTGAGATTGACATGGGCGACTCAGATACTGGCAAAGCAATGAGCGGAGCTCTAAAGTACTGGGGTAAGTTTGTAACAATACCAGGCCGCGCCCTGATGGCTGAGGACGAGTTTTTCAAAGCAGTCGGCTACCGCATGGAGCTCAATGCTTTAGCTACCCGCGAATCAGAAAAGATGTATAAGTCGCTAGTAGATAGCGGTGTAGCGCCTGATAACGCTGCCCGTCAATCGGCTGACTTTATGGCTGAGATGTTGGCTAATCCTACGGCAGATATCCAAGACGCTGCTATGGGTGTATCGCGTACTGTTACGTTTACCCGTGAGCTGGAGCCAGCATTGCAGGGTATCCAGCGCGCAGCTCAGAATCCATTAATTAAGATGTTTGTACCGTTTATTAAAACGCCTACGAATATTGCTTTAGAGGCTATTACTCGCACGCCTGGCTTGAACTTTGCAAGCCCACGGTTCTGGGGTGACTATAACGCAGGCGGCATCCGCAGGGATCAGGCCATTGCTCGGGTTACTTTGGGCGGCGCAATGATTTACTCGGTAGCGGCTGGCGTATTTGAAGGCCGCGTTACAGGCTACGGCCCTATGCGGATGGAGGATAAGAAGGCGCTAGAGGGTACAGGCTGGCAGCAGTTCTCCTTTGTGTTTGATGCTAAGGATGTATCTGAGGAGATGATGGCCAAGTTTGAGAAACTGACCACCGTTTCCCGCGGCCCAGATAAGGTGTATATCTCCTATGCTGGATTGGAGCCGATCGGTACCTTGCTCGGCATTGGCGCTACATCAGGTGAATATGCCCAAATGACTCCAGGCGGCGAGGACTTAGACAAGCTAATGATGGGCGGCACTCTAGGGGTTTACCAGTACTTATCAGAGCAGCCTATGCTACAAGGATTTAGCGACATTCAGAAGGTATTTACCTCCGGCTCTAAGGATGGCCCCACAATCCTATACGATTTAATCAATGCAGCCAGCAAGCAGATATCCCAGTTTGCTATTGGCGGCTCTCCGCTGGGGGCGCATAGCTCTTTGATTGCTGGTACTGAGCGGATTGTAGATCCTAGCAAGTCAAGCACGATGCCTGCTGAGATGAGTACTAAGACGGGCATTATCGATCCGGCAGTACGCGGTTTCTATAGCGCTGTTCAGTACTACAAGTCACGCAATCCGCTGACCTCTGACAGCCTGCCACGGGCCTTAGATCCGATTACGGGTGAGGTTGAGATGGTCGGCAAGGGCAAGCTCTATGAGATGTTTAACCCATTCAAAGAGTCAAGCGGCAAGTACAACCAGGCCAAGGCTGTGCTGGTGGCTTATGGCGTACCTATGTATATACCAAAGAAATCAATCGATGGTATCCAGCTGTCGGCTACCCAGTACAACCGCTGGATTGAGCTGGCCACGCAGGATGGGGCTTTGGCAGATCAGATCGCTTATTTGGGTGAGTCGGACTCCATGCAGAACTTGGCTAGCAATGACTTAGGTAAGGCTCAGGCCATCATCTCTAAGGTGATATCCGATGCCTACTCTAATGCCAAGCAAAGGTTGATTGCAGAGGATCCCGAGCTGTTTGATGCTATGCGGGAGAACGATGAGTTTAAGCGGGACTACGGTAAATATAAACGCTAGATTTTTTTAGCAAAATCAGATAGATTCAGACTAAGTTAAGGAAAGATTATGGCAGATTACGCGATATCCAATGTACCCCGCAGAGTGGTCTATGCCGCATCAGGCACAGGCCCTTATTCGTTTACTTTTGAGATTCTAAGCCAAACCGATATCGCAGTATACAAAGCCAGCACATTGCTGACCTTGACTACTGACTATACCGTTACGATTAACGCTAACGGCACAGGCTCTGTAACGCTAGTGGCTACAGCTGGCACCAGCAACATTACGATTGTCGGCGCTAAGAATATCCAGCGCACTACTGACTTTACCACAGGCGGCGATCTGTTTGCTAACACACTAAACGATGAGCTGGATAACCAGACCATTTTTATTCAGCAGGTAGCCGAGACCGCAGAGCGCGGCCTCAAGGCGCCAGTAACGGATCCTACTGATATTGCAATGACATTGCCTGCTAAAGCAAGTAGAGCAAATAAATATTTAGGCTTTAATGGGGATGGAAACCCAGTAGCGGTATCAGGAACAAATGTATCTCCAGGAACTATGGGAGACCAAAACAGTAACAATGTAGCAATTACTGGCGGTACAATTACTGGAATTACAGATTTAGCTATTGCTGATGGCGGCACGGGCGCATCAACCGCGGCAGCTGCTCCGTTTGCATTGAAAGGATCTAACTCAGATATAACAGCTTTATCTGGTTTAACTACCGCTTTATCTATTGGACAAGGAGGCACAGGGGCGACTAGTTTATCTGCTGGAAATGTCTTATTAGGTAACGGAACTTCATCAATTCAAGCAGTAGCACCAGGCACCTCAGGAAATGTTTTAACTTCTAATGGATCTACTTGGACTTCTGCCGCAATATCAGGCGGTGTTACATCTCTTAATGGACAAACAGGAAATATTACCAATACAACATTTGGCAATATTGGTAATACAGCAACCTTACTTCTTTTTAGTACATCAACATTTAAAACAAACGACACTGTATCAGGCTCTATTCTTTATTACCCAACAACTGCAACGTATCAAGCATCTGTGGGCCTAATAACATCACAATTTTCAAGCACTAGCGTTTACACAAGTGTTGGTTCTAATGTAGGCTCAGAAAATGCTACGCCTACTCAAAAGGTTCTGGGAAATACGGGGCACGTAGCACCATTGGGTTGTTCAACCGTCTCAGGAACATGGCGCATTGTAAGTTTAACCGGTAGAGGTGATTCTTCTTACGATTTATGCACTAACACTACAACCGTATTATACGGTCAAGTAATGGTAGTAAGAGTTTCTTAAGGAAAAATAATGTTTACTATTGAATATGTAAAAGATTTGGAGTGGTGCAATGCGGAGCACACTATTTTTTCATGCGTTGTTAAGTACGAAGAATTTAACGAAGAACACCCAACAGGGGTAAACGAAACTGATTCGTATGCACACATCCAAGAAATTTGGTCTAAAGGAAATGCGGGAGTATATGGTTTAATTGCGGAATATGTACCACCCGAAGCTCCACCGATTCCAGAGATTGATTTACAGCAACCAATTACAGAAGGAACTGAGCAAGCATGATTGGAGTAGCCCCAAAACATTCGTTTACTTATAGCAATACTAGAGTAAATGTTTTTCACGCAAATATTGGTGAGGGGCTGCCAAAGCATATTCATACTTATTCTCATGCAACTATGTGTAACTCGGGATCATGTTTAATTAGTCTTGAAGGGCGAACGCACACCATTAATAAAAATAGCAAGCCGCTTAATTTACCTGCTGGCGAATGGCATGAAATAGAAGCATTAGAAGATAGCACGGTATTTGTAAATGTATTTCAAGAAGGAAAGCAATGACGTACCCAAATTCAACGCCTGAGTTTCGTATATTAAAAGCGATTTATGGCAATGCCAAATTGCAAGTGCGTTATATAAACATTACACAAGGCTATCAAAGCAAATGGCAAGACGTACCATTACTTGAACAGGAAAGGGAAAAAATTAATGTTTGTAATTGATTGGATACTAGCTAAGTTTAACTACCATAAATTTTATAAGGTAGATATGGATACACTTTGGGCTGAGATTGATAAGCAAGAGGCCAAGCCAGCAGCTCCTAAGAAACGACCAGCCCGTAAGGTAGCGGCCAAGAAACCAGCGGCTAAGAAAATAGTTGTAGCCAGAAAGAAAGTCTAATCATGTCTAATCTTACCGACCAAGAGCTGGAAGATATTGTGGAAAAAGTAACCGAGAGGGTGATCGAAAAGGTATACACCTCGGTAGGTAAATCTATTGTGACTAAATTCTTTTGGGTGGTGGGCGTGGCCGCGATCAGCCTAGTAACTTATCTGGCTGGCATTGGCCAAATCAAGGTAGGCTAGGATGTGGCAGACGAGTTCGGATTTTTGGCTGGAGCAAAGGGTTTTAGCGAAGGCATAAATAGTGGCAAGGCCGCTGGCAGAGAAATCTCTAAGGGCATTGAAAGCCTACAGAATGAGGCGCTTGAATCAGCTCAAGAGAGATCCAGAGAGAGACGAAGAGCCCAGCGAGAGGCTGAGTTTAAGAAACAAACTGCCACTATCAAAGCTCTACAGGAATATCAAAGACGCAAAGTAATCTCCGATGAGGAGGCCAAACTAAAGATAGACTTTGTACGCAAGTACGGAGCCAAAGAATGGGATCAAGTTTTAAGAATTAAGAATGAGATAGCTAAAGTGGAAGAAGAAAATACTAAGGCTTTCAAATCTGATTTGCATGAGCGCAGGGTAGCATTAGCATGGTGTTTCTTTGCTGCGTTCTGGGTTACTGTTTATCTTAAATACATAGGGGCGTTCTAATGCTAACTTTAATTTCAACCGCGCTGTCTTTCCTGATGGGCGGCCTACCAAAGCTGATGGATTTTTTTCAAGATAAATCAGACAAATCACATGAGCTACAGCTAGCTAAGATGCAGACAGAGCGCGAGATGCAGATGCTCAAAGAAGGCTACATTGCCCAGGCTAGAGTTGAGGAGATCCGCACAGAGCAGATCGCTATACAGACCGCAGAGAAGGAGCGCGAGGCACTCTATGCCCACGACATCGCTATCGGTCAAGGCGCGAGCCAATGGGTTATTAACCTACGCGCATCGGTACGTCCGATGGTTACTTATTTATTCGTATTCCTGTTAATCGTGGTTGATATCGCCTCGATCTGGTGGGCATGGTCAAGCGGCGCAGCGTTTGCTGAGTCGGTTACTCTAATATTTGATGGTGATGAGATGCAGATACTGGCCTCCATCATTGCGTTCTGGTTCGGCACTCAGGCATTCTCTAAAAAATGAGTTTAGAGCACCGCGTCATTGAGATGATTAAGCACCATGAGGGCGTTCGTACTAAACCGTACCAATGCCCGGCTTTAATCTGGACTGTAGGCGTGGGCCATGTAATTGACCAGTCGCATATCAAGGTACCGCTAGCAGAGCGCAAAGCCCTGCCTATCCCTGCTGGTTGGGATCGGGTGTTATCAATGGGAGAGGTAGATGAGATGCTTGCTAAAGACCTGGGCAGTTTTGAATCTGGGGTACGAAGATTATGCCCTGATGGCCTTACTCCTGGTCGCCTTGGCGCACTTACCAGCTTTGCCTTTAATGTTGGACTGGGTAATCTACAGCGTTCTACGCTTAGGATGAAACACAACAGAGGTGATTACGAGGGTGCCGCCGAGGCCTTCCTTGATTGGACTAAGGCTGGCGGCAAGGTACTCAAAGGATTGGTTACAAGGCGCAATGATGAGCGCGCCTTGTATCTTAGTTAACCCTCAATAGCCATCTTACGTTTTTGCTTGTGGGCTGCCATGCCAGCCTGCTGCACCGCGGTTAGCATCTTCAAGACATCCGCGTTTAGCGTATTGAACTCACCAATCTTTTGGATCTTGAGCTCTTTGGCTAGGCGCGAACGCGCTACCTTATCTGCCATCTCGTTATAACGATCCATCCATGCCGTCATGCCATCATGCAGCTCAGATGGTTTGCCGGGGATGTTTAACTTGAAGGTGCCTGGCGGCTGTATCTGATCGGATACAATCTCAACTGTTGTATTTTCGCTACACTCAGCAGCTGGTGTTTCCAAAATTTCTACCTCTGAAACTGACACAGATGGGATAGCATCAAGCGGGTTAGCGTGCTTGATCTGAGGCGCCTGTGGCGCTGCCGTATCGTCTGGGTAATCCTGAGCCTCCTCGACCGTGATTAAACCCTTCAGAACGTCTGGAAACGCGTCCCGTAGGGCAAAGCCACGGGCTCGCATCTGTAGCATACGCTTGGGGTACTGAGTCCAAGGCCCTTGCTTATTCCACAGGCCAGCTCGCTTGGCATCCTCAACAGAATACTTGCTGATAACCTCAGTACGATTCTTACGCTTGGCCACGCAGACCGCGATTGGATTGCTGGTACCCTCGCCCTCAAAGTACTCCTTCACGTCCTCACAGACGGGTGAGTTCTGGACTAAGGCCATCGCCGCGTCACCGTATACGCTAGGCTTACCGTTAATGGTCGCGATATTCTGCAAAGCCTGCAATGGTGCCAGGCCGAGCTCGTATCCCCATTGCACAGCGACCAGTACATCCTCTGGTTTATTTTGGTAGGCCTTGGGAACCATCGTGCTTTTACTCAGCATATTGCTGAAGTCGATAGCCTCTGTCATTGTCTGCGGGGCAAAGCCCTGGTGCTTAACTAAGTTGCTCATTTGTTACCTTTCAATAATTTTCTAGCTGCGATTTCGCGCTGGAGTATGTGCCAAAACGGCGATTTAATAATCTTCATAATTGCTTAATGGTTAAAGTGGACTGACGTATGGAGTACGCCTCTTTTGCGGGTGTTATCGTTGCTGGCTTTGCCTTGTAGCTACGGACTGGCCAGCTTATTTGGTACTGCCCTGCTACCCCGTGAGTATGGTTCTGCATAATGCCCATAATCTCGGTCTGTATCTTGCTATTTTCCTCTTCTGCTTTTGTAATTTTTGCCTTGTTTTCCAAAAGTAATTTGGTCAACTCCTCGACATAATTATCTAAGACTACTGGCTCATCATCTGAGCCTGAGCTAAAAGTACGAGCTGCATCCTTTGGATTGATAGGCGGGTAGTAATCAATCTCGCCTGTGTTTTTCCAGCGATCTAGCTTATCTTGAAACTCTTTGCAGGTCTTTTCAATGAGCTCTAGGGTTGCCGGGTGTTGTTTAAACAAGAATATACGCAGCTCTGTACCCTGATACAGCGTAGCAATCGCGCCCCAGGTTGCCTTGTATATCGCCATTTGTGCTTGCAGCTGTATAGGGCCTCTATACAGGGGCAACACGTCCTCAGCTGGCATTGAGGTTAGCTTGGCCTCAATGATGCCTGTACCACTCAGTACGATACTTTCGCTGCCGACCACGTAGATGCCCTTCTCAGGATCTGTAAAGACCTCGTTTACATTGCCTGTGGCTGTGCCGTCAAGAGAGCAGCACAGAGGCCACTTATCGTGGAAGTAAGGGAATGGGTGCTCAATCTCTAGCTGGCTGCATCCAAGCCTGTTGGCGGCCTCCATCAGGATTGTGGGCTCTAGCCGATTACCCCATGCCATCGCCTCGTTGCCGATGTCTGGCGGGTTAATGCCTTTTAAAAAATCAATGGATGACAGCAGCTCATCATTGGGTGATCTGTACTTGCTCATGCCGCAGACCGCAGGGATCCGGCTGGCTGAGAGCATATCGTTCGGAGTGACTTTACCTACCATTTTTTATACCTCGGTTTCTGTTTTATGGTCTAAGAGTGCTGCCAGGCTGGTTGCGTATACCGCAATGTCAGCGCTAAGGTTTGATGCAGCCTCAAAGTCGCGGCTCTCTGCGGCTGCGTAGGCCTGCTTGAGCAGATTGCTGATGGCCAAAAAGTAGCTAGCGTAGTTCATTTTTTAGACTCCTTCATGGCTGCCATTTTGGGTGAGCTTTTGTAAATGTACCGTTTCCACTTGTGCGTTACGTCATCTGGATCGCACTCGTAAAAGTCAGTAATGCGCCAGCCGCTACTGCGTAGCTTGTGGATATAGTGTGCCAAGCGGGTGATGCCGTACTTCTCGATTACGTCCCAGCTCGTAATGCCTTTGGCTCGGCTGCGCTTGAGTTCTGATTGAACTATCTCAAATTGTGTTGTCATTTCATTCTCCTTTCGTTACGAATAGATATGGTGCGATAGAACTCCCACTTCTTTTGGATCTCTTTGTCCTCGGATGGCGGTACAAAGCCATGCCGTTTAAGGGTGCGGCTTACGTCTGTCTTTGCTGCTGGGGTATAACCTACTTCTGGATTAAGAATATTCATTGCTGCTCCTTATGCCATTACTACGATTACTACGAACGCCAGGAAGGCCACGGTACCGATAACCTTATCCAGCAGGGAATCCTCAGACTTGTACAAGTCCTTGGGTGATTGGTTGTGCTTGTTAAATGACTGCATGATTAACTCTCCTCATTAATTTAGCCACTTGGGCTGGGTGCCAAACTTCATTGCCTTTGGCGGTCTTGATACCGCGAGCGCGTAACCCTTGAGCTACGTCCCGCAAGTTCGTGCCTACCTGCTTGATTACATCCTGTAGGCTTGGTGCTACTAAAGTAGCAAAGGCATCAGCCTTGGCCACAATCGCATCAGAACCAGCCTTAGAGCCCTTCTCTGGGCATGGGCTACCTAAGACAGTACCGCGCTCTTTGGCGGCCTGTAAGGCCTCTTTAGTGCGTTTACGGATACGTATTGACTCCCATTCAGCAAAGACAGCTGCGATCTGTAGGAATGTACGGTCAGCCTCGGGCATATCAGCTGCCACGAACTGCACGCCAGACTCCAGGAGGCCTGAGATGAAGTGAACATTACGGGCCAGACGGTCTAGCTTGGCAATGACAAGGGTAGCCTTCTGCTTTTTGGCGAGAGCCAAAGCAGCTGCGAGCTGCACGCGATCCGACTTGCGGCCAGACTCGACCTCTGTGAACTCGGCAATAATCTCTTTGCCTGCTAAGAATGTTTGCACAGCTGCGCGCTGTGCCTCAAGGCCAAGGCCTGACTGACCTTGACGCTGGGTACTGACTCGGTAGTAAGTTACATACATATCCAACTCCTGTTTCTCGGTGGTTGAGCGATATCGCTTAATACGAATATATCACGCTATATGTAGTTTTGTATAGGTATTTACCCTTAGATTAGGCTACGGGTAGTTTTCCTGTATGCTCACAGATATCGGGTAGCTTGACACTATTCAGCTCAGTCCTATCTCGTCAGGCACGACTAAAAAGACCTGCTACCCGGCCAACTAAAAGGATCAATATGTCAGAACTAAAGCCTTTCCTGGTGCGTCTGCGGCCAGATGTGCGTGAGCTGCTGGTGCAGGCAGCACAAGAGCGCCATAAACCCATAGCCAGCGTTATCAATGATGAGCTGCGCTCTGCCCTCAGCAAGACAGGCAATCTCAACCAGCGCCTTACGCAGCTGATCGGATGATTATTCTTACTCTGCCGTTCCCGCCATCAGTCAATACGTACTACAGACGCGGAGCCCATGCGACCTACATGAGTAAGCAAGGGCGCGAATACAAATGTAAGGTATCGGATTACATCGCGGAGTCAGGCACGCCAAAGCTCGGAGCTGCCAGGCTCTCTATGGAGATTGTGCTGTGGCCCAAAGATAAACGTAAATACGATATCGATAACAGGCTAAAGGCATTGCTGGACAGCCTACAGAATGCTGGCGTATTCGATGATGATGAGCAGATCGACCAGATTAATGTTTATAGGGGCTCTGGCACGCGCAGCGGTGGCCAGGCAAGAGTAATGATTGAGGTAATAGAGGATGCAAAATGAGGGTGTTAATTGCTTGTGAATACTCCGGCGTTGTAAGAGATGCTTTCATCGGGGGGGGGCATGACGCCATGAGCTGCGATTTACTGCCTACAGAGAGCCCAGGGCCACATTATCAGGGCAATGTTTTTGATGTATTAGATGCACAATGGGATTTAATGATTGCTCACCCACCATGTACTGATTTGGCCGTATCTGGAGCTGCTTGGTTTAAAGATAAGCGCATGGATGGCAGGCAGGCCGCGAGTATTGCCTTCTTTATGCGCTTGCTTAAAGCTGACATACCAAAAATAGCTGTAGAAAATCCTGTTTGCATTATGTCTAGCCTGTATAGAAAGCCTGACCAGATTGTGCAGCCCTATATGTTTGGCCACAAAGAAACTAAAGCTACTTGCTTATGGCTTAAAGGATTGCCGAATTTACTACCAACAAACGATGTGAAAGAAGAAACAATGGCCTTGCCAGAAAAGGAGCGTATGCGCCTTCATTACCTACCGCCATCTGAGGATAGATGGAAGATCCGCAGCCAGACATTCCAAGGCATAGCTGACGCAATGGCAAGCCAATGGGGCGCGGAATGAGCCATGAGAATGATGTGTACACAAAGGCCGTACAGGCCGACAGCTCGATTACAGGCAGGCGCTGGTGCTCTAACTGCCAATACGGCAAAGACTACAGGAATGGCTCATGGATCGTAAGCGCAAACAAAAGACAAAAGAGGTGGGTTTGCAAGGATTGCTGGGAGAGGAAACAGGCGAGGGAGGCCAGCAAGTAGATGACCGATTACGATGTCTCGCTTGTAATCAAGTTCACAGCTCATCCAGGCTACTTCATCTGCCGGATGGGAGGACAGTCGGAAACTACTCGGAAGAGTACCGCCTGTATGCTGAGGCTGCCGGAGTACTCAAGAGATTTAGAACTCGAAAGACCAGACAGCTGCACCTCTCGCGAGTGGCAGAAGTGCGTGGCTATGCTAGCTATGAGCAGCTG
>Ga0315903_10004584_pt1 | contig 18411 bp, 25 predicted proteins | sample LakEriMetagenome_7_FD_203524 | JGI IMG/M metagenome (GOLD analysis project Ga0315903, IMG submission 203524) | Freshwater fungal communities from buoy surface, Lake Erie, Ohio, United States - Buoy 2 MA119 | ecosystem: Environmental > Aquatic > Freshwater > Lake | place: USA: Lake Erie, Ohio...
CATAAGTTGTGCCAGCAGTTACAGAGATATTGTTTGTAGTCCAGTAGTTACTATTACCAGAGAAGTCTTTACCTAGTCCAGCGTTAGAACCTGATGTAGTCGCTATGTCAGAGAATTTAAGGTAGAAACCATTAGTGCCATAAGTGCCTGTGTATGCTTTAGGTTTCCATACGCCTGTAGTGGTATCTGTTTCACCAAAGTCTGATGCTGCTTTTTGTGAGCCATCAATTAAATATTGTTCAGCGATATATCCATCATACTGTTGGTCACCATTCCATACTCTTCTTCCAATATAGTGTGCAGCTGTACTATTTACAAATGTATCCCCATTTAATGTTGGATAAGCAGAACCTGCTTGAAATGCAGTTTGTTGAACTCCATTAACATATATTTTTAATCTATTTGTATCGGTAGCTTGAGTAGTATCACAGGCAACTACCAAATGATACCAAGCACTAGGGTCTCTTGGCATTAAACTTGTAATTAAGTCAGAACCAGCGGCTCCATTAACACGAAAACTAGAAGTAGTACCATCATTAAGATATATAGCAGTTTGACCTTGAGCTATAAATAATGTACCCATATTTACAGAAATAGTACCAAGTTTTATCCATGCACTCCATGTCCAAGTTTTTCTATTACCTGCGCTTGCTGGTGTTCTTGATAAATATGCGGTTGCACTACCTCTAAAGCGAAGTGAGTTGTTTATGTTATAGCCACCTTGATTACCAGATGCACCGACAAGAGGATTATTATTTAATATCGCCATTATGAGTAGTTAGCTGTAAATACTGCGTGAATAGAACCAGTAGTACGCACTACATAATCTATGCGGTCTACTGCATTTGCTGTTGTGGTAAGTGTTGGTGCTGTGCCACCGATAAAGTCCCAAAATGAACCATAAGCTAATGTTCTTGAGCCTGTAGCGTCTTGCACGACAAAGATAGAACCTGACTGACCAGCAGTTAAGTTTGTAGGGTTAGCTAGTGTTCTGTTGCCACCAAGTGTAACTGTGTAGTTGTTAGCTAGAGCAAAGTCAGGTGTAATAGTAGCACCATCTGTAAGTGTAGAGATACTACCTCTTTGTGCTGCTGTCCATGATGATGCAGTATCAGGTTTAGCATAGTCTGTGCCAGCTGTAGCTGCAGTAAATGCTGATGTACCATTACCTTTAAGAACACCTGTAAGAGTTGTTGCACCAGATCCACCATTAGCTACTGGTAGTGTACCTGTTACACCTGTAGAAAGAGGTAATCCAGTTGCATTAGTTAAAGTAACAGAGGTTGGAGTACCAAGAATAGGTGTTACTAGAGTAGGACTTGTTGCAAATACAGCTGATCCACTTCCTGTTTCATCTGTCAAAGCAGAGGCTAAATTAGCAGATGAGGGTGTAGCTAAGAATGTTGCAACACCTGTACCTAATCCACTAACACCAGTAGAAATTGGAAGTCCTGTTGCGTTGGTTAATGTTCCAGAAGATGGTGTACCTAAAGCACCTCCACTAACTACATAACTATTAGTATCTAATGTATAAGTGTTAGCAGCTGTTTTTTGTAATAAACCAGATGTACCTGATAAAGCAGCAATTGCTGTTAAATCACCATCTAAAGGTTGATAGGTTGTTGCAGCTGTCGCTGAAGTGAGATAACCTGCTGAAGCATGATTGCCCCAACTATATGCTGTATCCCATTCACTTTGTTTTGTAGTGGTTGGAATTGAATACCCAGCAGTATAACTAAAAGCTAAAGTACCTGAACCTGTCACTGGACTACCTGTGACTGTTAAACCTGTAGGAACGGAAGCACCTACGGATGTCACTGTACCTTGTCCTGGAGTAAATCCTAAAGCTGTAGTTACATCACCTGATGTTAAAGTAACAGCACCTGTTCTTGTATTAAATGAAATAACTGAACCTGATGCAGAGAATGCAGCAGGATTCCATGCAGCACCATCTCTAATCCATAATGAATTAGTTGTGGTGTTCCAATAGATAGCACCAGTTTGTAGTGCATTACCATCGTTATCGACAGTTGGAGCTGAAGCTTTTGGACCTAAATAAATGTCATCAAAGCTATCAAATGAAGCAGCTGCAGCAGCAGCACTATTTGCAGCATTAGTGGCTGAAGTACTTGCATTGGAAGCAGAGGTAGCGGCATTAGAAGCACTTGTAGAAGCGTTAGAAGCAGCTGTACTTGCATTAGAGGCAGATGTTGAAGCAGCAGTTGCATGATATTTAGCTGAATATTCTCCACCAGCTACTGGACCTGAAGTTTTAGTAGCCCAATCATTAGCTAAAATAGCTGAAGCTGTAGCATTTGCTTCACTTGTAGCTGCATTACTTGCAGATGTAGAAGCATTAGATGCTGAAGTAGAAGCATTACCAGCTTGTGTAGTTGCTGTAGAAGCAGAACTTGATGCACTTGATGCTGAACTTGATGCAGCACTTGCACTTGTAGATGCAGCAGATGCACTAGCGGCAGCAGCGGTAGCACTACCAGCGGCAGCAGTTTGACTTGCTAAAGCAGCAGCAGCTGCAGTTGTAGCTACTGTACCAGCACTCGATGCGTCTGTGGTAGCATCACCTGGTCCACCTGGTCCTCTATAAATTGCCATAATTAATCCTTAAAGAGTTTGTTGAATATACCTTTTTTCTTCTCTTTGATTGTCTCTGGCTTCTCTGCTACTTCTTCTTTAACAACTTTCTTCGCAGTTTCCTTCACAACTTCCCAACCTTGACTTGCTAGATATGTTTTTGCTTCTTGAGCATCTACATAAAGAACTTGACCTGTAGCTTTTTCTCTCACTTGCATTTTGATCTCCTTATTATCTTTATGTTCACTCAAAGAATAAACATAAAAATAGCCCCTCTTGCGAAGGGCTAAGTTGCATTAAGCAGGAACTGCTAAAGCAAAACAAGCATTATCACGAAGCTCTTTAACACCATAGAGTGTATCTGCAGTGTATAGAGTACCGAGGTATTCTTGTTTGTATTGTGTTTGTGAACGAACACCTTGTTGCTCAACTAATACAGCAGCGTCTTTATGACCCATTAGGGCAATACGAGCAGCACCAGTTGCAGTGTCAGCATTTGAAGAAACAAATACTGGGATACCATAAAGTGAACCAATTTCACCATTACGGATTGTATTACCGCCACCAACTTCACCTACGAAAGATTGAGCTGTGTATTCGTTAATACCCATTAATGTGTTTCTTGCTGAAGGAGGAATCAAGAAGAAACGACCTTCCATAGGCACATCATTGTCATCTAAGCGTTGTACAGTTCTACGAATACCAGCAGATGTTAATGCAGAAGCATTAGGAGTACCTGAGTTATAAGCAGTTGTACCATCGCCACCAATGTAAGCACCGCTGTATGTTACGCCAGAGCCACCATTGAATGTACGACCTAATTGGATTAATGATGTGTCAACTTGTTTAGCTAAAGCATAACCAGCATCGTCTGTGTAGAAACGACGGAGTGATGATAGAGCTTGTGCTTCTACGATGTCTTCGATTAAGCGTGAATACTCATAGTGTTTGTCAATTGAAACAGCAACATCACCTTCAACAGCTGCTTGAAGAGTAACTTGTGCGTTTGCTGCTTTAATTGCTGCAGTGCCACGAGTAGGTGAAGGAATGTGAACTGTGTCACCTTTCTTACCAACGAATGACATCTTTTTAAATAAATTTGCTGCTACTAAGTTCTTTTTATAAGCCGCAACAATTTCGTCACTCCAAATTTCTGGAATAAAGGTTGCTGCGGAGGTAATGGTTACATGATCTGAGCCTAAAGCCATGATATAAATCCTTTTTTAAAATGTTAAATTACACGATTCTCTCGATAGGCTGCCATAATCTCTTCAGACATAGCATCATAACGATCTGGATCGGTTTGCATAAGTTTAATAATATCGCTACGACGATATTTCTTCTTTGCAACAGATTCAGTAGCTCCTTGACTGCCAACATCTGCAGCTTTTAATTGCTGATCTCGGTCAATTTTGGATGTTTCTGCTACCTTTTTAGTGATGTTTTGCTTTTCAATCCATGTAGAAATAAGTTCTTTAGCAGAATCATAATCATATTGTGTCTCTGCTCTAGCAAATAATTCTGTACGGACTCTTGAACTCTTAATCCAGTCTGCAAATTCAGGTGCACCAACAATTTCTTCTACATTAGGAAACTCACTCTTAATTTGTGAAAGTGTTTGCTCTCTTTTCATGAGCAAAGCAGCTTCTTGAGCTTGTTTAATTGCAGGGTGATTGTCAATTGCCTTCTTTACAGCATTTTTAGGTTCAACAAAAAACTCATCGTCACTAACTGCTGCTTCTTCGTTCTTGGATTCCTTAGCTGTTTGGGTTTTAATAAAGTCATCCACTACTCTTCGTAGTTCACCAACTTCACTGCCTTGACGACCAATGAGCTTTTCAGCTTCTTGGTGCATACTTACAATGTCTTTGAGTGATTTACCACGATACTTTTCAGGGACATCATCTTCAACTGGTTTAGTTTCTACTTTCTCTTCGACTTTAGGTTCCAACTTATCAGTTTTCGCCATCTCGTTGAGACTAGAAGCCTCCAAATCATTTACTAAAACTTCATCTATTAATCCTGCCATATTATTTCTCCTGTGCGTTTAGCATTGTAGGAAAGGACTCAAGCGGCATTCTGCTTGCGTTCTTTAGCCAGCTGTTGTTTACGCTTTTTATCCCAGGCAGCGGCTGCACCTGGAAAGCTTCCTGACCAACCCTCTAAGTTTACTCTAGGTGCACTGATAATTTTATCAGCGTTAGATCCACATTTAGGGCATGGAAGAGTTTGTGTGTATTCCGTCAACTCTTCAAAGTGATTATCACAAGTAGAGCAGTGGAACTCAAACAACTTCTTCATTTTTTAACTCCTCGTAGGTTTGCTCAGACGCTTCTTTAAGCGTTAAGACCCAAGTGAGAATATCTAATTGACCTTTTCGTTTGTGAAACTCCTCAAACGACTCGGTACTGTGTATATTATTGTATGTATCGTAAAGGTTTTGAACATCTTCTATGAAATCTGTCCATCCTTTTGTAGCCATTGTGCTAAATCTAGCTTCATAATAATCTTGCAACTCTCGGTCCATCTATTGCCTTTTTAATAAAAATAGGTTATAATAGTAGTTTATATAACAATTATATCATAGAATTATTGGTTTGTCAAGGGTTTATTATTTGCTTGCATTTGTTTATTGACAATTTCAAGATTTTGGTCCATATCAGCCTCTTTTAGCATTAATTCAGCTATTTTTACTCTTCTATCAAACTCTGCAGCGATTTTATCGTCTTCATTTGGTAGGTTTGTAGAGATAGCAGTCATCAATTTAGCTTGTGTTTCTTGTGGTTTAGTTTGAATATCAACCATATTTTTAGCAGCCATAGTCTTATTGACTTGAACTTCTGACATAGTTTTTTCAACTTTAGCTTGAGCATCTTGCATTTGTAGCTGTGTAGCCATCATTTGCATTTGTTGTTGCTGAGGGTTAGGTTGCATAGCTTGAGCCATTTGTTGTAATAACTCATTCTTATTAGGAAGACTTGAGTTTTTAATTACACCTTGGATTAAGATTGGTGTAATTGGATTGTCACTACCTAATGTTTTAAGAAGGTTAATGATTTGTAGTTGTTCTACTTCTCTTGCTAACATACCAAGTGTTGAAGAAGGAATAAATTTCCAATCTTTTACTGGGAAGTTCTCAGGATCAAATTGCATAAATCTCCAAGCTGCCTTCTCAATGAATGGAATGAGGAATTGATCTTGGAAGTTTACAAGAGTGCGTTTATTTTTCTTGAGGATGCTAGAAAGAGTGACAGAAAGTTCTGCACCTGCTGGTTGTGTTTGCATACCAGCTGAGTCTAGTGTACCTGTCGCTTGTAAAAGCATTTGTTCAAAAGCTTGTGCTGTTTGAATGTTGCCACCATCTGTTTGACCAAACTTAAATGGAGCTAAAATTTCATTAGGATTACCATTTGTTAAAATAGTTTTACCAGGTCTTACTTCAAATTTAGAACCACGAGGAAGTCGTGTAGCATCCATACCCATCATAGGTACAGTTGTAAGGGCTAGTGAGTCAAGATGGCTACGGAGTTGTGCATCAATAGCTTTTTGCATATTGTAGCCCTTCTCTGCAACACCACGACCCCAGAATCTATTTGGCACTGTATCATCTTGGTAAGCAATTACAGGACGATCTTGCATCATGTAAGGACTGCGTTCTGCTTTAAGTAGATACTCATCATTACCAATTACAATGATAGCTTCTACTAAGTCACCATATTCTTCTACAAGTTCTGAAGGTTCTTTATCACCAAAGAGTTCTTCAACTTCATCTTCACCTGCACTGTCTAAAAGTTTAGCTGGTACTAAACCATAGTAACGAATAAGTTTAACTTTGTCATCTTTGTATTCTGTGTCAATCCATGAAGCTTCTAAATCTTTATTAGAAGTAGCATCATCACCTAAACCTGTATCTCGATAGACACCAGCTACCACACCTTCTGCTATTTTATGAGCAGATACAAATTCTTCAATAGCAACACCTAAAGCATCATCAATAGAAGTTGCAGTTGGGTCAATAAGAAAGTTTTGTGGAGAGATTGGTTTGAGAGTTACAGTGACTTTTTCTTTTTCTTCTACACCAATTGCTACTGCATTTACATTTTCCATATTACGAGTAGCAGGGACTAATTCTTTAACTTTTTTAAGAACAAGTTCACCAATACCAGTACCATAGATAGAGGCTAGTAATGTAACATCACCGACTGCCTTACGAAGTTTATTCTTCTTGAAGCATTCTTTCATGTAAGATTTAAGATAGTCAATGTCTTTAGGATCAGTGTCCATCATGTCATCTTGAATATCAAAGAGGTGATCTCCTTGACCAAACACTGCTTCTTCTATATCGGCTGTATGGTTTTCAATGGCTTGTTGAAGAGCAGGGGAAGTAATGCGACTTCTTTCTGAATCTCTTAATCGATCCTCAGCAGCCCACTCACCTCTCCAGAGTCTTTCATACTCTTTCCAGTCTGTAAGATAATTAGTGTCTCGATGGAGTCTCCACTCTTCGACATATTCTAAAACCCAATCAACTAATTTATTTTGTGCCATTTATTTTTCCTTTTAATAGCCTGATACAACATCGATAACTTCAAATTCTTCTTCTTCATAATCTTGGAAATACTCTACAATCTGAATTTGGTCAATATAAGCTAGAGCATCCACCAAGTCATCATGAAGCAAATGATTAGGAAAATTAACAAGCTGATCGATAAACTCATTGTTCCATTCTCCCATGTTAAGAGTTACTTTTCCATGTTCAAATCTACCTTGCAGTGCCCATACAATACGATCAGTTTTCTTTTGGTTTCCATGAGTGACATCATCTATTCTAAAATAGTGATTGTACTTTCTCATTAAGTCCATAAGGTAGGGAAGTGCTGCATTCTTTAAACTACCTTTTTCTATGCCTACAGCAACTGGTTCATACTCCACTACTGCTTTAATAATTTGTTCGCAAGTTTCTTTAATGTCCCAGCGACCATGCTTAATGTCTGCTACCCACCATCCATTTTCATGGACCTTAACAATTGCAATAGCGGTTTCGTCCAGTTTACTATTCTTGTTGCCTGCTTCTTTATCGACATTAATAAAACCAGCCAAGTCAACTGCCATAAAATAACGACCATCACGAGGTTCTTCTTCATCAATCTTTATCCAATCTTCTTTGAATATATCTCTGCTCGCCGCTTCAAAGGAAGCCATAAACTCTTGGCGAAAAGCAAAGCTGGACATAGATTGTTTAGCAGCTTCAATTTCTTTTGCAGGGATTAAGGGGTTATCGTAAGATGAATAATGGAATCCTTTCCACTCCTCATCTTTACCACTCTCTGCGTATTTATATAATTCGTAGAAATGATTTCTACCTTTAGGAGTTCCTATGAACATAGCTCCACCTTGTACATCGGCTAGAGCTGGTCTTAGGATTTGTTCCCAAACATTCGGTTTGATGTCGGCATATTCGTCAATGACTACGAATGCTAAACCCACACCTCGAAGTGTATCTGGTCTATCTGCACCTTTTAAGAATATCTTTCTACCATTCACCAATGTGAGGATGGAGGTGTTCTCATGTGCAGCAGAAATTACTTCATGTCCTAGTTCTTTAAGTAGTCCCCATAATATGTCTTTAGCTTGTTGGTAGGTTGGGGCTACATAGAATACATCTTTGTTCTTACTCTTTAGAGCTTCTATTAGTAGCATCCATGCAGCGAGTCTTGACTTACCAAATCGTCGCCCTGCTGCTACAACTTTAAATCGAGTCGTGTCGTTAAAGACCTCTAGTTGCTTCTCATGAAGCTTTACTTTTAAATTAGCCAATATTAATTAAGCATCCCTGCTTTTTTTCTATCTGTTTCTATGCGTTTTCTATTTGCTGTAATATTATCATAGTAGAAAGCTTTTTTCTTTTCTATGGCTTCTTTAGCAAGACGATAGACATCTTCTTCTGTTTTAGCTTTCTTTGCAATATCTAACCCAATGGCATTATTAATGCGATCCATGTCAGATTCTTCTTTGTAAACATTTCTGTCTTGTTCTGAGAATTTCCATTCATTGTAATCACCTAAGCTTTTAGCAATAAAGTCTCCAAACTTTCTAGCATAAAGAGCAGATCCTACAATATGGCGATAGGCATCACTAGCACCTAAAACAGTTCCTTCAGAACCATAAAGTTCATTACCAGGTTTTTCAGCTACAGTTTTCATATCGAAGTATCCTGGCTTTTTAAACCATTCTACTGCTTTTGAAACTACAGCATAAGGGGTAAAGTTATCCTTCTCGTCCATCTTCTTCTTTTATTTCCTCGTAGTCTGCTTCTTGTATTTCTTCTTCACTCGAATGTATCACTGTTTCATTCACACCCATAATTTGAATGCTTATCTGATTACTCTTACCCTTGGCTTTTTCTAAATAGTCAGCTGGGAGGATACGATCCATGACAATTTTAAGACAAGCCATTTGGTCATCATCTGTATCATCGAGAGCTTTATGTAAGACCTTCTCGACAATGTACTTACTTTCCCTGCCTAACATTTCAGCAAGAATCTCTTGTGCCCTTGCTTTTTTAGAAATAGGAAGAATAGCATTACTCTTCTTCTTTTTAATGATTTTGTTCTTTTTGTATTCGATGGGTTCTAAACCCTGAGCCATGCGTTCTTTGTTTAAACGAACTAAGGCTGGTCTCCCTGCTCCTGGACGACGACCACCTCGCTTCTTTTCAGAAACTGGAGTTTCAACTTGGGGTTCTGCAAGAACCACTTCAATATCTATAGGCTTTATTTCGTCATTCATTCTTTACCCTTACGGAGAAAAGCATATAAAATTATATGCTCATATAACAATTATATCACAAGTATTCAGAAAAGTCAAGCCTTTTCTTCATGAGAAGCTAGTATAGCTATTTTAAAGAAACTTCTTGACAAACAAGAATGTTTCTGTTATAATTAATAATTAATTAATAATATATATATAATATATAATTAATAATATATATATATAATAATATAATAAATATATATTAATATAATAATATATAATATAAATAACAAAGCCAGCTTTTGAGGGCTGGCTTAGTTTATTACTTCTATGAATAATTACTTATTCATTACATACATTGTAACTTCGAAACCGAAACGCATTTCAGTAGCAGCTGGTTTTGTCCACATAGTATTCTCCTCGTTAAGTTAATATAAACTTTTTACAGTCTATAAGTTTTATAGACTATTCCAGTCTATAATACTATTATACTCCTTTTCTTAGAATATGTCTTGCGTAAAATCATGAATTGTACTTTCTTCAGTAAGCGAGGATTCGAGTCTAATTTCTCGATCCGAGCTCCATTAAGCACCCTTACCATTAAAAAATAAAGAAAAGGACTTCTAGCCCCCTTAAAATTAGTTTTAGAGGTATATTCATACCTAGTTCAGTATGCAGTTTTCTATTCTTTTTTAAATTTTAGTTATTGATGTTTGAAAAGGTCCCTTTTTTCCTTCTGATATATTTATTGTGTACCTATAAAAATATTCCAATACAACCTAAACACCCCCCCCCTATACTTAACAAGTGATTAAAAAATAAGCATTGGTTAGTTAACAAGTGATTAAACATTAAGCACTCATTAAAGCTCTTATGATTGGTCTCTCAATAGTGAGCACAATAGTTGAGTAATTATGTCGGGTAATTTTGGAAGTTTTATGATTGAGTGAGTGAATGTCTTTTTAATGGTACACATAACATCATGATAAGCTATCCTTATCACACCATAACAGACGATAAATAAAACATATAAGGCATTGAGCACATTGAAGATATGCACAAAAATTGAGCACAAAAAGAAAATTTGAATAATTCAAAAAGTTGGCATGATTATTGCTTCATGATTGAATTTTATTTGATTAAAAGTGTATTTTTATTGATTGTTTTGAAATATAATCGGGGAGTGCACATTCGCACATATTTATAAGGATAGAAAATGAAAGCTCGGATTGTCATGTATTTCGTAATAAGTTTTATTTATTTATATGGTTTTATTTTCTTAATGCTTTCACTATAGGGGATTATCATGCACAGACTTTTAACATTAAACGGACTTTTTGGAGTGAATAGAGAGGACTTATCAAGTCTTATCTACAGCAATTTAAGGCAAGTAGGATTAAGAACTCGCACTTATTCGGGTGCTTTCTTAAAATCTCAGACTGTCAGGACAGGTCATAAGTTGTCAAAATATATTGCGACCATTAAAAAAAATAATTCACCGACAGAGGTCGTCTGTGATTATTTAAAATCTCTTAGGTGTAATGTCATTCGCAGTACAGTCGATAAGATTGAGCCGTGCATTTTCAGAGTTGACAGACTTTGGAATGAGCATGGGTGGGAATATATCGACATGATAAGGCTCGGTATGTCAGAAAATTCAAATAAACTTTTCAGTAATTTTCAAGCCTTGCACAATCTTCACAGGTCTGTCACTGAGCCCTCAATGGTGGCATATTATCCGAGTTTAAGACACATGAGAGAGGGTCGAGAAGTTAAAACTCGTCTCGGGAAATACCTCACCACTTTTAAAAATGAATTTTCTCTCTCTGAGAGTGAAATAAAAGCGATTGTCGAGGGGTACAACGGATTTTTAGAGGGTCAAAAAGGGTGGGTGGTTTCATTCATTGAGCACAATGACCCTGAAGGGTGGGTCAATGCTTATTCAGATAACAGAGGCATAAGGACATGTATGTCAGGTGAAAGTGCTGTCAGAGTATATGCTCATGAGAAGTCTGTTTTAAGACTTGCTGTTTTAAAAAATAGTGGGGGAGTGATAATAGCTCGATCGATTGTCAGAGATGATGAGAATAAGGGTTATTTAAGAATTTACCCAGCTCCCGACAATGCACCTGAGGGAAGATTTTTAAAAGACTATTTATGTGCGATTGGGTATGACAGCTCAATCAATCTTAATGGGTGCTTATTAAAAGGGATATTACATGAGAATTCAGGGTGGGTCGCACCATATATCGACAGTGGGGACAGAGGTACTCAAAATGGCGAGGAAGTTGTCATAGAGGGTCGCACCTATCTAAAAATCGGTCATGGTTATCTCGACTTAGCTCAGACTTCAGGAAGCACTGAAGAATTGATGAGCTGTGAAGATTGTGGGGAGCACATGTCAGAGGGTGAAAGCTGTTGGATTGAGAGCTGTGACAGGTCTGTGTGTGAAACCTGTGCGAGTGAAAATTATACTTATGCTTATTCAAGACACGGACAGACAGACATTCCTCGAGATAGTGCTATTTATTGTGAGACTGATAGTGAGTACTATGACATTGACTATCTCGGTCAATATGACATCTATCAATGTGACCATGACGGACAGTTTTATCATGTAGATGAGATGATTTTTTGTGACGGGGGTGTTTACCATGAGAGCTATTGTGTCAGACTTGATCATGAGCATGACGGGGACACTTATTGCTTCAATGAGTTCGCACATACCTTGTCAGACGGGTCAAAGTGTCACAGTGATGACGCTGAAGAATTGCAGGAAGCACTATCAGAGAGATATGACCCTGACAGTTTTGAGCACAATGAAAGTGAGGTCAATCATGAATAAAAAAAGATTATTCGACATTTTGTCATACAGACGAGGGCACAATTCAAAGGGTGAGAGTGCTTTCATTAAAAAGTACCTTTCCAATTTTGACACTCTCAAAAATGACAAGGGTGAAGTCCTTGCTTATGTGTATGACAATCACAATGACACAAAGTCTCATAAAATTATGTGGTCATGTCACATTGACACCATGCACAAAAAAGACCCTCAGAAAATAAAGCAGGAAGTCTTTTTGGACACCTTTGACACAGCCTTTGTGGGTGATAAGTCTGACTGTCTCGGTGCTGACAATGGTGCTGGGGTCGCATTACTTCTCGATATGATTGATGCCAATGTCGAGGGTGTGTATGTATTTCACAGAGGTGAGGAAATGGGGTGCTGGGGGTCGTCTCAGATTGTCGAGTTATTCCCTGATTTCATTAAAACTTTCACTCATTCAATCGCCTTTGACAGACGAGCTGAGACTTCTGTTATCACTCATCAATCGGGTCGAAAGGGGGTCAGTGACACATTCACAGCTCAGATGTGTGACCTACTGTCACTCGGTTATATTCCTGACCCTACAGGTGCTTTCACTGACACTTATCAGTATTTTGACTATGTGTCCGAGTGCACCAATATCAGCATTGGTTATCATTCAGAGCACTCGAGTACAGAGACCCTCAATGTCTCTCATGTAGAAAAGTTGTCAGATAGATTGTGCTCGATTGATTGGACTGACATTGACCTCATACATGACAGGACACCTGAGCCCGAGCCTTTTTATGGTCGGTCTTATTATGGGTCTTATTATGATGTCCCTATGTTTGACGACTTACTAAACTATGACACTCGAGCTCTCACAGCATGGGTCAAAAATGCTGAAGTCTCTGACATTGTGACAGTCATTCAAAACCTGACAGATGAACTCGCCTACAGCTATGAGACAGACCTACTTCCTCTCAATCACTCGAGGGCTTTCACTTAGAATTATCTTTTAAGTGCTCATAAGCCCTCACTTTCGAGGGCTTTTTTTTTGTCTGTGAGTATTTAAAAGACTTTTCTTAACTGTGGTCTCAATGACACACAAAAAGTCTTATTAAGAGCATTTTTAAGCATTTTAACGGATTTTTATTTAATTTATAGGGGGTAATATATCGGACACAAAAATAATGCGACATAGCTCGATTGTGTAGGTCGATTATGTAAAAAAGTCTTATTTTATAGGGCTTTTAAGACTTTTTAAAATGACGGGTACTCTGTGAGGGTCGAGTTTTGTCTCTAAAAATAAACTCATGAAACAATTTGTTACAAAGTTTTTGTTAAAAATATCTTGACAAAAACCAATTTTTCCAGGATAATTTTCAACAAATGGCTTTTCCATTTTCAAAGGAGATACAAATGAAATATAGTTTTTATAAAGTGTTATATAATGATGGTGCAGTTGCTGGATATGTTTTTGGCGAGAATTATGAAGATGCTATACAAAAAGCCAGGACACTCTATAACAATTTTGTTATATTAGAAATCATAGATGATGGAGAATTATAATGAATATAAAAAAATTATTAATAGTAGTTATTGCTTTATTTGCAATTAATGCTTATGCTTGTACGACAAAAAATTACATTGTAGATGGGCGAGTTATCACTTGCACTATCTGTGGCACTGTAATTACTTGTGTTTAAAACTTTAACGGAAAGCGTTTAAACATGGACATTAATTACATTGATACCCAGCTTTCCTGTATGAGTGTGGCTATCTACCACGAGGCACACACACAAAGCGAGAGGGCTAAAAAAGCGGTGGGTGAGATCATCATCAACAGGGCTAAAAGTAAACACTTTGGAAAAACCCCTTGCGAAGTTATACACCAAAAAGGGCAATTCGTGGGAGTGTTTGACTACTCACACGCTGAAATCTCAAAGGAAGACTTTTTAAAAACAAAACTAATAGCATGGCAAGTGTGGTTTAAACCTGAAAACATCATTGGAAATAGATTGTATTTTTATGATGATTCAATTAAACTTAAAAAACATAAAAATGATTTAAAGATTGACAACCTTATTTTTTACTAGGAGATATAAATGAAAAAATATAAAGTTTATGCTGAAAACATAGAAAAACTTTACATTGTAGTAGATGCTGACAACATCACAGACGCATATTTAAAAGCATACAAAGCAAAACAAAAAGATTTTAATTACACTTATGAACTTGACACTTTCCGAGTGTTAGCAAACAATGTAGAGGAAATACCACTCTTTGAAGACTTTGCTAAAACACAATTAGACGTTGAATTGGAAGATTTAAGAGAGGATTATCTAAATTTCTATGGACTTTCTGAAAGGGATAATGTATAATGTTAAGAGACAACTTACTTTTTTATCGTAATGCAAGACGTTATTTAAAACTTATAGGAGTTTATCATGATAGACGCATGGAAACAAAAAACTAAAAACTTTGGAGAGTATAAAATAATTTACTTGACAAAAAATACCTTTAACTTCTTTTGGGGATATGGTTGGGATTCACAAGCGAAGTTTAAACGAGATGGCAGAGTGTTTAATCTTTTACAAAGACCAACACGAAGCTTACCAAAAGAAATAAATGTAATTCTTTCTAAAATGATGGGAACATAAAATGAGATGTATTGCTTGTAATGCCTTGCTATCTGATTATGAAGCAACTCGCAAAAGTCAGACAACAGGGGAATATTTAGACTTATGTAATTATTGTTTAAACGACATACAAAACGATTTATTATATATGGAAAGAGAAGACCTAGCACAAAAAGAAACACCTTCAGATGAAGAACACCATGACTTTTTAGAATGGAAAGATTTATGAAATACTTGACAATATTAAAAACCGCATTAGTATTATTTAAGCACACCTTTCAACACCTTTCAAAAGAAGATGTTAAATATGGTGACATTATCAATGTAGATTTAACATGGACTATAAAAAGGATACCAAATGAAAAAACCTGATTGCTGGTTATATGAGGAATATGACACTAATGGGGAATTACGATCAAGTCAGATATGGACTTTTTTACCCTCTGACTTAAAACAAACCATTAAACTTAAAGATGTTCATCATGTAGAACTCACACCCATGTACAAAGACATCAAGGCAAAACAAGTGTATAATAAAGAGAATAAATATGATTCAAAGAAACTAACAGAGGCTTTTTGTGGTCACTAGACGCTATGTAGTTTATGATGACTTTGGTGACTTACGAAGTTTCTATTCTCGTAAAGAAGCTAAATGGTTTTGTGAGAATAAACCTGAGTTTAACATCAGGGTATTAGACAAACCTATTGAAACACCTTTGATTGATCTAGTTGGGGAATGTTTATTTTGAGTCACTTTTTATATAATGAGAGATGTCCTAAATGCAGTGCCAATGGTGCTGACAAAAGTGGAAACAATCTAGCAGTATATTCTGACACGCATAAGTATTGCTTTGCTTGTGGCTATTATGAGAAAGGTGACATCGTAGAACGACACAGGGTGAAACTAAACACTCAACCTAAACTCACCTCATTCACTCCATTTAACAATAGTGGAATAATGGATAGCAAGGGTATGACTTATTTAAAAAAATATGGGCTAACAAACGATGAAATCAGTAAAAATTATTTTTGGGATAGTGATGGTTATCTTGTCTTTAATGGCATTAATTATCAGAATGCTAGAAATTTCACAGGAGTAGGTGCTAAATATATCTCTCGTGGAACAATTAGAGGGAATGAACCAATTTTGCAGAATACGCAAAATGATAGTGTTGTTATTGTAGAAGACGCAATTTCTGCTATAAAAGTTAGTAGAGTGCTACCAAGTGTCCCTATACATAATTCAATTATACCCCTAGAACTCATTTTAAGGCTCTCTAAACGCTTTAAAAAACTTTTTGTATGGTTGGACAAGGATAAAAATTTTTCGGCTCTTAAACAAGCTGGAAATGCGAGATTACTTTTTGAAGAAGTAAGGACAATTTGGACTGATCTCGATCCAAAATGTTATTCAGAATCAGAGATAAAAAAATTCTTAAATGTTATTGACATGGAGAAACAAGTATGATAGAATTAATAATTATTAAATATATATTAAATAATAATATATATAATAAATATATAAATAATATTATAATAACAAATAAAGAACTTGTCAAGCTTCTTTATTGTGTTAAATCTTTACAGGAATCTTCTGATAAAGAACAATACACCATTGACGACCTAGAACTAAAATTCTTCTCAGACTATCCATTCTTAAAAGACGCTGAAAAAGATATCTTCAATGCAATCTTCGACAAGCTTCGCACATTGGAAGTTGATGAGACTCGTATTGAGGAATATCTTGAGAAACAACGAGAAGCTGTTATGGCTCGTGAAGTGGCAGAAATGGCTCTTGAGGTCACAGAGGGCAGAAAAGACTTTAACGAGATTCTTGACAAAATCTCTAAGATGGAAATTGACAAACCTCTTGAAGAAGAGATTACATTCGTTACAGATGACTTGGAAGAGTTGTATGAAAGTCAAGTCACTACAAAAGGACTTCGATGGCGTTTAAACTGCCTCAATCAATCTTTGGGTAGTTTAAGACAAGGGGACTTTGGGTTTCTATTTGCTAGACCTGAAACAGGGAAGACAACATTCCTTGCTAGTGAAGTCACTTACATGGCTACACAAACTGATGGGAATGTTTTATGGTTTAACAATGAGGAACAAGGTAGCAAGGTTATGATGAGATGTATCCAAGCTTCTTTAGGATTAACACTTCCAGAACTCTATCGAGACATCAAGGGCAATAAAGAAAAATTCATTGAGAAGACTCAACATAAAATTAAAATCTTTGACCAAGCTTCAATCAGCTACAAAGATGTCAACAAGATTTGTGAACAGATTAAACCTAGCTTAATTATATTCGACCAGATTGATAAGATTAAAGGATTTGAAGAGGATAGGAATGACTTGATGTTGGGTTCTATTTACCAATGGGCTCGTGAACTCGCTAAAGACTATGCCCCTGTAATTGCTGTGTGTCAAGCAGACGGCACAGGTGAGGGAGTTAAGTGGCTCAACATGGGTAATGTGGCTAATGCTAAGACATCTAAACAAGCAGAGGCAGATTGGATCTTAGGTATTGGTAAAACCAATGACGAGGGTTTAGAATACATGAGACATATGTGTATTTCTAAAAACAAACTTGTAGGTGATGAAGACTCAATCCCTGACATGAGACATGGAAAATTTGATTGTATTATTAAACCTGATATTGCAAGATATGTAGATGTGTGATATACTATCAATATGAATACTATAATTTTAGATGTAGAAACAACAATCCATGCTAATGGCTCTCCATTTTCGGAAAGGAATAAACTTTGCTATGTCGGACTTAATTATAATAATGTTTCTAGTTTATTTGATATTGAGTATGGTGGAAATCCATACAGGGATAAACTTAACTCTATACAGAGTATCATTGACAATGACGCTATTCTTGTTGGCTTTAACATTAAGTTTGATTTACACTGGATAAGAAAATATGGAATTAACTTTATGGATAAGCGTGTGTGGGATTGTCAGTTGGTACATTTCATACTCACTAACCAACAGAATCCCTATCCATCACTTAATGGTGTCGCTGAGTATTATGGTTTGGGTAGTAAGCTTGATGTTGTTGCTACTGAGTATTGGAGCAACGGCATTGACACCCCTGATGTCCCTAAAGACATTCTTGAGCAATATTTAGAACAAGACCTCATTCTAACTAAACAAGTATTTGAGAAGCAATATGAAGAAGTGATGTCCCTCCCTATTGAGAGACAACGACTTATTAGTTTGCACAATCAAGACTTGCTAGTGTTAGAAGAGATGGAGTATAATGGAATTTTATTTGATGAAGATAGGAGTTTAGAACTTGGTGCCTTATTGGAAGAGGAAGTCAGATTATTGGACGGAGAGTTGGCTAAGACTTGTAATGTTGATGGTTTTAACTTTAATAGCAAGGATCATCTTAGTTGTTTGCTTTATGGTGGAAGAATTACAATTCCAAGGAAAGAAGTTATTGGAACATTTAAAACAGGTGATCGCAAAGGTCAGCCGAAAGAAGGGTGGGTAGATCATCACTATGATATGCCTCGATTGATAGAACCATTAAAAGGAAGTGAGTTAAAGAAAGATGGGTATTATAGCACAGATGAACAGACGCTTAGAAGTCTTAGGGCTACA